>Ga0247608_10002416_pt1 | contig 23442 bp, 17 predicted proteins | sample 176DNAGHGlowgp2_FD_193490 | JGI IMG/M metagenome (GOLD analysis project Ga0247608, IMG submission 193490) | Sheep rumen microbial communities from Palmerston North, Manawatu-Wanganui, New Zealand - 1766 DNA GHGlow gp2 | ecosystem: Host-associated > Mammals > Digestive system > Stomach > Rumen ... | reverse complement strand
CAGCGCCGAAGAGATAGAACATCTTGTATTCCGAAGGCGTTTCAAAGCAAGGACCCGACACGCCGATATAGACACCCTCCTGCAGGTGGATGTTCAGCTTTTTGCCGGTCTGCTGCGCCAACTTCAACAGTCGGTGCGAATAGACCTCGCTCATGTTCGGGAAACGCGGTCCCAGCTCATCGTCGTTCGGGCCAATCAGCGGGTTGGTGAAAAAGTGGTTGATGTGGTCGCGGATCAGCATGATGTCGCCGACTTGGAAGGTGGGGTTCATGCCGCCAGCCGCGTTCGACAGGATGACGGTCTTCACCCCGATGCCCGGCAAAATCTGCTGCGGATAGGTCACCACATCCATCGGATAGCCTTCATAGTAATGGAAACGGCCGTTGAAAACGAGCACCTCCACACCGTTCAGCCGACCGAAGATCATAGTCCCTTTGTGGCCTTCTACTGTGGAGACCGGGAAGTTGGGGATCTCTTTGTAAGGGATTTCATCCACGATTTCGACTTTCTCGGTCAGGCCGCCTAAACCGGAACCCAATACGATGGCGATTTTCGGATTTATCGTTTTACGGTTGTTCAGATAGGCAACCGTCTGCTCAACTCTCTTTCTTTTTTCCTCTAACATGGTCTTTCACTATTTGGTTAAACGTATCCCGCTGTGTATCAGTAAGAAACTCAATATCTACTGGTATGACAAAAACGGGTAGCAAAGATACAATATTTCTGATATGCTCTGACTGCAACCGCATCCAATCTTTCTCGGTTGTGAAGAGTACACGCTGTTCTCCGATATTGTCAAAATGTTGATTATAAATATCTTGTATGTCTTTTTGAGTATAGGAGTGATGGTCGGGGAAGGCGTAATGTTTCGCGATATGGTACGTCTGTTCCAAGTAGGCGGTCAGCGGTTTGGGGTGAGCGATGCCGGTCAGGAGAATGGCCTCTTTTACGGTCAGGAGGTCGGTCTTCTGCGCAACTTCCGTGACGGGCATCGGTGCTTGATAGCGGAAACGGGTGAAAAACAGGGGCTGTTGCGGTTTCAGCCGAAGCCGGTGACGCCATGCGGATTCATCGGTCAAGGCACTATCCGGCACTTTGGTCACCACTACTATATCGGCAAACCGTGAGGCGCGGGGGAACTCGCGCAACTTTCCCGTAGGCATCGGCATATCCGGGCGGAATGGACGGTCGTACTCCGTCAGTAAGATGTGGAGGGTGGGGCGGAAGCGGAGGTGCTGGTAGGCATCGTCAAGGACAATGACCTCGGTATCAGGATTTTCAGCGAGTAGGTTGCGTACACCTTCGCAGCGGTCTCCGTCCACCGCCAAAGGGATGTCCGGGTGCCGAAGATGCGTCATAAAAGGCTCGTCGCCAAACAGTTCTGCATTCCGATCTTGAGGATCTGTCTGTAAAACAGAGTGATAGCCCTTGGACTTCCGACCATAGCCACGGCTGAGTGCCGCTACGTGGAAATCTTGCTTCAGCATTTCAATAATGTACTGTGTGTGAGGCGTTTTCCCTGTACCGCCCACGGCCAAGTTGCCGATGTCGATGGCGGAGACGGGCGAATCTTCCCCGTGTAATATTCCCTTCCGGTACAGAAACCGCCGTGTCGCGGCAATGCACCCGAAGATAAGGGAGAAGGGCGTCAGCAGCAGTCCTATGAAGAGTTTAAATCCCATTTTCTTTCGCTTCGCTGAGCTTTGCCGCCTCGCGTTCCGCGCGCCGTTTTTGGGCCGCCTCCTCCATTTCGTTCTCGTAAAGCTCGTAGCGGTTGATGATCTTGGTCACAAGATGGTGACGCACCACATCTCTATTTTCCATATAGATGAAATCTATTCCCTTGACACCGCGCAAGATGCGGTCGGCGAGGATGAGTCCTGACTGTTGATGTTTGGGCAGGTCGATTTGGGTGATGTCGCCGGTGATGAAGAACTTGGCGTTCTTGCCCATACGGGTGAGGAACATCTTGAGCTGCGCGGAGGTGGCGTTCTGCGCTTCGTCGAGAATCACGTAGGCATTGTCGAGGGTACGGCCGCGCATGAAGGCTAAGGGAGCGATTTCGATGACCTTGTCCTCCATCATGGTCATCAGTTTCTGCATGGGCATCATGTCCCAAAGCGCGTCGTAGAGGGGTTGGAGGTAGGGGTCGAGCTTGTCGCGGAGGTCGCCGGGCAGAAAGCCGAGGTTCTCGCCTGCCTCCACGGCGGGACGGGTGAGGATGATTCGTTTTATCTGCTTGTTCTTCAACGCTTTGACGGCGAGTGCCACGGCAGTGTAGGTTTTGCCAGTACCGGCGGGCCCCACCACGAAGACCATGTCGTTCTTCTCCGCGCTCTCCACCAGTCGCTTCTGGTTGGGGGTTATGGCCTTGATGATTTTGCCTTCGCGTCCGTGCACGATGACGTTGTCCTCGGTTTGGCTGAGGGTGTAGAAGCTGTCATCCTCCATCGCGGTGATGTTGATGATGTCTGTTTCGGTGAGTTTTCCGAATTGTTCTATATGCCGTTCCAACAGGGAGATACGGTTCTCGAACTCCTGCACGTCCTCGTCGGTGCCGGAGACTTTGATTTCGTTGCCGCGGGCCACAATCTTCAGCTTCGGGAAGATGTGGGTCAGCATAGTGATGTTGTTGTTTTGGAAGCCAAGCAGTTCGACTGCGGTTTCGGGGTTGAGGTCTATGATGGTGTCCATGAGTGAATTATTCGATGACAAGATAGTTTAACGGATTGATGGGGAAGCCGTTGTACCAGAGTTCGAAGTGCAGGTGGTTGGAATTCCCGCCCTCCGAACCGGCATTTCCGGCGGTGGCGATGGGCATGCCGGCCGTCACGCGTGAACCTAACGTCTTGAGCAGGTTGGCGTTATGCTTGTAGATGGAGATCATATTACCGGGATGCTGTACGATGATGGTGTAACCGTCTGTGGCTGTGTAGTTCGCGGCAATCACCACACCGTCGGCCACGCAGGTGACGGTTTTGTTGTCAGTGGGGGTGATGTCGATGCCGTAGTGGTTCTGCGAGGCGTCGAACAGGCGGGTGACGGCGCCCATGGCGGGCGGGTAGATGGAGATGCTGGTGATCTTGGCCTGCTCGATGCCGGGCACGCCGGCGTTGTTCGATGCGCTGTTCTCGCCGACGCGTCCGAGGATCATTTCCGCCTCTTCCAAAACCTCCCGGAGTCCTTCTCCCCTCGAGGGATCTCGTTCCACAGGGTGCACGTCCGGCGTCGTCTGCGCCTCATCATCTTCGTAAATAGCCCCGTCATTGCCTTCCAACATACCCGAGAAATTCTCTATAAACTGTTGGTTCATCGCAAGTTGCTTTTCCAAAGAGTCCACCCGTGCCGCCGTCTGCTTGTACATCTTGTAGTCTTTCTGGCTGGTGTAGCCCGGAATATAGACCCGCAGGGGCGTCAGGGCGATCAGGATGGTGGTGAGCACGATGATGACGAAGGCGGCCAGGATGGCGACCACGGCCATCTTCTGGATGGTGATGCGGCGGATGACGAAGCTCTGCTCAAGCGTCTCTTCGTTGGAGAACACCAGACGATAGCGGGTTTTCCACTCGCTGACGACGATGCTCCATATTCGTTTTATCTTTTCAAACTTGCCCATTTCTGTTTCTCTGCCCGTTTTGACGGCGCAAAAGTACACTTTTTATTGACACTGAAAAGGCCTGTAACGGTGGACAAATGGACGGAGGCCTTTTTTCTGTCGAGGCATAATTAACTAACTGATAGAAGATTAACTCGCTGCATGCAAAATATAATATCAACAAGGCCGATTTTTGGGCAAAGTGTAAAGAAATAATCGTATCTTTGCCACCCGAAAAAATAAACCAAAGCATTATGAACGAAAGAGAGATTAACGTCAGTTTTTTCAGATTTGAGGATTTGAGAATTTATGCCAAGGCTATGGATTATATCGTGTGGTTGTACCAACAACTCCCCACGAATGAAATAGCTGACACCCAGAAGTTTATGCAGAAGTCGTTCCTGAGATCCGCCCAGGATATCGCCTTGAACACGGCCGAGGGCTCCTCCCGCAATAGAACCCAGTTCCTGTACTATCTGAAGATGGCCAAGAGCTCTGTGAGAGAGTGTGTTGTGCACACCGAAATCGCTTTCCGCTCCGGCGTCCTCACCGAAGAGGCCAAGGATCACTCCCGTAATGAACTCATGGAGCTGACCAAGATGATCGGTTCGCTCATTGCTTCCCTGCAGCGTAGCTCTATCGGCTACGGCCACTCCGAAAGACCCGCCGACGACACGGATGACCTCAGTATTCCCGAGCCGGACGAGTTCGACGAGATGAAATACTGATTTCTTTGAAAACTTTAACATTTTCGAACGTATAGCTACATAAAAGGATATCTTTTGGGATGTCCTTTTTTTATTTTTAATTTCTCACCCCATAATCTTCTTATGAAACTCAAAAACCTTTTGGTATTGGCCCTTTTAGTCCCTATGGCACTTGCGGGGCGAACACTCACCAAGAACGAAATGCTCACGCTGGGTACACGGGCGTTCCAGCAGAAAGCGGCCGGAATTTGTCCGGAGGCAACTTCCTATTCCTATCGCGACTGCGATTACCTTCGTGACGGTGGTAACGTGTATGCTGCCGTGTTGCACTTCAGCCGGGGCTTCCTGATACTCTCGGCCGAAGATGCCGTCATGCCGGTGCTGGCCTACGGCTTTACCGACGATATCGACGTGGACAACCTCGCACCCGGCGTGGAAACGTTTTTGTCGCAGTATAGAGACGAGATCGCCGCCGTGCGTCGTCTGCAGCTGCCCGCCAGCGAGCGCATCCAGGAAGCTTGGAAGGAATTGCGCAACCCGACACGCGCCACGCTGACGGAAACCATCGTCTCCCCGCTCATCACAGCCCGATGGAACCAGAGCAAGTACTACAACTACTACTCCCCGCGTGACGAGGAGTCGCCCGGCGGGTACGACGGCAAGGTGCCGAACGGTTGCGTGGCCGTGGCAATGGCCCAGCTCATGTACTATTTCCGTTACCCCGAGAACGGCTCGGGCAGCCATACGAACTATACGTGGGACTACGGCAACTTCTATGTCAACTTCGCGCAGCAGCACTACAACTATGATGCGATGTGCGACCAGCTCAACTTTTACAACAACGAAGTGGCGAAGCTCATTTTCCATGCGGCCACTTCAGTGGATATGAGCTATGGCGCTGATGGTTCCGGTGCCCAGTCGTTTGATGTCCCGCAGGCTATGTCCACCTATTTCAGGTATAACAGCGACAGCCATTTCCGTCAGAAACACGACTATAGCGATTCCGCGTGGCGGCAGATGCTCAAGACCGACCTGGATGTCGCCAGACCGCTCTATTATTCCGGCTATTCGGAGAGCGGCGGGCACGCGTTTATCTGCGACGGCTATAACAGCGATGACTATTTCCACTTCAACTTCGGTTGGGGTGGCTCTGGTAACGGCTATTTCATCACCCAAAGCAGCGATGACAATGCGGTCGGTGGATACAACCATGGCCAGTGCTCCATTTTCAACCTGCATCCCCCATACAACAACTATCCGAACTATTGCGAAGGACATGAGATTACCGCCACGGAAGGTACGTTGGAGGATGGCAGCGGCAACCTGAACTATCAGGACAACACCTACTGCACGTACCTCATCGCCCAGCCTATGCAGTATGCCGTCTCCGTCACGCTGGACAAGTTGGCTACTCAGGAGAATCACGACTATTTGCGCTTCTGGAACGGTCATCCCTCCCAGGACAGTCTGATCGCCGAGTTCTCGGGGACGATTTCCAATGCTAGTTACCAGTTCAACACCGACAGCCTGTACATCACGTTCGAGACGGACGGGTCGGTGACGGAGCAGGGCTGGCACCTGAGCTTCAACGCTATGCGTGAAGGTATCGGCTGCGGCACACACGCCACCCACGAGACTTCGGGCGTGATGACCGATAACAGCGGTGACGGGAGCAACTACAGAGACAATATGGGCTGCCGTTGGATGATCCGTATCCCGGAAGCTACTTCCATCACCTTCACCTTCGAGGAATTGGATATCAGCCCGGAAGACCATCTTGATTTTTATGACATCAGCACAATGCCCAACGTGCTGTTGAACAGCTTCACGGGCAATGAAAATCCCGGGACGGTCACCTATTACTCGAACCGGATCCAGGTTTCCTTTACCGCGGACAATTATCTGAACGCTTCAGGCTTCAAGGTCTATTGGTCCACCGACGCCGCGGGTATCGAGGATTTCGGTACCAAGATGTCTGTCCACCCGAATCCCGCCTCCGATCTTCTCCACGTAACCTTGTCTGACGCAGGCGATGCTTGTGTTGCCACTATATATAATATGGTAGGACAGGCTGTTTATACGCAGACTTACGATGCTGGACAATCGATAGAGATTCCTGTCCAAGGCCTTGTCAATGGCATGTATTTGTTGGAGTTGGAGCGTGGGGGTCAAGTCATGCATCAGAAAATTGTGATAAAGCATTAAACAATTGGGCGGATGGTCGGTCTTATCGGTAACTTCTAACCCTAAAAAACCAGAGTTATGAAAAAGTTAATGATGATGATGAGTATCTTCCTGATGGCAGGTTTAGTGTCGATGGAAGTCATGGCCCAGACGCCGGTCTCATCCAGCCGCTCCGCCGCAGGCAGCAAGCCCGCAGCCTCGGCGACTAAACAACAAAACAGCGCGACGTCCGCCTCCAGTCAGGCCGCTCGCCAGATGCAGAGAGGAGACGCCCAACTGAACAGGGCTAACGATAGCTACCAGAAGGCGCAACAGAGCGCTTCCCGTCAGACGACGACTCGTCCGGCGACGACCCGTCCGACGACAAAGCCGCAGACCACCACGGTGACTCGTCCGGCAACGGGCAACACGGGTGCAACCAAACCGCAGACCACGACGACCACTCGTCCGGCAACGGGCAACACGGGTGCAACCAAACCGCAGACCACCACGGTGACTCGTCCGGCAACCAGCAATACGAGCGCAGCCAAACCGCAAACCACCACGGCAACTCGTCCGACAACGAGCGGAACCGCGGCTTCCTCCGCAGGCAGAACTCCTGCCACGAGCGCCACGAGCGCGACGGCAACCACTCCTGCCACCACAACGACCCGTCCTGCTGCCACTACCGGAGCCGTCACTCCGACCAGCGCCGCCACCACGGAAAGACGCGGATACACGGCTCAGGGAACGCCCTCCCCACAGCCCGTCACCGCCCCCCGCACGGAAGGCCCCGCTACCAGTAACACCGGTGGTGATGACAAGCACGGAGGCCCCGGACACGGCCCTGGTCCTGGTCCCGGACACGGCCCTGCCCCGCACAACCCCTACGTACACCCGAACCACCACAACTACTACGGACACATGCACGTTCCCTCCCGTGTGAAACCGGTTTACTACCACGGCACTCCCTACTACTTCTACAACGGAGTCTTCTGCCGCCACATGAATGGATACTACGTGATCTGCCGCCCGCCCCTCGGAGCCGTCATCGCCTATGCCATCTTCAACACCTGGAGACCCGTGATCGTGATCCACAACAACGTCAGCTACTACTACGATGATGGTACTTTTTACCTCCCCTACAAGAATAATTACCAAGTTGTAGCCCCTCCAATCGGTGCCCGAGTGGCCGAACTGCCCAGCAACTACGAAGTGCTCTACCTCGAGAACAACATTTACTACAAAGTGGAAAACGTTTATTATAAGGCAGTTGTGGTGAATGGATATATCTGGTATGAAGTCATCTTCGTCAGCTAAAAAAAAAATTTCTAAAATGAATGCGCGGTATCAAAAAAAGTGTATTTTTGCCGCGCATTTAGCTATTGCCCTGTTGTGTAATGGTAGCACCGCAGATTCTGGTTCTGTTTGTATGGGTTCGAATCCTATCGGGGCAACAAAAAAATCTGAATCCAAAGCTGGATTCAGATTTTTTTTGCACTTTTGCAGCCACAAATCAATGTTATTGTCATTATGTTAGTCTTAGGTATCGCCGGCGGCTCCGGCTCTGGAAAAACATCCGTGGTGCAAAAAATTGTCAACCAGTTCCCCAAACATCACGTCAGTGTGCTGTCGCAGGACGCGTATTACCGCGACAACGGCGACTTGACGCAGGAGGAGAAGGAGCGCATCAACTTCGACCACCCTTCCGCGATTGAGTTCCCGCTGATGGTTGACCATATCCGGCGCCTCAAACAGGGTGAGACCATCCCGATGCCGACCTATTCGTACGTCACCTGCCGGCGCGGCGAGGAGACGATCCCCGTGCATCCCGCCGAGGTGCTCATCGTGGAAGGCATCCTGGTGTTCACCAACCCCGAACTGTGCGACACGATGGATATCAAGGTCTTCGTCGATACCGATGCCGATGAACGCCTTATCCGCATCATCAGCCGGGACGTCATCGAACGCGGCCGCGGCCTCGACAAGTCTATCCGGCACTACCGCACGTTCGTCAAGCCTATGCACGAGCTCTTCATCGAGCCTACCAAACGTCTTGCCGACATCATCATCCCCGTAGGCGGCCAAAACAACATCGGCATTGACATCCTGACTTCGAAAATCAGAGAAACATTGAATAGCGGTCATTGAACTTTGACTTTGGAATTGAACAAAAAAAAACTATTTTTGTAGCTTGATTTGAAAATTCTGACAAAAATGAGAAATAAGCTTTTATTCGTATTGTTACTTTCTGTAATTCAGTTAGTTGCTGTCAATTTCAACAATGTCTTCGCTCAGAAGCTGAAACCCGCGGAGGTGCCATCCGATGTGGTGGAGACCTTGGATGAGCAATATTCCTACGTAAAGGTGACCGGCTGGGTGAAAGAAGGCCAAACCTACGTCGCCAGCATCAAGGACGGGAGCACGAGCGGCAAAGTCTATATCAGCGGTGCTGGCGAATGGATCCGTACCCTGTTCAATGTGCCCGTCAACGAGCTGCCTTCCTCCATCACCGACTACGTGAAGGAGAACTTCCCCGACTACCTCATCAGCGTCAGCGCCTTGGAGGAAAAAGAGGACGTGAGCACCCACTATTACCTGGAGGTGCGTGAGGATGCCGTCGGCTCCAAACCCTCCGTGCTGACCTTCTCCTCTTCAGGAACGAACCAGCTGCTCTCCCGCGACGATCCCGAGGGCTTTCAGGATCCGAGGGTAAAGCATCCCGACAAGATAGAGCAGGCCAAGGCCGCCGCTGCCGAGAAGCAGGCACAGAAGGAAGAGGCTGCCAAGCGTGAGGCCGCCGAAAAGGCCGCCGCCGAGAAAGCCGCGAAGGAAGCTGCCAAGAACGCGCCCAAGACCACGGTGCAGGCAAAGCCGACCAGCACTCCTGCCGCGAAACCGGCCAGCTCATCCTCCAGTGCCAGCAAACCCGCCGCCTCCCAGCAGAAGGAATCCAAGCCCAAGAAAGAGAAACCCGAGCCTGTGGTGAAGGATGAACACGGCAACATCGCCATCAAAGCCAACACCGTGCCCGAGGTCGTCTCCAAAGCGCTGGTGAAGAAAGTGCTGCACCCCGCCGAGCTCAACTGGTTCCTCGTGGACAGCATGTATATCGCCCGCTGCTTGAACCAGGGCAAAAAAACCGCTGTCTATATCAAACCGAACGGCGTATGGGAGAAAACGCTCACCATTATGCCGGAAGAGAGCGTCACAGGCTTGATGTCCAAACATCTGAACGACTTCTATCCCGGCTGGCGCTTCAAGAGCTCCGTCAAGGAGCAGCGCGCCGACAAGGACGACAAGACCATGGTGGAATTCTATGAGAAGGCCAACTACAAAGCCAAACTCGTGACCACCGTCTTTTTCGACAAAGCCGGCAAGCTGATCCGCACGGTTGACCCCGACTACGAGTTGGGTGGCACCAAGAAAGAGAGTGAGGAGGATGACGCCCTCAACAAATACTATGAGAAGATGAACATGAGCCTCGACAACGACGACGCCTCCAGCGTGCCTGAGAATGTGAAGGCCGCTTTCAAACTCAAATATCCGAAGGTGAACAACGAGGTGTGGACCGAGGACGGCTACATGAACTACATCGCGGCCTTCTACACCACCCGTGGCAAGGAGTTCTGCGTGTTCAACAGCTATGGCGAACTCACGGAGACTTGGGTGCTCGGCAAGAACGAGAACCTCTCCGCCACCATCCAAGACTACCTCAAGAAAGAGTATAAGTCTTACAAGCTCAAGGAGTTCTACACGGTGAAACGCCTCGCCGACAAGCTTACCGCCTACAAGGTTATCGTTGTGGACAAGAAGACCCAGGACGAACAGGAATTGTGGTTCAACCTGTCCGGAAAACCGATCGAGTATTAAACGTGTGACGTTTGAATTCTCTTCCCAAAATCACAAGTCTCAAGTCTCAAAACAATGAAGTATTTAGAGATCAAGTTGAACATAGAGCCGGCCGATCCGTGGAAGGAGGTTTACACCTCGTTGATGGCGGATGCCGGGTGTGACAGTTTCATGGACGGCGACGGCGAGAACGAGCTGTTGTGCTACATCCCCGAGAAAGATTACAATGAGGACGTTTTCAAGGATTTGTTGGAGTCGTCCCTCTATCCGGAGGTGAAGGTCTCGTATTCGGTGGCGCCGATGGAAGACAAGGACTGGAATGCCGCGTGGGAGGCCAACTACGAGCCGGTGCTGATTGACGGCAAGTGCTACATCCGCGCTCCGTTCCACGCCCCGATGCCGGAAGCGGAGTATGAGATTGTGATTGAGCCGAAGATGTCGTTCGGGACGGCGCACCACGCCACGACTGCGCAGATGGTCTCCTACCTGTTGGAGACGGACGTGCACGGGAAAGCTGTGCTCGATATGGGGGCCGGCACGGGTGTCTTGGCCATCCTTGCCACGATGAAGGGAGCCTCCCCGGTGACGGCTATCGACAACGACGAATGGGCCTATCGCAATGGAGTGGAGAATGCTCAGCATAATCATTGCGACCATCTCAAGGTGCTTCTGGGCGATGCTTCGCTGCTCGGTGCCGAACGCTACGACATCATCCTGGCCAACATCAACCGCAATATCCTGTTGCAGGACATCCCGCACTACGTGAAGTGCATGAATGACAACGCCCTGCTTTTCCTGAGCGGCTTCTATGAGGAGGATTTGCCGGCGTTGCGCCTCTGCTGTGCCGAGAATGGCCTTCGCTACCTCGACCACAAGGTCAAGGACAAGTGGGTGGCGGCGCGTTTCGAGAAGATATGATGTTGTCGTAGATGACGCTTGTCGTCACCATTCCGATATGTAGATGGGATGAAAGGACAGGATTTTTTTCAACAGATGTTGGAGATGTCCGATAATTTTGTATTTTTGCCGCCCGAAATCAAGGGGTCGTAGCTCAGTTGGTAGAGCGCATGCTCCGCAAGCATGAGGTCGCGGGTCCGACTCCCGTCGGCTCCACAAAAAGCCCGAAGAGAGGGCACAAAAAAAGCACTTAACCGTTTGGCTAAGTGCTTTTTTCTTGGAGTACCGAAGACCGGGATCGAACCGGTACGAGTGTTACCTCATTGGTTTTTGAGACCAACGCGTCTACCTATTCCGCCACTTCGGCTTCTGCCGATTGAACGCGTGAAACACACGACTCTCAAATCGGCGGCAAAGATACACTTTTTTCGCATTCCACCGCATTCAAATCTTAACAAAAAAAATCGTTACTTTGCAGCCGCAAAAAACAGTCGCCATTTTATACAATGACGTATTGTAATTGCCTAAATATTAAAACGATAGAACATTAACTTAAAACCAAGACAATGATAAAAGAAAACTTTGTGCGTCTGTTCGAAGATTCGTTCCGTCGCTATTGGGACCTGGAAGCCTTCACCGATTATGAGACAAAATTCACGCTCACCTACGGTCAGGTGGCTGAGCAGGTCGAGAAATTGCACCTGTTGTTTGAGCAGTGCGGCATCCAGAAGAACGACCGTATCGCCCTCATCGGGAAGAACTGCACCCGTTGGGCCGTCACCTATATCGCCACCGTCACCTACGGCGCGGTCATCGTCCCCATCCTGCAGGATTTCCGTCCCGAGAACGTCCATCATATCATCAAGCATTCCGACTCCAAACTGCTCTTCTCCGGTGACTATTACTGGGATCATCTTGACGAGAACGAGCTCGGCCAGGTGCGTGCGGTCTTCTCACTCACCGACTTCCGTCCGTTGACGGTCATTGAGAGTGCGCTGCCCATCATCGATGAGGAGTCGGGCACCCGTTTCGAGTTGCCGCGCGAAATCATCTCCCCGGAGGCTATCCAGAAACTTTTCGATGCGAAGTTCCAGGGGATGTTCTTCCCCGACAGCATCCGCTACGACTACAAGGACAATGAGGAACTGGCCTCCATCAACTACACGTCGGGAACAACGGGGTTCTCGAAAGGAGTGATGACGACTGGGCGCGCGCTGGCATCCAACGCCATCTTTGGCCACCACGCGTACGCCGCCGGCAATCCGTCGCACAGACTGCTCTTCCCAGGCGACCGTATGGTGACGTTCCTGCCGCTGGCCCACGCCTACGGCTGCGCTTTCGATTTCCTCGGAAACTCCACCATCGGAGGTCATACCTACTTCATCACCAAAACACCGACCCCGAAGGTGCTTCTTGCCGCCTTCTCCGAGATCAAGCCCACTCTTATTCTGAGTGTGCCTCTTATCATCGAGAAAATCTACCGTAAGCAAATCCAACCCATGATTGCCAAACCGCCGATGAACTGGGTGCTCAAGGTGCCTTATATCGACGACGTGCTGCTCAGCCAGATACGCAAGAAGCTCGTCGGCGTGTTCGGCGGCTCTTTCGAGCAGGTCATCATCGGCGGTGCGGCCATGAATGTTGAGGTCGAAAAGTTCCTGCGCAAGCTTAAATTCCCGTTCACCATCGGCTATGGTATGACGGAGACCGCCCCGCTCATCTCTTACTCGCACTGGTCCAAGTTCGTACCCACCAGCTGCGGACAAATTTTGGACAATATGGAGGTGCGCATCGATGACGTGAATTCCGAAGGCGTCGGCGAGATCGTGGTGCGTGGTGACAATGTGATGCTCGGCTATTACAAGAACGAGGAAGCCACGAAGAACAGCTTCACCGACGATGGCTGGCTTCGTACCGGTGACCTCGGCTATGTGGACGCAGACGGCAACATCTTTATCAAAGGCCGTTGCAAAACCATGCTACTCGGTCCGAACGGGCAGAACATCTACCCTGAAGAGATTGAGGATAAGCTCAATAACATGCCTTTCGTGATGGAGAGCATCGTGGTGCAGCGTGAGAACCGCATTGTAGCGCTCATTCACCCCGACATTGACGCCTGCGATGCGGCCGGACTGGATTCCGCCGGCGTGGCGCGCGAGCTCGATAATGTACGCAAAGAGGTGAACAAGAGTCTCGCCGCCTATGAGCAGATCAACGAAGTGGAGGTGCACATCCAGGAATTCGAAAAGACCCCGAAGAAGAGCATCAAGCGTTACCTCTACACCAAGTAGGCACGCCATTTAGCGACCTGTATTGCGGTCGGTGCGCAATGGTACCGGCCGCTCTCAATAAAACGGTAAACCTATCGTAATATGCTCACCGACAAGACAATGGAGAAGCTTCGCGTGCTTGCGGAATCGGCCAAGTACGATGTTTCGTGCTCGTCGAGCGGTACCGTGCGTGGCGGCAAGAGGGGGATGGTGGGCAACACCGTTGGCGGTGTCGGCATCTGCCACTCTTTTGCCGACGACGGCCGCTGTATCTCGTTGCTGAAGGTGATGCTCACCAACCATTGCATGTACGATTGCGCCTACTGCGTGAACCGCCGTAGCAACGACATCAAACGAGCCACGCTCAGCGTCAGCGAGTTGGAGGAGATCACGATGGAGTTCTACCGCCGTAATTACATCGAGGGATTGTTTCTGTCAAGTGGGGTGGTGCGCAACCCTGACTACACGATGGAGCGGCTCACGGCCATTGTGCGCGACCTGCGGCTCATCCACCGCTTCAACGGCTACATCCATCTCAAAAGCATTCCCGGCGCCTCGCAGGAGTTGCTTGCGGAGGCTGGCCGTTACGCCGACCGTATGAGCGTGAACATCGAGATTCCCAAGGAGGAGTCGCTCAAGATGCTCGCGCCGGAAAAAAGCCACAAGAGCGTCTTCCAGCCGATGCAGCTCATCCAGCAGGGCGTGCTCGAGAACAAGGAGGACCGTAAGAAGTACCGCCATGCACCCCGCTTCGTACCCGCGGGGCAATCGACCCAGATGATTGTGGGGGCCACGAAGGAGACCGACCGCGACATCCTCGGCATGTCGTCTCTGCTATACAACCAGCCCACGATGCGCCGCGTCTATTACTCGGGCTACGTGAGCGTGAACACCTACGACTCTCGGTTGCCGGTGCTGAAACAGCCTCCGTTGGTACGAGAGAACCGTCTCTACCAGGCCGACTGGCTGCTCCGATTCTACCATTTCAAAGTGGATGAATTGGTGGACGACAGCCACGCGAACCTCGATTTGGAGATAGATCCCAAGTTGGCGTGGGCGTTGCGGCATCCCGAATTCTTCCCTGTGGATATCAACACGGCGGATTACGAGATGCTGCTCCGCGTGCCCGGTCTCGGCACCAAGTCGGCGTGGCTCATCGTCAACTCCCGCCGTTTCAACCGGTTGACCACCTTCGACCTCAAGAAGATGGGCGTGGTGATGAAGAAGGCGAAGTACTTCATCACCTGCCACGAGCTCGGCGCCTCCAACCTTCAGCCCCTCCTCGGCATCAACGAGCTCAGTCCCGAACGTCTCCGCCCGCTGCTCGTCTCCAAGGCCGAACAGAAGCTTGCCGCGAGGGAGGCACAGCTGTCGTTGGAGTTTGACCCACCCAACCCACCTAAAGGGGATAGTACACTCCCCTGAAACCTGAAACTTCTGAGGTTGCGGTTATATGGAAAAAGTTGTATCTTTGCAGGTTGAAAAATGACAAAAAGAAAATAAGTAGTAACGAAACAAATCGCCTATGAATAAACCTGCATAATTCCGTTATGCACACCATAGAATAGGGAAAAGCGAAGTAGCTTATACACTGGAACCTTTGAAACTTCGACACTTTCAAATGATACTTCCAAGAGTGAAGCGACGACGCTCCCGCCGTATGGCGTGGGCTTTACTCGTTGTAATTGGGAAGTATCAGGTAGTCGAAGACCTCAAAGGTTCCAATGAAAGCGAAAAATTGCCACGCTTTTTTTGTGTGCGTAACTCCCTGAACTCTTCCGGCACGTTTTCAAGTATTTTAATTCAAAACCCGACGGTGCCGGATGGGATATAACGCGGCGACAAATATGACTAAACGTTTCTATATCGCGTTGGCGCTGCTGGTGGCGGCGCCGGCGCTTGTTTTGGCGCAGCAAAGCCAAAGTCCTCTCACCATCACGGTGAAAGGCGTGAGCTTCAATATGATCCGTGTGCAGGGCGGCACGTTTACCATGGGCTGCACCTCGGAACAAGGAGACGACTGCTGGGATGAAGAGAAACCCTCCCACACGGTGACACTCTCCACCTACTATATCGGCGAGACCGAAGTGACGCAGGAACTGTGGAAAGCCGTGATGGGAGACAATCCGTCTTACTTCAAAAGCGGTTCGCTGAAACGTCCTGTGGAGCAGGTGAGCTGGGAAGACTGTCAAACGTTCATCCGCAAGCTGAACGAACTCACGGGCAAGAAATTCCGCTTGCCCACCGAGGCTGAGTGGGAGTTTGCGGCACGCGGCGGCACGAAGAGCGCAGGCTATAAGTACAGCGGCAGCAACGATATCAATGCGGTGGCATGGTACGATGTTAACGCCTTCGATAAAGGAAAAAGCAGCCCGGACTACGGCACACATGTGGTCAAAACCAAGAAGCCGAACGAGTTGGGCATATACGATATGTCTGGCAACGTTTGTGAATGGTGTTCTGACTGGTACGGCGATTATACGAGTGCTACGCAGACGAATCCGCAGGGCGCGCCTTCGGACTCCGACCGCGTGTACCGTGGTGGCAGCTGGTACTACAGCGCCAGTGGCTGCCGTTCCTCGCTTCGGTACAACGGCAGTCCCGGCTATCGGAACGGCGCCCTTGGCTTGCGTCTGGTTCTCGCCCCTTAGTTTACCATCGGAATGGAATGCTAAAGGGAAAAGCAAGACATAAAATAGAAAGCAAGAATGGAACAGCGAACAGCGGCGGGGCGGCTTAATAAAAAAAGCCGCCCAAGCTGCTGTGAGCGCAAAAGCGAGAAAAAACGGGTTGTAGGGCTGTCGCAGTGCGGCAGCCCTACTAATATCACACAATCACCTCGAAAACCCGCTTCCCGTTCTGATGGCCGTTGGCTGTTGATTTGCTGTCGTGTTCACGAGGAGCCCCGGCAGGGGCAGAAGCTCGGTAGCGGCAATGAGGATGATGTCATTTTAGAAACCCCACACGAAACGAACGAAGTGAGTGCCGTGTGGGGTATGCGGACGATGCGCGTGTACAAGCGTGTCGGAGACATGCAACTATTATATGTGCACATCTTCTATTGTTCTTTATGTTTCTAGAGTGCAAAATAGTAATTATTTTCATATTCCGAAGAAATATTTCTAAAAGTTGTATCTTTGCAACCAGAAAATCCCCCGATTTCTTCTTCCTGCCAGAACCGCCGCAAACTACTAACTGCTAACTGCTAACTACTAACCAGCTTCAATAACCCATAACCCATAACCAATAACCCATTCAAAGAATGACCCTCTACACCTTCGACAACACCTTCGACGGCCTCCTCACAGCGGTTTTCGACGCTTTTGCACGGCGGGAACAGCCGGAGGAACTGTTGAAGGAAGGCGACCAGATGCCCCTTTTCGGCGATGAGGTCCATAAGGTCCAAAGCGATGCGGAGAAGGCGGGCCGCGTGTGGATGGGATTGGAGAAACGACTTCCGAAAGAGGCGGTGCGATTGCTGTTCGTGAGCTGGCTGTCGGAACTGCCCGAAGTGTGCCGGCCTCTGTTCCAGTACATCTGCAAGGTCTTCCGCCAACCGGAGAACAGCGGCAAGGCCTACAGCCACAATTTCGCTGACCCCGACGTACTCGCCGTGACTAACATTGCCCGCAAGGTGATGCACGAACAGCTGCGGATGAAGCAGTTCGTGCGGTTCCAGAAGGCCAAGGACGGCACCTACCTCGCTGTCGTCGCACCCGACCATAACGTCCTGCCGCTCGTCACCGACCACTTCGCCGACCGTTTCAACGACCAGCATTGGCTGATTTACGACGCCAAGCGGCACTACGGCTTCTACTATGACGGTGCGGGCTATCCCTCCCGTATCACGTTCGCCGACGAGGCTTCGGTGCCCTTCAGCCTCGACAACGGGATGCTGAACGAGGAGCTGCTAAGCCAGGACGACCAGCTGCTGCAGGATCTCTGGCGCACCTACTTCAAGGCCATCTGCATCCGCGAACGGTTGAATCCCCGCAAGCAACTCAATGACATGCCCCGTCGGTACTGGAAATATCTGACGGAAAAGCAATAAAAAGATAGAGACGCACTGTTGTGCGTCTCTATAGGAACAATTTCGTGACAAATTCGTATTAAAACCTACGCCAATTTGTTGATCCACCCTTGGATATCCTCCAATTTCGCGGCGGGAACCTCTAATTTCAGTTTCTTGCGCAGGCCGCCGAGATCGTTGAGCAGCTTGTTCGGGTTGGCGTTTTTCAGATGTTCCAACGTCAGGATATTCAGCTTCTTCAAGGCCGGAATCCACGCGGCATCCATTCCCAACGCGACAAACTCTTCGTCCTTGCTCACTTCCTGCTTCTTCTCCGGACGCATCTGCGGGAAGAAGAGCACGTCTTGGATGGAGGGCGAGTTGGTCATGATCATCGCCAAACGGTCGATGCCGATGCCCAGGCCGGCAGTCGGGGGCATGCCGATTTCCAAGGAGCGGAGGAAGTCCTCGTCCAGCACCATCGACTCGTCGTCACCGCGCTTGCCGAGCTCCAGCTGGTCCTCGAAACGCTTGCGCTGGTCGAGCGGGTCGTTGAGCTCGGAGTAGGCGTTGCAGATCTCCTTGCCGTTGCACATACCTTCGAAACGCTCGGTGAGACCGGGTTTGCTGCGGTGCTTCTTGGTCAGCGGCGACATCTCGATGGGGTAGTCGTAGATGAAGGTCGGCTGGATGAGCTTCGACTCGCAAGTCTCGCCGAAAATCTCGTCGATGAGTTTGCCCTTGCCCATTGAGCTATCCACCTCCACGCCTTGCGTTTTGGCGAAGGCGGCGAGCTGCTCTTCGTTCATCTCGGAGATGTCGGTGCCGGTGAAATGCTCGATGGCCTCGAACATGGTGTAGCGTTTCCACGGGCGCTTGAAGTCGATGACGTTGTCGCCGACCTGCACCTTGGTGGTGCCGTGCAGCGCGAGGGCGATGCGCTCGACCATCTCCTCCACGGTCTCCATCATCCAGTTGTAGTCCTTGTAGGGCACGTAGAGCTCCATCTGGGTGAATTCGGGGTTGTGGAAACGGTCCATACCCTCGTTGCGGAAGTCTTTGGAGAACTCATAGACGCCGTTGAAGCCGCCCACGATGAGTTTCTTCAGATACAGCTCGTCGGCAATGCGCAGGTAGAGCGTCATGTCCAACGTGTTGTGGTGAGTCTTGAAGGGACGAGCCGCCGCGCCGCCGTAGAGCGGTTGCAGAATCGGGGTCTCCACTTCGAGGTAACCCTTCTCGTTCAGATAGTTACGCATCGTGTTGACCAACAGCGTGCGCTTGATGAACGTGTCCTTGATATGGGGGTTCACGATGAGGTCGATGTAACGCTGACGGTAGCGCTGCTCCGGGTTCTGGAAGGCGTCATAGACCACGCCGTCCTTCTCCTTGACGATGGGCAGCGGGCACACCGACTTGCAGAGGATGGTGAATTCCTTGACGTGGATGCTGATCTCGCCGGTCTGCGTGGTGAACACGAAACCCTTCACGCCGATGATGTCGCCGATGTCCAATTTCTTGAACACGCTGTTGTACATCGTCTTGTCCTCGCCGGGACAGATCTCGTCGCGTTTGGCATAAACTTGGATTTTGCCCACGGCATCTTGGAGCACGTAGAAGGAGACGGCACCCATAATGCGCTGACTCATAATACGTCCGGCGATGCTGACCTCTTGGAAGAGGCTGTTGTCTTTCGGGTATTTTTCCAAAATCTCGGCGGTGGTGGCGTTCACCTCGTAGGTGGCGGCAGGGTAGGGGTCAATGCCCAAATCGAGCAGATCCTGCAATTTCTTTCTGCGGATAATTTCTTGTTCTGATAACTCGAGACTCATCGTATTTTATAATTTCTAATTGAGCGGCAAAGATACGATTTTTTCGGTTATGCGGTCAAGGGTTGTCTTACGCAGATGAACCTATGTTCGCGGGTCGATGAACCTATGTTCGCGGGTCGATGAACATAGGTTCATGAGCCGATGAACATAGGTTCATGAACCTATGCCCCTATGTTCGTGGGCCAATGCCCCTATAGGTATAAGCCAACGATAACGTTATCATCGTCTCGCGATTTTCTCATCGGGAATCGGGTAATATTCGTATGCACCGATGTCGGGGATACCGTTGCGCGGGCGGCCGAGGATGTCGGTGGTGATGCCCAAGCCCTCCATACCCGCGTCGATGGCAGGGGAGGTCTCCTCAATGTTGTAATTTTGCCCGTAAGTGGCTATGAACTTGGGGTTTGCGTTAGTGCAATTGATGAAGTGCTCGTTGTTGAGGCTGTCTTTCTTCACGATGCAGTTTCGCAGAGTGTAGTTCAGCGCTGCGCCTTCTTTGGTGCCGGTTCCGAACTCGCTCAGCAAAGGACCGTAAATGATGCAGTTATTGAAGGTGGCGTTCGCGTCGCCGAGGTAGGTCACCATATAGGCTTGGTTGCCATCAGATACCGCCTTGTCGAAGTTGTTGGTGACGGCCACGGCGGGCGATGAGCGCGACGACTGCGTGAAGTAGTTGGCCACCGTCACGTGGTTGAGCGTGAAGTCACCCACCATCAGCGCAAGGCTGTATTTCCCGTTGTTGCTCACCTGGCAGTTGTTCATCTCCAAAACGGCGCCCTCGGCCCGCACGCCCATCACCTGGTTGTTGTGGATGACCGAGTTGTTGATGACCGTTTTGTTGCCGGTGAACTCTTCAAGTGCCTCTAAATGAATGCCGTACGAGGAGTTGGAGATGATGGCGTTCTCAATGAGGTTGTCTTCGCTGCCTTCGTTGATCCACAGCGAGTTCCACTGGGCGTAGTCGTTGGCGAAAAACGATTCCAGACGGTCGCCGGTGATGGTCACGGGCTCGTCTAACGTGCCGTTGATGTGGATGTTGCCGTAGCGATAGACCCAGATGCCGCCGCCGCTGTGTACATAGACCTGCGTGCCCGGGTCGATGGTGAGCTTGCCGAGCGAATCCACGACCGCCCAGCCGTAAATCACCCACGGCTTGTCGTTGGTCCAGTGCACGTGTTCGTGCTCGTGTGCGACGATGTTGTAGTGAAGGCTGCCGCCCGTGTGGTCGGGGATGATGAAGTGCGCGTCCTGCCCGAAAGCCACCAACTGCACCGACTGTGTGCGGTTTTTCTGGTAGAACATCACCGAGTCGGTCACCAAATAGGGCATGTTCTGGTCGGTGGGGTTGATGTTGACCTTCACGAAGACGAAGAGGCTGTCGTGCGCGGGGATCTCCACATTGCGGAACTCCGTGCCCGCCACGCCATCCACGTTGACGCTGTAGTAGGACTGCTTGCCGCCCGCCAACACGATATCGACCTCCACCGGCGACCCTGTCGTGTTGCGCACCGTGAAGGTGCGCGTGCTCGACGTGATGGTGGTGAACACCGTGTCGAACATCACCGTGTCGGCCGAGAACTCGAGATTCCCCTCGGCGTTGTTGTTGCGGTGACAGGAGGGAAGGGTGAACGCCAAGGCCATAACAACCGTCATGGCATAAATCGTATAAACTATATGCTTCATACTCATACTATTCATCGTTTCATGGTGTCATAACGCACTTCTGTCAGAAATAGTGCATTCGCCGGCACGGAAGTTTTTGCGGCGCATCTATCTTTTTGGTTGATAATGTCTTGGAAGTCTTGGACGGTGAGTTTTCCGAAACCGACCTCCAACAGCGTGCCCACCAGGGCGCGCACCATGTTGCGAAGGAAACGGTTCGCGGTGACGGTGAAGACGAGCTCGTCGTCCACGCGGTCCCAGTGCGCCTCGGTGACGTGGCAGATGAAGTTGTTGACCTGCGTGTGCACTTTCGAGAAGCTGGTAAAGTCTTCGTTCTGAAGGAGTAACGCCGCCGCCTCGTTCATCTTCTCCACGTCGATGGCTCTATGGCAGTGGTAGGCGAACTGGAGCTTGAAGGGATCCTTGCGGGTGCAGACGTGGTACTGGTAGGTGCGGCTTTCGGCATCGAAACGGGCGTGTAGGTCCGGTGCCACCTCGAACAGGTCGAAGATGACGATCTCCTTCGGCAGGAAGTTGTTGAGCTTGTGGACCAACTGCCGGCATTCGTCTCGGGAGAAAGCCTTCTCGGTGTCGAAGTGGGCGTAGTAGGAACTGGCGTGCACGCCGGTGTCGGTGCGTCCGCAGCCGGTCACGGCCACACGCTCCTCGTGCAGCAGCAGCGACAGGCAGTTCTCGAGGGTCTCCTGCACGGACGGGTGGTCCGGCTGTATCTGCCAGCCGAAAAACGCGGAGCCGTTGTATGCCAGATGGAGGAAGTAGCGCATCTTTTTTTTCAAAATGCAAAAGTACGATTTTAATCTATGCGAAACAATATAAGTTGTATTTTTGCCGCATCATTTTAAATCCCATTATTATGAAAAAAGGTATCATCATTTGTCTGTGCGTGGCTGTGGCCGCCATGTTTTCAGCTTGTAACAAGAACGACGGGGTCTATGAACCCGCCAAGAAAATCCAGAAAATCTACACCGTGAACGATGGCGGGGAGAAAGTGCTCGCAGAAGCCTGGCACTGGGACGGGAACACACTCACCTCCATTGACCGCTATTACGAGGCGCTGACTTTCACCGACCAGTTCTCCTACGACACCAAGAACCGTTTGGTTGCAATTGACAACATCGATTCGCACACGGACATCACGTACGATGGCAACGAACTGGATGAAATCAAGGTTTATGCCAAGGGATTGACCCCCGGCGAACTGTTGGCCAAATATGATTTTGAATACAAAGGGAATAAAATCTCCAAAATCGAGATTGAAATGACATATATGTGGGATAAAAACAAGACGGATGGCCTCCTTCGCTACCTGTTGCCTGAAGTCGTTCCGGCGGTGAACCAGTTTGTCAAAAAGTGTCCCAACGACGCCAAGAATGAGAAAATCTCGATGCTGTTGACCTGGAACGGGAACAATGTGAAGTCCATGGACATCTCGATTACCGGCTTCATGCCCGTCTCGGAGACGGTGGATCTTACTTACGACAACAAGAACAACCCGTTCTATGGCATGGTGTCCCAAATGGGCAGCGAAGTCGTCAACAATTTCTTCCTTAACAAGAACAATGTTCTCACGATGACGACGCGGATAGGCGCGGTGCAGGATATGAATGTGGAATATACGTACGAATATGATGGCAAGTATCCTACTTCAGTGACCTCGCTTACGACTGATAACGAGGGAAATGAGGAAATGGAAACCACCATTTACGAATACTGATAGTTTTTGCAATAGAAGCCTACGGCGATGTGCTGCGGTGCGTCCCTGTTCTGATTCATACAATTTTATCCCGAATGGGTTTGCCCCGTTTGGGATAATTTTTTATTTTTGCCACCAAATTATTGGTTTTAAGACAGATGCAACTTGCTGAGATTATAGCGTTTATCAATCCGGAGGAGACCATCCTCGGAACGCCTGAATACCAGATTACGGAACTGGCTATTGACAGCCGCAAGGTGACGGATGCGGAACACACGCTCTTCTTCGCCATCGAAACGGAAAAAAACGATGGCCACTTGTATATCCCGTCGCTGTACCAACTTGGCGTACGCAACTTTGTGATAACGAAGGTGATGGAAACCTACGCGATGTGCGAGGGCGCCAACTTCCTCTTCGTGGAGGACTCCGTGGCGGCCTTGCAGCGTCTGGCGCAGAAGCACCGCCAACAATTCCACTATCCCGTCATCGGCATCACCGGCAGCAACGGCAAAACCATTGTCAAAGAGTGGCTCACCTCCATTCTCGACGACAAGTTCAAGGTGGTGAAAAGCCCCGACAGCTACAATTCCCGTCTCGGAGTTCCCCTTTCCGTGTGGCAAATGTCTGACCAACACGACATTGCCGTCTTCGAAGCGGGTATTTCCCGTCCCAATGAGATGCGGGTGCTGGCCGACATCATCGACCCCACCATCGGCATTCTGACGAATATCGGAGCTGCCC
>Ga0247608_10002415_pt1 | contig 23445 bp, 33 predicted proteins | sample 176DNAGHGlowgp2_FD_193490 | JGI IMG/M metagenome (GOLD analysis project Ga0247608, IMG submission 193490) | Sheep rumen microbial communities from Palmerston North, Manawatu-Wanganui, New Zealand - 1766 DNA GHGlow gp2 | ecosystem: Host-associated > Mammals > Digestive system > Stomach > Rumen ... | reverse complement strand
TGAGAGGGAGAGAGGTAGAACCTCAGAGAGGTTGACTCCCTTGAGCGTGAGAGTCCGCGAGGTAGAACCTCAGAGAGGTTGACGGAAAACAGGAGAGACGCTAAAGGCTCTCCGATTGAAAGTCTCTCACTGTTCTTTGAAAATCGAATACAGGGTACCATAAAAGGGAAGAGGTAGAACCTCATAGCGTGAATGAGGTAGTTCCCGGCATAATTCAGAGCCATGAGCATACCGTAAATGTATGTACCTCAGAGAGGTTGACTCTGAACACGTCCGGACGAGAGTACGGGCGGATAAAGTGTAATGGTATACCGTTCCTCTTCTGTGAAAAAGTGTCTGAAGAGTGTACCCCGCGTAACCGTGTAAAATTGTGGCTCCAACTATGGAAGGAACGCCACGAGGGGAAAGCTACTCTGTTGAAAACTCATTTAACAGAATGCCACGCTGGAATGCGACGAAACAAGGCAAGCTGTCAATGACAGCTTGTCACACTCTCACAGCAGAGTGAAATCTATATTCAAGGGAGATTTCCACAATGAAAACCCAGTTCATCACTCGTACCATTTCCTACAGCAAAATCAGAGTCATTTCCACTAACCTTGACACCATGGAAACTCACAGCAATGAGTACACTGTTCCCGGAGATTATGCAGATATGGCTCCGCGCGATCTTCTGAAAGAAGTACGTGACACCCTCGAATCCGACACCGTGAGCATTGCCGCCGTGAAGGTAATTGGAACTGTCAATGAAAAACGCGTCATGAGCCTCGATGATTTCATTAAGTATAGCACCGTTGCAGAAGAAAAGAAGAAGGGAGAAAAAGAGGGCGATTAATCGCCCTCTCCGTCACACTAAAACATGAGGAAAAAGAAATGTATTATACACGATGTGATTTGTTTGCAAAATACAAGGAAAATGACGAAATATCCAAAAGATATTTTCGTAAATCGAATCAATGGAGAAAATACAGTAAAGAAGAACGTGAAGATTTTTGGTTAATGTATCTGAAATATGACGAAATTGCATTTCAATATTTACGTTCTGCGTCATCTTGTCCTATTGACGGCGTTGTCTTTGTAGCTGACGAAGAATTCAAGTGAAAAGCACTCCCGGGCAAGAGTATAAACTGCCTTGTAACACTATAAACAGGAGGAAAAAACCCATGAAAAAAGCTGAACAAATTGCCATTAACGAAAAAGCATATGAAATCTTCAATTCTGCTATCGAAGAATGGTACAAAGACGGGGAATCTGCGCGCAAGAAATTATATTCATGCAAGGCGGAAGTCATTTGGACGATTCATTATGAAATTCTATGTTCCTACAATACCATTGTGGCTTGTATAGATAAATCGTCTGGAACTTTGGTAGATGTACTCCGCACTGAATACGGTTATACACCATCTTCTGCACAGCACATTTCAAAGTTTGCAAGGCAGTATTTCGGTACATTTTATGGATTCGAAAAACTTGTTGCAAGACCCGTTTAACAGTGACAGTCCCGGGCAAGACTATAAACTACCCTGTAACGCCAAAGAAGAGCGAAAAAAACCGTCCTTGGCATGACAATAAACTGCCTTTTAAGTTACACTAAAAACAGGAGGAAAAATACCAATGTTTACACTTTGCGAAAGAACCACCCTCAGAGAGTTTATTAAAAAAGAGGCGGATATTGACATTTATGACAATGTCTGCGAAGAATTAGGCATTGCCTTTTGTGGTCCAATGGGTTTGACCGAAGAAGGTGAAAAACACTTTGCGCAAATTCTTAATTTGAAAGTAGAAATTTATGTTGACGATGGAGGATATTATAACGCTCTGTTAGATATTGATGATGAACACGAGGTAGTATGGAGAAGAAGGTTAAGACTTGCCAAAGAATTTTTCGAAGGAATGGCAGGATATGTTAGCGAAGAAAATTATGAAAAATGGTTTGTCGAAATCGACGAATAATCGCAACTCCCGGGCACGAGTATAAACTGCTTTGTTACACTATAAACAGGAGGAAAATGCCATGTATAAATTAGAAAAATATGAAACTGAAATGACGAAACTTTTCAAAGATTATTCATGGAAAACGCCAATCGGAGAAGCTATTTTTAATTATTATCAAAATGTAAAGCCGTGTGATTTAACTAATTCTTTTCTTTATCAGTTCTTTGTAACCACGATGCGGAATACTGATTTTGAATTATACGATAAGATGCGTGATGAATTTCCGGATTTTACTGACGCTCATTTGCATACGCTTTTGAGAAATTCATTTTATGCGGCTTTTCATAGAACAGTGTGTGAATTTTATGATTCAGAATCAGCATCTCGTTCATTTAATTTGAGAGATTTTTAATCTCTCATGTTACACTATAAACAGGAGGAAAAAACAATGAAAAGGAAAGTTGCAAGAATAAATGGAAAAGTATTTATCACGGTGTCCAAAAATGCTTTTGTCAAATTAGCCTTCAGATCATTATCTTTACCTTACCTTTACATTTCGCCGAAAGATGAATATATCCCGATATTAAACTTTGAAGTTATTTTTTCAGACACAGATAATGTCTTTAATGACGAAAAAGATTTATTCGATTATCTGCAAAAATACGAAAATGAATGCTTTTATTATACCGGAAAAGGCATTGAATATTGGGTAAATACCGAAATTGATTCTTATAACGAATATACTGAAATCGCAAGAGATTTTCCGGTTTCAAGACAGCAATATACTACAATTATAAAACGGTACTGCAAGTGGGCACAATAAAGCCCACAGTAACACTACAACAGGAGGAAAAAATATCATGCCAAAATACTACAAAGTAAAGCCAGAATTTGATGGAAGAGTTATTCGCTATCTTGTGCCAGACGGCAGAAAAAGAAATGGATATAGACAAGAAGATATTGAATTAGTTGGTTTTGAACTTTTGGCACCAAAAAAGTATTATCAAATCACACGTTTCATGCCGAATCTTTATGACGTATTCGAAGAAGTACAAGTTAATATTTTTAGCGTTTATCGTTCATTTGGTGTTCTTTTTCACTTCAATGATATGGACAAAATTTGCGGTGAATATTGGACTAAGCGGAGGCAATTAGAGGCGAAATTTAATCTTATTTATTTTTCCGCTACGCATTCTTATCCTACGCACAAAATAACTGAATGGCTTTCAATAGAAACGCTTGAATTTGCGATCAAATATTATACAACATTAAGACTTTATAAGGAGGAATCAACAAATGGTTGAAGCACTTTTAATCTTCATGCTTGCATTACGAATAGGCGATATGGGAATCAGCTTTTGGTTATGGCTAATTCTTTTTTCAACAGTAAAGTTTATTCGATTCGTAGTTTGGATTCTCAAAGACAATTAAGGATAGCAAATGCTATCCGTTACACTACTCATAGGAGGAAAAAACATGAATTACAATCCAAATTGGTTTGACGAAGAATTTGTTCCTTCTGTTTATCGTTATTTTCTCGATAAAAAGCAGAAGAACAAAGACGAAGGAAATGAAGATGCACCAATCTTTATTTCAGAAAAACAGTTCAACGTGATATCAAAAAACTGCAACATGGATTCTGATGGTACATTTACGCACGAATGGGAAGGTTTATTACTTGCAGTATGCGAAGGAACTTCAAAGAAGGGCACAAAATATTTTACAGTAAATTTCCGCGACAATTACATGGAAAAGTATTACAATATTGGTTCTTCAATTCTTGAAAGATTAATTGCCATTCGGGATAGTGGTTCAGAGAAGACAAAAGAATATGCACAAACCTATTACAACGCAGTCATGGAATTACTTCACATCACAGAACTTGACATGGAATTTTTAGACTACAACAAATTTCACGCAGAAGTAGAACACGCAAAGGAGCTCAACACATACTACGTTTCCCTGCTTCTATCGATTGGAAAATTTATTGAATGAGTACGTTATTCTACATTTATAAAACAGGGCATCATTTGCCCTTGTTACACTTCAACAGGAGGAAAAAATATGGTAACCAAAAATTACAAAATTTACGTTATGACTAAGCGAGAATCTCGCAACGTAGGTCTTTCCTGTGCAACAGAAGACGAAGCAGTTTCTGTTGGAATTGTATTCTTTGATAAGTTTGCGAATTTTATCGGTGATTGTGTAGTTGTTGCAATCGAAAGCGATTATGGATATTCTCACAGCATTCGTAGAATTGAATTGAAGGAGGGTTTGAAAGTTGAAATCGCCGTTTTATAAATTCACAGGTTTTGAAGCAAACATACAACCTGACCGCAATGATAACGAAGATTTCTATGCTATTAAATTTCATGTTGAAAGCACCGAATTTATTTTGAGAGATTATGCGTATAAATTTATTGCAGAGCATGTTATCGATGAATTGCGTCAATATGAAAATCCTGCGGCGTATGTTTTCGTAACAGTAGAATCGCCATTTCCAGCATGGAATGATGACATTTTATTTGCAAGGATATGGCTTGACACAAATCACGAGCCTTGTGCAGAATTATTAGCGTCATGGGAGGACTTATGATTATCTTCAAATTAAAACCTCACTACAACCGCAAAGAAATCAGAGCAATATCCGACATGATGCACACCATTCGAGACGAAATCTATGAAGAATCCGAGTGTGCATATAAGCGCAGAGATTGCCGAAAATGTGAATACCGAAATCTCTGCAAAGATGTAACAAATGCAGTACACCATTTGAAATCCCTCTAAATTGAAATTAACGCTTTGTTAACACTATGGACACATTGGCATAATATCTCTATGGTACAATGTGTCCATAGAATTGAATGGTAGTTCTGATGGTTCAGCATGTGAGCGTATAGTTCGATTCTATAAGCTACCACAAATTCAAAATTTTAGCTCACAAAAAGCGTTAAAAGGAGCGCAAAAAGCAATGGCAAGACAGCCGATGGTGACACGCACCATTCCCACCACGATTGCGGACATTCTCGTTATCAATGTTGATACCGGAATTTCCGAAGAGAGAGAAGTTTCTATTCCTCGCGAATACAAGAAGGTAAAGAAACTTCGTGAAGCGATCGAAGCACTGGTTAATACTGACACTGAAAAACTCGCGCACATCAAGTCCACCACCGTTGTGGAAACTCTGTACGGAATGAGTGAACAGGACTTTATTAATCACGCAAAAATCCTTCCCCCTCGCGGAACCAAAGAAGCAAACGAAAACGAAACTGTTGATGACTAAAAAGGAGAATTAAAATGGCAAACTTTGAAACCAAAATCATTGAAACCACTCATGATCTTTCTGCCAGAGAAAGAATCCTCATGAAGGACACCACAAACGCCAGAAAAATTGACGAAGTTGTTGATGAATGCAGAGACAACGGCGAAACTCTGGTTATCACACCCGTTGATTACGTCGTTCTTCAGATTCATAACGAAAAGAGCAAGGACAGAAAAGACTATAACAATTATCTTATCATCGCAGATGATGGTGCAAAGTATGTGACTGGTTCTCCCAGTTTCTGGAACTCTTTCAAGGAAATTTGGGACGAAATGAAGGCAGAATCTGACGATCCGTTCCAGATCGAAATTTACAAGGTTCCTTCTAAGAATTACAACGGCAAAGATTTCATTACCTGTTCCATCATCTAAAATATCAAGATTCGCATAGCAGTTAGGGGTAAGGCATGGCTTTACCCCTTTCTTTTTATAAGGAGGTAAATGATGGCGAAGACAAGCAAGAAAAAACTTACGCCGTCACAAAAAAGATATGTAAAAGAAATTTACAATTTAGAGAAAAGAGTAAAAAGGGCAGAAAAATCAGGTTTTGATTTTCCAGAAGATATTATACCGAGTAAAATCTCTTTTCCAAAACGAATAACAAAATCGGTTCTTGAAGGTATAAAAAGCCTTAGAGGAAATAAATTATATCAAAAAGCAATAGGTTTCTTCACAAAAGAAAAGCCTTTACCTGTTTCAGAAGGTATCGAATTAGTTAAACAAAAAAGACGTGAAACAAATATATCCAATCTTCCCAAAAGAGGAAAAGCTATTTCAGCAAAACAGTACGAAGAAGAGCAATTAGCGAATGGATTACAATTATTAGCAGAGTATAATTCCTTAGACGAAGAAGGTAAAATGAAATTTATACGTTCTTTGTCCAATGAAGATTATGACGCTTTTACATTAGCTAAATCAAAATATGGGGAGGTTCAAGATGGAAGACGAGAAGCTGATTCTGGAAGGGAAACAGGCAAAACTCTTTTACCGGATGAAGGGTATGAATCCGAAGAGATACCCGAAGCCAAAGAGCACTACGACGAAGATTTTGAGTCAGAAGGAACAGAGGCTTCTCAAACACAAGATGATGAAAGAAAAAAGATTAATGCAGAAATAACAGATCAAAAAGTAAAACAATGGAAAGAAAATTACGAAAGGCAGAAAAATAAAAAGAAAGCAGAAAGAGAATTTGTATATGATGGTGACGCTATTTATGCAGGTATTATATCAAGAATAGAACAGTTTGAAGCTGATTATAATGCACAGCCAGAAAGATTTAATAAATACGGTAATAAAAATGCGGAAGTTTCTTTTAAAAGAATGCTCAATAACGCAATAAGAACAGAAGGTTTTTCTACCGTCATGAGAAGACTTGATGGCAGGGGAATTGAAATTGATAATGCTCTTGAAACCATGTTATATGATTCCGACGAAAATAAAGTTTCTGGAGCTCTTATGCAGTTAGCAGAAATTATTTTAGGAAGGATACCGACACAACAAGAATCCGAAAAAATTCATTCATACTCTGAATATATTAATTTTGATGAAGAAGATGAAGATTTAGAGGATTATCAAATTGATGAACTGATATGAAAAAAGAAGTAAAAGTTATGGTAGGTGACTTTGAAACTACCGTTTACAAAGGGCAGAAAACAACAGAAGTTTGGGCGTCTGCCTGTGTAGAACTTTTTACGGAAGAGGTTCATCTTTTTCATTCAATTGCAGAACAGTTTGAATATTTTCAATCGTTAAGTACAAATATTATATGTTATTATCACAATCTTAAATTTGATGGTGAATTTTGGATTTCCTTTTTACTTAATGTTTTAGGCTATACACAAGCGTATGAACAGGACGATGAAAACGATATTTCTACAATTCATTGGATGAAGCCGCACGATATGCCATGTAAGTCATTTCAATATTCAATTTCATCAATGGGAACTTGGTATAAAATAGTAATAAAAACGCACAATAAAATTATCGAATTGAGAGACAGCTACAAATTACTTCCGTTCAAGCTAAAAAGAATTGGTAAGGCATTTAAGACAAAGCATCAGAAACTAGAAATGGAATATAAGGGTGTAAGGTATGCTGGATGCTACATATCACCCGAAGAGGAAGAATATATTAAAAACGATGTTCTTGTTATAAAAGAAGCATTAGAAATAATGTTTCAGCAAGGGCACAAAAAACTTACAATAGGTTCTTGTTGTTTAGCTGAGTATCGCTTTATTATAGGCGGTAAGAAATATGATGAATATTTTCCGAACATGTATGAGATACCTCTGGATGAAGAAAAATATGGTTCGCCTAATGCCGGTGAATACATAAGAAAATCATACAGAGGTGGGTGGTGTTATTTAGTAAAAGGAAAAGAGAATAAATTATTTACAGGAGGAACAACGGCAGATGTTAATAGTTTATATCCGTCAGTAATGTCATCAGAAAGCGGTTCTGTTTACCCTGTTGGAAAACCTACATTTTGGAAAGGAAATTTTATTCCGGATGAAGCAAAGGGGTTTGATAAATTTTACTTTATCAGAGTAAAAACTATGTTTCATATTAGGGAAGGAAAGTTACCGTTCATACAAATAAAGGGTAATCTTAGATATAAAGCAACAGAAATGCTTGAATCTTCTGATATTTATGATAAAGCAACAGGAAAATATGTGCAGTTCCGAAAGACACTAGACGGCGATGTTGTTCCTACCTATGTTATTCTTACAATGACAATGATAGACTGGCAGTTATTCAAAGAGCATTATTATCTACTTGAACCAGAAATATTAGATGGCTGTTATTTTAATGCAAAGATAGGAATATTCGACGAGTATATTAATAAATATAAAAAGATAAAGTTGGAATCAACAGGCGCGTTAAGAGAGTTGGCAAAATTATTCTTAAATAATCTATATGGAAAGATGGCATCTAATACAGATTCTAGTTTTAAAGTTGCAAAGCTAGATAAAGATGGTGTTGTTAAGTATTTTATAGTGAATCAGAACAATAAAATTCCCGGTTATATACCTGTTGGTTCTGCTATTACATCCTATGCAAGAAACTTTACAATAAGAGCCGCGCAAAAGAATTATCACGGTGTAGATAATCCGGGCTTCATTTATGCTGACACGGATAGTATTCATTGTGATTTAGAACCAGACGATTTAGTTGGTGTCATTGAAGACCCGAAAGAATTTTGTTGTTGGAAATTTGAAAGCTGTTGGGATAAAGCATTGTTTGTTAGACAGAAAACATACATTGAGCATGTCACCCATGAAAATAGAGAAGCGATAGAAAATCCTTATTATAATGTAAAGTGCGCAGGAATGCCAGAAAGAAGTAAGAATCTTTTCCTTAAATCTATTGGTGAACAAGTTCCTGACGAAGAATATACTGACGAAGAAAAAGACTTCTTAAAAACGCAAAAGCAATTAACAGATTTTAAAAGGGGGTTAATAGTTCCCGGAAAACTTATACCTAAGAGAATCCCGGGTGGGGTTCTACTTACGGAAGTACCATATGAAATGAGGTTTTAAAAATGCTTCACGTTTTTATTTCATTAAGAGGAGAAGGTAAACCGTATCAAGAATTGTTTCTTACGCAAAAGGCAATTCTCAACGCATACAAAGAAAAGTCTTTAAAAAATAAAGATAATTATGATTTAGTTGAATCACTTTGCAAAGATTATAATCCGGATATTAATACCGCAAGAAACAGAATAGAATTTTTAGGTAAATCTATTTCCAAAATGAGTGATGCAGATGTCGTATTAATCCCTTTAGATTATAGAAAATCTAAGGGGTGTACAATCGAGGCGGTGACAGCAAAAATTTATGGTTTGCCAATCGTAACATACCTTTTGGATTCTAACAGCAATAATGTCTATTTCTTAGATGGATTAATAGAAACTTTTTAAGGAGGAAATATGCTTAGTAACACTAAGATATTAAAATTAAAATTCAAAGACGAAATTTATAACATAGAAAAGCATGGCGATTGGTTTGATTTAAGAAACATTGAAGATGTAACTATGGAGCGCGGTGATTTTAAATACATTTCTTTAGGCATTGCAATAGAATTGCCAAAGGGATATGAAGCTATTATGGCACCGCGTTCTTCTACCTTCAAAAACTTTGGAATTATTATGACAAATTCAATAGGAGTTATTGACGAGGATTATTGCGGTGACGATGACATTTGGCATTTCCCGGCATATTGTTTGACAAGGCATACTTTTATTCCTGCGGGTTCAAGAATTTGCCAGTTCAGAATTATTGAACATCAGCCCAACATTGCCTTTACAATAAGTTCAGAATTAAGCAAAAGCAATCGCGGGGGTTTAGGGAGTACAGGCTTATGAAAATTCCGTCAATTTATTTTAAAGAATTTAAATCAAGAACATTAGATGAATTGGATTCATTTGCAGAGAGATATGAAGGGTACGATTTAATAATTCTCATTCGCACAAAATATATTCAAGAAGATGATTGGTCATATTCATTTGAGATTTTACACACTACCAGTTTTACTGAATATCCTTTTGAATGGGAAAGCGATTGGTATGAAGGTCAAGAATACGTAGAGTATTGTGGCGGTGCAGTTATAGATTTTTATATTAACTTGGAGGGAATACAATGAGCAAAAATAGTAATGAAATTTTAAACAAAGAATACAGCTTTGAATTTGATGAATTAAGAAAGCACAGAGTAGAAATGTCATATTATAAATATGGCGCAAGTGCTATTAATTTCGGCAGAAGATATGTAAACGCTTTAGGGAGTACCACAAAATGCATTGAAAAATATCTTGAAACGCACAATATAGAATACCTTGTTGATGCCGCAAATTATTTAATGTTTGAATACATGTTTCCATATTTTGATGATGCTTATTTCAAAGCAACAGACAGCAAAGATTCAGCGGGTATAGACGGAATATCGGTCAAAGAAATGGAACAATTAAAAATGGAGGATGTATGACTTGTCCTGTTTGTGGTTATAAAACCAAAGTTAAAGACACCGGAACAGATGTTGACTGCATAGTAAGAAAGAGAATTTGTTTAAACGGCGAATGTAAATATGTATTCTATACTATGGAAACAGAGTGCGATAACAAGAAGGGCAAATTATTACTTAATGAACTTAGAAATTTTAATGCATCAAATGATTTGGAGGAAGAAAATGATAACAGTTGAAAATGCAAATGCAACAGGTTTTGAAGCGGCTATTAGAGGAATGAGAAATCCAATGAATAGTTGGGACAAATCTGATTCGAATTTTAGTGATTCATATGTGTCATATAAGGCACGGTTTGGTGCAAACGATAAGAAATTAATGATTAATCTTGTAAAAGCAGGTTCAGATCACAGAAAGTTTATGCGCATGATAAATGTGACTATGGATATTAAGGCACCGCTTTATTGGTGGAAGGAATATGATACCTATAAAGTTGGTACAGTGGCAAATTCTTGTTCTACAATGCATAAGATTCAAGATAAAGAATTTACGCTTGACGATTTTTCACATGAGCATTTACAAGATTATGCTTTGTATAACTTAAAAAATACTATAAGAGTGTTAAATTATGCAAGAGAAGCCTATTTAGAAACGAAAGATAAAGATGAATGGTGGCAAATGATTCAGCTTTTACCAGCTAGTTATAACCAGTTAAGAACAGTGCAATTAAACTATGAAGTTCTATATAATATTTATTTTGCAAGAAGGGATCATAAATTAGATGAATGGGTTTATTTCTGCTTAGAAATTACAAAGCTACCCTTAATGAGTGAATTTATCAATGGGAGGTAAAAATAATGTTTATTAAATTGCATGAATATTCTACAAGAAAGCCAGTAATTATAATGGTAGACAGAATTAGCATAATAAGGATAAAAGCTATTTGGAATTTCTGCAATGCTTTCAAATCAGATGATACAGTATGTAAACCAGATTATGTTACCAATATTATATTGAATGATTGTTACTATCCTGATAAAGGCAATAAAAGAAAAATTGAAATAGATGTGCAAGAAAGCGTTGATGAAATATATAAAGTTTTGGAATACTCAGGCATAATGAAAATATAAAAAGTCCCACCCTTCGGGGTGGGGCTTTTTTCTGTTTATAGGCATAAAAATAGGGCAGAGTTTTGTATGCTCTGCCCCAGTATCATAATGGCACGGTATCTGAAAGCAAACAGTCATGAATGAAAAGCGGACGGTGGCGGTATCTTTCACCCGGACTTCCCACCTCGCTCATTCAGAAATGCGTACCATGATACACTTAATAAGAGATTGCTTTTATTAATGCTTCTTTGGATTTTAAATCCTGAAATCTAAAGCACCCTTTTTCAAAGTAATACCTAAGATTTGCTATGAAAAGCTGATTACTTCTTAGCATTACATAATTGATATTATGGTCATCGGTTGTAACAGAAATCCGGTTGGGGTTATTTATATCTGCCCTATTACTGCAATATATAATACCTTGTTCCTGATATTCCCTAATGCCATAATCGCATCCTTTGTATCTAAGAGTGCAAAGATAACGATTCTTTCCAGTGGGCTTTTCAATAAAAGCCATGTTGTCGTTTAAGTAAACATTTTCAGAGGCATACGCTAAATAATCGTTCTTAGAAAATGCCCTATTAAATGCAGACTTTTTAAGTGCTTCACTAGCACCCTCAACGTATCCCTGTTCAAGCACAAAACCATCCCCACGAAGGAACTTAGTATCATGCTTTAATCTTTCACTGATACCCATTTCAGTGTAGTACGGATTTATAATACTCACTGTGTTGGACAGCATATAAACAGGTACATATCTTGACTGCATTCCGTTACCTCTTGCAACGGAATTATGCACACTGATAAACTTAGTTATTTCATTACTGCAATAGTGATTAGATTCGGACTGAAATTCGTCAAATATCATTCGCTGAATATCTGAAAACATATGAGAAAGTTTTCTGATTTGGTCAGACGAATTTATAGTAATTGCATAACCACAAGATAACCCATCATATTCATCAGGGTCTGATTTACGCTTAAGAAAAAGTTCATGATAAATTCCATTGCTTCTTCTTTCGCTTCTCATGGTAAAATCAGGAAAGAACAAACCACCAATATCTTTGAAAAATTTGTCTGCAATGTCATCCAGTTCATAGTTAAACCTATAAAGCAGACCGAATTTTTCTTTATAGTCAAGAAATCTTTTTGTTACATGCCTATTGAACCACGTTGTTTTCCCGGCACTTCGATTTGCCGTACAAAGATATACCTCTGGTTTTTCATTCTTTAAGTCTAACATTGACAATAATTTGGTACCATCGTAAAACATTTGTATTAACTCCTATAATTTATCCTATATAATTATACCACACTTCTGCGGCTTTGTCAATAGATATTGGAAAAATTTTCTAAAACCCCTTGACAAAACGCAAATTATATGGTATAATGATAAAAACGGAGGTATTAAGTATGGCAATTTATATAACAGTCTTTGCTTTTATTGGTTTTGATATCATTACTGGTCTTATTAAGGCTTTAGCAAAAGATGGATTAAACAGTACCATTTTAAGAAAGGGTATGTATCATAAGTTATCTGAAATACTTACCGTTATTGGTGCAGGACTTATTCAATATGGTGCAGACTATATTGAATTAGGAATTGAGTTTCCGGCTTTAGTTTGTATTGCTAGTTATATCTGCATTATGGAATTGGTTTCTATTATAGAAAACCTTGCCATGCTTAATCCGCAGTTATATAAACTGTTTAAACCTGTACTTAATAAATTAAAAGAAGATAAAAACGAAAAGAGTGATGATAATGAATAAACTGCTTCTCCCGTATAATGGTAAAGTTAAAGTTGAAAGCAGATATGGTTATAGAGTTCTCAATGGTGAAACAAATTGGCACAACGGAATTGATTTGGTTGGAATGGATTCCAAAATAATCATTTCCCCATGTGACGGTATTGTAAGAAGTTCTACTATGATTATAGATAAAACAAATAAAACGTGGGAATGGGGAAATTATATTCGTATAGATTGCGAAGATGTTTCTGTATTCCTCTGTCACTTAAGTGAACGTTATGTAAATGTTGGTGACACTGTTAAAACAGGACAGCCCATTGGTAAAGAAGGAAACACAGGTTATTCTTTTGGTTCTCATTGCCATTTTGAAACTAGAAGAAGTGGAACCCCTTTTGATCCTACAACTTTACTTCATATTTATAATGGCTATGGAATTGTAGAGAACGAAAAAATTCTTGGTCATGACTGGTCTGAAAAGGCTATTAAATGGGCTATCGAAAATGGGATACTAAAAGGGTATTCTGATAAAGAAGATGACTATAAATTAAATGATAATGTAACCAGAGAAGAAATGATAGTTTTTCTTGATAGGTTATATAATTTAATCAATGGCAATAACAAGTAATTTATATGTAATAGCGGCTATCTGCGGTAATTTCTATCAGGAAAGCACCGTCAATCCCGGCATATGGGAAAATTTAACTGTTGGTGCTCCGGGTTATGGACTAGGACAATGGACTAATAGAGGTGAAATTACAAACAGAACCGCCTTATTTAACTTTCTACATGATAACAATTTTCCTATAGATAGCGGTCAAGGACAATTAGAGTTTTTCATGTATCAAAGATTGTGGATACCTAATAATATTTATGGACAAAGTGCTTATAATACATTATATCAATATTTAGCTACAACGTCAACAAATTTACACGATTTAGTTGAAGAATTTATGTTCCATTGGGAAGGTATTAATGACGGAAGTTTTAATACAAGATACTCATGGGCACAAACATTCTTAGCATTATTTCAAAATGATCCGGGTACAAGAGAACCGTGGACGGCAGGAAATTTTTACCTTACAGAACAGCAGACGATAAATAACGCTTTACTTATTAAGGATTTCTTCACAGGAGAAACGCCACCTGAACCACCAGACCCACCCGGGCCAGCACCATTGCCCAAAAAGCATAAAGGTTTACCGCCTTGGCTTATTTATAAATTAACGAAAGGAGTTTAATATGCACAAATATTCTGTAACAGTTACTTACACAGCCTATACGGGAATACAGCCTTCCGAAAGAACTTTAAGTTTTTGGAAAGAAGCAAATAGCGCATCTATGGCTATCAGTATTTCGTCTTCGTTATTAGGTTCTTTACTTAATTGCAGAGGAAATGATACCAACAGCAATCTTTATGTAATCACAAGCGTAACAGCTACATTAATTCCGGGGGACTAAAATGCCAGTACTTAAACGTGAAGATTTTTTCAATCGCGTACATGAAAGAATCGGAAACGATACTTCCGATGATGCAATTTCTTTCCTTGAAGACATGACAGATACTTTCAATGATCTTGAAAAGAGAAGTCATGGTAACGGTGAAGATTGGGAAAGAAAATACCACGAATTAGACGAATCGTGGAAAGCAAAATACCGTCACAGATTCCTTAATTCAGATGGTGGAAATTATTCCCCAATGGAAAAGGAAGAAAAAGAAGAAGTAAAAGAAGTCACCATCAATGACTTGTTTACTAATAAATAAGGAGGACAAACCTAATGCCTACTATTCCGCTCGTACAGAAACTTTCCGCAAGTTCCGAGGAAATTCTTAACGCTATCAGAAATAGCGCAAGCGCAAATTATAAGAATTATGTGCCTGTTGCAAGTATTTCTCAAGACAATATCCGTGAGATCGGTCTTGTCATTATGAACGATGCCGTTCTCCAGAACGAATTTCTTAGTGCTCTTGTGAACAGAATCGGCAGAGTGATCGTCACTTCTAAACTGTATTCTAATCCTTGGGCAAAGTTCAAGAAGGGTATCATGGAATATGGCGAAACTATTGAAGAGGTTTTCGTTAATATTGCTAAGCCCTTTGAGTATGATCCCGCCGTATCTGAAACCCTCTTCATGAAACGTGAAATTCCTGATGTTAGAGCCGCTTTCCATGTGCTCAATTATCAGAAGTTTTACAAGGCTACTATTCAGAGAGAACAGCTTCGTCAGGCGTTCCTTAGTTGGCAGGGTGTCACCGATCTTATCGCAAAGATTGTTGACAGCATGTACACCGCCGCTAACTATGATGAATTTCAGGTTATGAAATACCTTATTGGTAAGCATATTCTGAATGGTCAGCTTAAGGCGGTACAGGTTGCTAGCGTCACTAGTGCCAATATGAAATCCATTGTTGGCACCATTAAGGGAACTTCCAATAACTTTGAGTTCATGAGCAATAAGTATAATCTGACTGGCGTTCAGAATTATACGCTCAAAGATAATCAGTATATCATCGTCAATTCTGACTTTGATGCCGTGATGGATGTTGAGGTTCTCGCTTCTGCATTCAACATGGACAAAGCTGATTTCATGGGACACAGAGTGCTTGTTGATTCGTTCGGTTCTATCGATAATGAAAGGCTTGCTCTTCTGTTCGCAAATGAGCCGAATTATACGCCTATGACTGATGCTGAACTTACTGCTCTTGATGCTATTCCTGCTGTTATCGTTGATGGCGATTGGTTCATGATTTATGATAACATGAATCAGTTCACCGAAGATTATAACGGTGAGGGCCTGTATTGGCAGTATTGGTATCATGCGTGGAAGACGTTCTCCATTTCTCCCTTCGCAAATGCCGCTGTTTTCGTTCCCGGCGCGCCTTCCATTACTAGCGTTACTGTCTCCCCCGAAACTGCTGTGCTTATGCCTGGTCAGTCTCTGCTTCTGTCCGCTACTGTTGTTACCGCTAACTTTGCTTCTAAGGCTGTTAATTGGACTGCTACTGTTAGTGGCGAAGCAGACCCCGAAAATATCAGCATTTCTCCCCTCGGTGTGCTCACTGTTTCGCCTGATATTGAAGCGGGTACTGAAATTACTGTTACTGCAACGTCTGTCTTTGATTCCACTAAGACCGATACTGCCACTATTACCATTTACGAAGAAACCGAAGGCGGTTAATTAACCTGTATGGGAGGGTTAAATTCCCTCCCATTTTTCATGGGGGTGTGGTGGAAGTTCGGTAGACACAGGAGACTTAAAATCTCCCGCTCGTTATAATGCATATGGGTTCAAATCCCTTCGCCCCCATCATTTAATTTTCGGAGGATTTAAGATGTACATTTATCCGAATACAACACTTAAAATTTTAAGAGGCGTTAATTTAAATAATGATTATGACCATACTATTTTCTTCGATGGAAAAGCCGCTCAAACTGAATATTTTTTGTCTAAAGCTAAATACACACTAACAAACCAGAGTTATCAGAGAAAAGAGCGTGGGTGGATTCAGGTTGACATTAATCAGAATAATCTTTGGGATTGTACATATATAATGTATCAAAACACAGCATATAACAATAAGTGGTTTTATGCTTTCGTTTTAAGCGTTGACTATGTTAATGACAGCGTTAGTAAAATAAATTTTGAAATTGACGTTATGCAGACATGGTTTTTTGACCATATTCTTGATAAATGTTTCGTTGAAAGGGAACATGCTTCTACTGATGTTGCAGGAGATAATACAATTGATGAAGGGCTTGACTTAGGGCCGGAATATCACGTACAAGCTAATGCAAGATATAATTTAGATTGTACAAGAATTTGCGTGGTTGAAGCGGGAAGATGGAATCCTACAACGGATCAATATCTTGCTTATTCCGGCTATAAATGCTTAAACTATTTTACCGGAATGCGTTTTACGAGTTTTGATTTACTTAATTCAAACAGTATGGATGAATTAAGGCAACATTTAACCAGTTATATATCACATGGAATTGAAGATGCTATTGTAGCAATTTATCAGTATCCTAGATTTATGGGAGAAATGCCTTTAAGTGCTAGCGATTCTGAAAATTATGGATATGTAACTGTTGATTATGCTTTTTACCCTAATACTGTACAAGTTGATGGCTATATACCTAAAAACAAAAAATTATTTACATATCCTTATAATTTAATTGAAGTAGACAATGGAACTGGTGATACTGCTAAATTTAAACTTGAACTTTGGGATAGTACACATGTTGGAAACTTTAGAATTTATGGCACTCCGCATGGCATTCCAACGTGCGCTTGTATGCCAGTTTATTATAACGGCGAAACGAACAGCTATCAAAATGCACTAACTAGTAAGATTAACATTCAAAGTGCATGGAGTGGTGACGCTTATCAAGTTTGGCTGGCAAGAAATGAAAAAAATATTGCTTTATCAATGGCGGCACAGGGTGTAGGGTTAATAGGTGGTTTACTTGGTGCAGGTGCTGGTGTTGTAACAGAAAATCCTGCATTAGTCAGGATAGCGGGTGGGATTGCCGCCACAAGTGGTGGCAATTTAGTACGAAATATATTTAGCGTATTAAGCAAAAAGAATGAAACAGACGCTACACCTGATCCTGTGCATGGACAAATCTCAAATGACATGTTAAATTTACAGTCAAATCTTAATCACTTTGCTTTTAGACAAAAAACCATCCGTCAAGAATATGCTAAAATAATTGATGAATATTTTAGCAGATTTGGATATGCTTGTCACCGTGTTAAAGTTCCTGCAAGAAAAGTAAGAGAGAACTGGACATATACCAAAACTGTTGGATGCGAAATTAATGGCAATATTCCTTCCGATGATTTAGTTAAACTTAAATCTATTTATGACCATGGTGTTACATTTTGGACAAATGGAAATAATATTGGCAATTACGGAGATTTCACAAATCCCATTTTATCATGAGGTGCTAAATGGCTAAAAGAAAAAATAAAGAATTTTGGGAAAGTCAACGATATAACAATGCTGAATTTATTCAGTATTATAATCGTCTTATGGCTCTTTCAATGAGCATGTTTGAATGGAAAAACATGCCTGATACTATCGACACCAGATTTCTTGAACTTTGTCTTTTTGGTGACGGTATGTGCGTATTCTTTAAAGACGAAGTTATGGGTTTCCTTGCCCTCCGTTGTATGATTGGTGGACAACTTACTGTGTATCAGATTCCTAAATACAGAAGGGCGTATGCTAGCAATGGCTATCAGATGGATTTGGATGAAACAAATTCTGTAATCATTTGGAATAATGAACTGCATACAAATTCTGCTTTGGATGTTGAAGTTTTTTCCAAAAGATTATATGAATTTGACAGAACTATCGAAGTCAATGCTAAAGCACAGAAGACGCCTATTCTTATTCTTTGCGATGAAACACAGAGACTTACTCTTGCAAATCTGTATGAAAAATACGAAGGCAATCAGCCTGTAATTTACGGTGATAATAAAAATATCACTCCAGAATCTATTAAAGCTATTAACACCGATGCTCCATTCCACGGGACGGAATTATACGATTTAAAAACTAGATATTACAATGAAGCATTAACGTATCTCGGTATTTCTAACATTTCCTTCCAGAAAAAAGAAAGAATGGTTAGCGATGAAGTTATCAGAAATATGGGTGGAACAATCGCAAACCGTTACAGTAGACTTAATGCGAGAAAACAGGCTTGCAAAATGATTAACGAAATGTTTGCTGATGAACTTGATGATGAAATTGACTGCGTTTATCGTGAAGATTACCGTGAAGCAGATGATGAAATTATGTTTAAGGGTGAAACGGAAGGTATTGTTGATGATAACGGTGAAGTTCTTAATACCGGATCGCCTATTGCAATCGATTTACGAACGAATTGAGGTGATTTGATTGAGCAAATATACCACGGAAGTACGCTTTCTGTGTGAATCATTAACAGGACATACAGAAAGCGTTGGGTTTAACAGTGTTGATGAAATATTAAATCAAGCGGCACCATTGATTTTTGATTTTAATTTTCCTATTTATGACGAAGCGTATAGACTGGTTCTTGAAAAGAAAATTTTAAGGCATTATTATACAAGAGAAATTTCCGAAGAAACTTATGGTCTTTGGAAATTGAGACTTGAAGACCGAATGAATATTATAATGCCTTATTATAACAAGTTGTATGAAAGTGCTTTACTGACGTTCAATCCATTCTATGATGTTGACTTAACTACACAGCATGAAGGTAATCAGAATGGTGTTGAAAATACTAGTGATAATGAACACAGAAAACGCGATAATACGATTGACAGAAAAGCTAATGAAAATGTTGATGAAGTGGGTAATAAAACTGGAAATAATAGTTCTAATAAAGAGGGTAGAAATCAAAGAGATAGCGTGGGTAAAGAGGTTGAAAACGCTGTTAGAAATAGTTCGAGCAATGGTATTGAAACGAATAATGTTAATGGCACAAATGAGCATACTGGCACTGTTAAGGATGACAATACTGGTGAACACGTTATCGTTAATAATGATGTTGGAACAGAAAATAATAATTCTAACAAGACCGGAAATAGAAACAGCAATTATGAAAGTGTTAATACCGGAAATACGGATAGTGTTAATACTGCTAATGAAAGCGGAACTAGTCAGAATACAGAATGGGATTTATTCAGCGATACTCCACAGGGTGGAATTGACGGGATGAATATTCCCAATAGTAGTGCGCCTTCCCAGTCTTTACAGAATAATATCTACTTAACAACCGCTAGAAAAGATACTAATGACGGGACTACTAGTAATAACAGAACGGGGAAGGAAAGTAGTTCAAATGTTGGTACAGAAAATGGCAGTGGTAATGAAAATAATAATGAAACAGCTAGTCAGCATAATGAAAGCGTTAGCGAAAGAGTTGAGAATGGAAATACTTCTGAATCTAATGTTAAAACTTTCAATGAAAAGAATGAAATTACTCATGGCGCTAGTAAAGAAAATGTAAGCGAAGGGGTTGAAGTTAATGACAGGGGAAAAGATAATACGTTAAAAGAAGATGAAACTATTAGTGAAAATGTTAATGATATATATTCAGAAGTAAATACTAATAATATTGGAAGAAATAACAACGAGAATGTTATTGACAATGAAGAGATTCATGGTGATAGAAGTGGTGTAAAAGTTAGCACAAATACTGACGAATATTTACAGAAGGTCGTTGGCAAGAGTGGCGGTATGAGCTATTCTGCAATGCTTCTGGAATTTAGAGAAACTTTCATCAATATCGATGAAATGATTATCGAGGAACTGACTGATCTGTTCTTCGGGTTATGGTAAAGGAGAAAATTTATGCCTAAAAATCCTCATGCTGATTTCTCGCCTGTACTTAACGGTTATTCCGGAATTGGTGCTTTTAGATTCTGGTGCCAGACTGCTTTACCACTCACTTATGATGACAGCTTAAGTTATTATGAACTGCTGAATAAAGTTGTCAGTTATCTTAATCATACGATTGAAGATTTGACTGCGGTTGAAAGCAATACTTCCGCTCTCGCAGAAGCATATAACAAATTGCAGAAATATGTCAATGATTATTTTGATGACCTTGACGTTAAAGCTGAACTTAGAAATGTCCTTGATGCGATGGCAGAAGACGGCACTTTAGACGCTCTTCTTGATCCTCTTGTTGAAAACCAGTTACCGGGTGTTGTTGATGAAAAAATTGACGCTGTTGTAGCTGAACAAATTGACGATGCAGTTGCGGGACAAATTGATGAAAGCGTTGCAGACCAGTTACCCGCTTTGGTTGATGCAGGTATTCCGGGAGAAGTTAGCGATTGGCTTGAAGAAAATGTTGACCCTGTTGGTTCTGCTGTTATGGTAGACAGTAGTTTAACTATTAGTGGTGCCGCCGCTGATGCTAAGGTGACTGGGGATGAACTTAGTGATTTAAAGAGTGTTGCAAATGTTAAAAATATTGAATTTATCAAAGACAAGGCTTTATATTGTAATATTTCACCTGTTGACATTACAAATATTGTAGACGCGGATGGGTGGAAATATGCAATTATTGACGTTTCGGCGGGTGAAGAATTTACTATTTCAGTTAGTGGCGGTGTGCGTGCGTTAGCATGGTGCTTCATCAATAATGACGGAGAAATATTGAAACTGAGCCAACCGTCAATTACTTTGTCTAATGCTTTAATTGTTGCTCCGGCAGAATCGTCTAAAATGATATTAAACGGCAAAACAACCGATTCACCCTCGTATTATGGCAATTTAATTGGTAAACAAGTAAACGAGTTACAAAAAGCGTTAGACCTTCAAGCGAAAAGAAGTTACAATTTAACTTATAAGGACTTTGAGAGTGGAACTTATACCGGTGAAGCATTACCGTTAGAAAACAATGCAAGAATTAGAACGAAACGCTATATGACATTTAAGGGCGAAACAATCACAATGATTCCGGGAACCGTATGTAATTATATTGCCTATGGTTTATACAATGCTGATGGCGTTCCTATTGGTAATACAAATTGGTTTGATACTGAACAAACAATATTGATTAACAGCGAAACTTATATTGTGTTTATGAGTAAAAGCGGAAGTGCCGGAACAACAATTATAGAGCCGTCTGATTTTGATGGAACAATTACATTTGAATTAACGCAGAATGGTGAAAAATCTGATACGATAGAATTTAAAAACCAATTTATCAGAACGAACGTTAATCCGGGTGACGTTGTTAATATGACGTTAGAGGATTACCCGAATTGGAAAACGTATGTATGCGAATGTAATGAAGGGGATAAATTCAATATTACAGGTCATGGAGGAAATGGCAGTAGATTATGGGCATTTGTTGACAATGCAAATAAATTAATAAATAAATCTTCTGCACATTTATCTATGTCAGAAGAAGAAATTATTGCACCGACCGGGGCAGCAATACTTATTGTTGGCACAACAACGACTTGCGATCATAACTTGTTTGTATTTGCACATCCGACTTCAAAAAGTTTGATAAACAGAAGTAAAGTTTATACTCCTATAATCACAGAACCGAACGATTTATTTGTAAAACCTGTTGTGTCTTATAGAAATCATAACATTCAAGAAGATACGGATACAGTTTGCACGAAATTTGGTATATTTAAGAGCGGTAATAATTTTTGCGTAACGTATGCCGAAAATATTACGCACTCAAATTCCGACGCTCCAGATTTATCGGAAACAGGTACAATGCGTTATCGTTATAGATACTTCAAATTAAACGATAACATTGAAAGCGGCATTATATACGGGGATGTAGCAAAGAAAGGGACTTCATATGTTGATATAGACGGAAATACTAAATTGCTTGTTGGCGGTGTAAGTTTTGGAAGCAGCGTTAATAATAGATTATTCTTTTCGTCGGCATATCGTAATGAGGAAATACCTGCGGCGTATAGTCCAAGTAAAATGGACTATATGCCCTGTACATGTGAAGTTACAATAGATGACAATGGCGTTTCATTTGGCACAATATACGAACTAAAGTTAATAGTTAATGCTATAAGCGGAAAGTTCAATGTAACAAGATTTGGTGGGTGGATGAAGGAATATTATACATCTTGCCCGCCCTATCATGATAGCAACGGATATAAATGGCTGATTCCATGTGAAAGTGGATTTGCATATTTGACTTCAACGGATGGTATAACGTGGACATTACAAAATATTTGTGAACTTTCGTATCAACCGTATAAGGAAGTTTCTTGTATAGGAATAAGCAATAATAGGCTTATCTTTTCGGCAAGGTTATATGATGAAGATGATACTATGGTGGATGGAAATTATACGGTAGTCGGAATTTATGATATAAACGCAAATACTGCTGAATGCCAATATAGAATTACATCAGAACACGCTAAAACCTTTCTTGCCAGAATCGGCACACAAGACATTGGCATATTGTATGTAACAGATGCAGGGATGAAACACGCAACCTGTTATTTAGTTCATACAGTAGATTTCAAAAAAGGTTTATATTTTATTAAATGGTTTGAAATTTATGCAGATGCTACTTTCTATTCAGCTATTTTGCAAGACACTTTAAGCGCGCTTAATTTTACAGAAATGTATATTGTTGGCGGAAACGGTAAAATTACAAACCATGCTAGCGGATTCTTGAAATTAACATTTGATTCAAGTAAACCGAGAACTATTGATAATGTGCCGTTCTGTGTTGTGTAAAATATTTAAATAAGTAAAAAAGCCGGGGTTCATTCCCCGGCTTTTTTATTTTGTCTAATATTGTATATACAGAAGAAATAACCATGTTAGAATAATATTATACTACAAAGGGAATTGACAATATGTGATTTGAACAAGT
>Ga0247608_10002414_pt1 | contig 23452 bp, 24 predicted proteins | sample 176DNAGHGlowgp2_FD_193490 | JGI IMG/M metagenome (GOLD analysis project Ga0247608, IMG submission 193490) | Sheep rumen microbial communities from Palmerston North, Manawatu-Wanganui, New Zealand - 1766 DNA GHGlow gp2 | ecosystem: Host-associated > Mammals > Digestive system > Stomach > Rumen ... | reverse complement strand
GATTTAGTATATTATTTAATAAAAGAAAACGGATATTGTATTGTTGATAGTTATCGTGAATATGTTTTATTTGAACATTATAGTGATAAAAATACAATTAAATAATATACTTTATATGTTTTTTTAGGCTTGTTATTGATTTTTTTAGGTGAATTATGTATAATTTATTTAGTAAATAGTATAGAGTATTTACATGATAGGAGGAAAGAAAAATGAAAGAAGCTGCAGGAGAAGCAAACTTAACAGTAGTAGCTATTATCTTAATAGCAGTAGTAGTAGCAGTAGCTACACCACTTATTAATAGCTTAATGAAATCAAGTACATGGAAATCATGTTGTACAGATGCTGGTGGAATAGTTGATGGTGGTAAATGTACAAAACCATCTGGAGACAATGGAAGTTATAGTAAAGAAGCATGTACTGCTTGTGTTACTGAAGCTAAAGGTGACGCATCTAAATGTGGTGATTAAAAAAGATTTTAAAAATCTTTTTTTTGTTGATTTTTTTTTTTATATTTAGTATACTTTATATAGTAAATAGCGTATGATATTTACATTGTATGATAGGAGGAATAATAAATGAAAGAAGCTGCAGGAGAAGCAAACTTAACAGTAGTAGCTATTATCTTAATAGCAGTAGTAGTAGCAGTTGCTACACCATTAATTAATAGTTTAATGAAATCAAGTACATGGAAATCATGTTGTACAGATGCAGGTGGAGTTGTTGACGGTGGAAACTGTACAATTAATGGTGCTACTTATGGTAAAGATGCTGTAGTAAATGGTAAAGAATGTAAAGACCCAACTGCTGCATAATAAAGCAACTATAAAAAGAAGCAAAAATATTGCTTTTTTTTTGTATATTTAGTATACTTTATATAGTAAATAGAACAAGGTATTTACATGAATGGAGGAATAATAGATGAAAGAAGCTGCAGGAGAAGCAAACTTAACAGTAGTAGCAATTATCTTAATAGCAGTAGTAGTAGCAGTAGCTACACCATTAATTAACAGTTTAATGAAATCAGCATCAAAAAAATCATGTTGTACAGATGCAGGCGGAGTATGGGAAAATGGTTCATGTACAGCTGCTTCAGGAGATAGTGGCTCATATGATGCTGCTGCATACACTAACTGTGTAGGTAACAAATAAAAAAAAGATTTATTCTTTTTTTTTGCCTTTTAATAATGATATAATTAGAATGTATGATAGGTGAGGTTATGAGTAAAAAACTAATTATATTTATTAGTGGTTATATACTATGTTTTATATTATTTATAGTACTTGTGAATATTTCATATAAGAAAGATAATATTGATAGAATAGAATATAATTATGATAGTATGAAAAGTGGACAAATAATTCCTTTTAATTCAAAAATAAAAGGTGATTTTTATTTTTATGGTGTATATACTGCTAACCATAATCATTATTATTATTTTACTAAAAAAGGTTATGTGCAAAACTTTGTTAAAGCATGTTATTGTAAAGATGAAAGTTGTTTAGAAACTAAAAAATGTGATAAGGAATTTCCTTTAGTTTCATTAGGAAAAGATAATCATTTTTCATATTATGTAGAAAGTTATACTAAATTATTTAAAGAAAAAAAAGATTATACAGGATGGAAAATATATTATGTACCTATAGATTATATGGAAGTATATAAAGATTATGCTGAATCTTTTATAGGTTCTTACTATGATTTATATTTTATTCCTACAAATGATACAAGAAATAATTTAGATAATGCTTTATATTATAAAAGAATAGATTATAAAGTAAAAAGTAATAAAAATACTTCTAATGATATTATTGAATTATTAGATGAAGGAAAATATTCAATGGAATTCAGTGCTAAAAAAGATGATATTATTTCATTTGAAATAAAAACAAGTGATGATAATTTAAAAGTATTATTAAATGATGAAGAAATCAATAATGAATTAGAATTGGATAATGATATAAAAACTAATAAGAATAATTCTAAATATTGGACTAAAATTTATAATATAAAAAAGGATGGAAAATATACACTTAGTTTTGTTACAACTAAAAAAGATAATACTAAAGAAAAGAACTATGTAAACTATATTAAATATACATATTTAAAAAATATAAATATTTTATCTGAAACAAAAAATAAAGAAGAAATAAGTAATTATATTATAAAAACAAAAGATGAATATATAGTAGGTGAGTATAGTGAGTAAAAGAAAAATATTAACTGGAATATTTTCTATATTATTAGCGTTAGCGATAGTTTTATCAGCTCAAATATTAAAGTTTTATGATAAAGGTTCTCTTAATATAGGAAAGTATATGCACTTTAACTTAAGAACATTTATTATTGTTGTTATTTTCTCTGTTATTTTTTATATATTATTTAGAAAAATATTTATTAAATTAACTAATATAAGTTTTATTACTTCTACTAGCCCCTGGAATTCAAAAAAAGTATTTATTATATCCACATTACTTATTTTTCTTTCTGGATTATTGTTTCTTTTATATTGTTATCCAGGTGTAGCTATGGTAGATAGTTATCAACTATTAATAGATCCAATAGGATATAGTTTTCAATATCCTTTAGTATATAGCATATTATCATCTAAATTATTTAATTTATTCTATAATTTATTTGGTTCTATGAATATAGCTTTTTTTATAATAAGTTTATTACAGTTAATTATATTAAGTTTTATACTTGGTTATACAATTAAATGGTTACATAATAAGTTTAAATCAAATAAAGTTACCTTATTAACAGTATTATATTTTAATTTCTTTTTTATATTTTCAAATTTAAATATAGCACATTTAAGAGATTCGTTCTTTTGTGTATTCTTTATAGTATTTATAACTATAATATATGATATTATCGATTCTAAAGGTGAATATCTTAATAAAGATAATTTTATAATTAAGTTTATTCTTACTATTACTTGTTTATTGTTATCTAGAAATAATGGTATATTTATTATTTCTGTTATGATTATATATTTTTTTATAAAGTTTTATAAATATTATAAGAGATTATTAATAATATTATTTGTATTTATTTTTATATCTTGCGTACCTAAATTATTACCAAATAATTCAGAGAATACATTATTTCAAGAAAGTGTTGCTGTTCCATTTCAACAAATAGTATATTCAATTAAATATGGAAATGTATCCATAGAAGATCAAGAAGTTATTTCTGAGATAATACCTGTTGAAATAGCAAAAGCAAAATTTAGTGGGTTTGATTTTGATAGATTAAAATGGGGATTAATGTTTAATAATTTTGTATTAAATGAAAAGAAAAATAAATTTATACATGTATGGTTAAAGAATATGATTCCCAATTTTAAATTATATACTAAAGCATTTTTAGTTAATAATTGTGATTTATGGGCTTTTTTACCATTTAAATATAGTCAAGGTACTATCCTCCAATTACATGAAAAAGATATAGTGGGATATCAATTTTATAGTGATTTAAATAATGAAAGAATATTACCTAAGTTTATATATAATATATTACATTTTATATATCAAAAATATTGTTTTTATTTTAATAATGGATTCTTATTTTGGATGTATTTTTTCTTAGTAGTAGTATTAATTTATAAAAATAAAAAGAAATTTTTATCAGTATTTTTACCATTCTTTTTAATATGGATTAATTTAATATTTATGTCTCCATATGCATGTGCTTTTAGATATATGGCTATGTTTGGATATTGCTTACCTTTTATTTTGTGTATAGTATTTTATAAAAAAATTGATTGTAATATAGAATAATGATATAATAAAATTAAAATATAAGATAGGAGATATGATTAATGAAAGAAGCAGCAGGAGAAGCAAACTTAACTGTAGTTGCTATTATCTTAATAGCAGTAGTAGTAGCAGTAGCTACACCTTTAATTAATAGTTTAATGAAATCTGCTACATGGAAATCTTGTTGTACAGATATGGGTGGAGTAGTTAAAGGCAGCACATGTGAAGTAACTAGTGGTGATACTACAAATTCTTACAGTAAAGATAGTTTAGTAACTGATGGTAAATGTAATGATAATCCTAATTATGGAAGAGGAACATCTACAGACGATCATGGGTAAAAAAGAGTAGGTTTTAATCTACTTTTTTAATTTTATATACTTTTTCCTTATTTTTTGATATAATTATTAATAGAGTAGAAATAATGTAGGAGGGATTTTTATGAAAAGCGCAGCTGGAGAAGCAAACTTAACAGTTATAACAATTATATTAATTGCTGTAATGGTACCAGTAATAACATTTGTAGTTAGAAGATTAATGATAACATCTGCAAAAAAATCTTGTTGTAATGGAGCAGGAGGAGTATGGGAAAGTGCTAATTGTGTTCGTCCTCCAGGAAGAGAAGCAAGAGGATATGATGCTGCTGAATATGACAACTGTATAGAAAAAGTATTAGGTTAAAATACTAAAGTAATTCTTTAGTATTTTTTTATTATTTAAAATGATATAATTAAACTAGAGGTAGTAATATGAATAAGAAGTTTATTATTTTTAATGTAGTATTTATTATGATATTTATAATATTTATATTTATAGTAAATTTAAATTATTACAAAGGTAATATAAAAAATATATATCAATATGATTCACTTAAAAATGGTAATTATTTACCATTTGAATCTATGATAGTAGGTGATTCATATATTTATGGAATATTTAATACTAGTAAAGATAAAGATATATATTTTACATCCTATGGACAAACTCAAATACATTTAAGAGCATGTTATTGTAAAGATGATACATGTATAGAAGATAAAAGATGTGATTTAGCAGTTCCTATGAATAAAACTGGTCATACCAGTGGTTTTAAGTATAAAATATTTAATTACAAAGATATATTTAATGGTTCTAATAAATACACTGGTTGGAAAGTATATTTACAACCAGTTAACTATATGGATGTATATAAAGATTATATAGAAAGTTTAATAGGTACATATTATGATATATATTTAATACCTACTAATGATTCTACTAATACTTTAATAACAGATAAAAAGTATTATGATAAGTTGGATTATGAAGTTAAACTTAAAGATAGTAATTGGATTGAAAGTAATAATGTTTTAGAGTCTATTGATGGTGAAGGTATATATTCTATTAGATTTAGCGCTAAAAAGGGAGATATTATTACTTTTGATATTAAGACTACAGCACCATCTTTAGAAATTTTATTAAATAATAAAAATATAAATGATGATATTAAATTAAATAATGATATTAAAACTAATGAGAATATTGGAATTTATAAAACTAAAATATATGAGATAAAAGAAGATGGAGTTTATATTTTAACATTTAAAGATAATAAGTTAGAAAATGATAATAATACTAAATATTACTATTACTATAAATATACATATTTAAGAAATATTAATATATTAAGACCTAATGATGATGGAGATATGTATATAGCTAAAACTGATTATGAATATATAGTAGGTGATAAAAATGAATAGAAAAAAAATAATTACATATATAACTAGTTTATTTTTATCTATTACATGTATATTTTCATATCAAATTCTTAAATATTATACTAAAGGTCCAAGTCAAGTAATTAAACATATATATTTTAATATATTTGTAGTTATTGCTATTATAGTATTATCTATAATTTTATATTTATTACTATCTAAGATTCTTAGTAAATTAAAAGAAAAAAACTTTAGTAGTTCTAAAAAAGTAATGAGTAGTAAAAATGTATTTATTATATCGTTTATAATTATATTTTTAGTTGGTTTATTATTTTTACTTACTGTATATCCTGGTACTGCTATGGTTGATAGTTATCAATTAATTGCTAATCCTGTAGGATTTAGTATACAGTATCCACTAGTATATAGTATTTTATCATCTAAGATATTTTACTTTATATATAGATTAAGTGGATCTATGAATTTAGCATTTTTTACTTTAGGTTTTATACAGTTAGTGATTATGAGTTTTATTTTAAGTTATACTATTAAATGGTTACATGAAAAATTAAAATCTAATTATGCTACGACATTAGTAATTATTTATTTTAATATTTTTATTATATTTCCAAATCTAAATATAGCTCATTTACGTGATACTTTATTTTCTGGGTTTTTCTTATTATTATTTACGATAATATATGATATATGTGAATCTAATGGAGATAAGCTTAGGAGTAATCGTTTTTTAGTAAAAATTGCTTTAACATTAACTGGTTTATTATTATCTAGAAATAATGGTTTAATTATAGCTAGTATAGTTATTATATATTTATTAATTAGATATAGAAAGTATTATAAACCAGTTCTATATATGATATACATAGTAGTATTTGTATCATTAGTACCAAGATTTTTACCAAATAATTATAATGAAAGTTTATTCCAAGAGAGTGTTGCTAATCCTTTTCAACAGGTGGCATATTCTATTAATGAGGGTAATATTAGTGATGAAGATAAAGCTATTATAGAGAAAATTGTACCTATTGAGGTAGTTAATGAAAGATATAATGCTTTTACTTTTGATAATTTAAAATGGAGTATTACATTTAGAAATTTTAAGTTTAATGAATTAAAAGAAGAATTTATTCATGTTTGGTTAAAGAATATGATTCCAAATTATAAAGAATATACTAAAGCATATATTGTAAATACTTGTGATTTATGGGCTTTTATGCCATTTAAATTTAAACAAGGTACTGTGCTTAGTTTACAAACTAAAGATATAGCAGGTATGCAATACTTTGAGAAATTAGATAATACACAAATATTACCTAATTTCTTATATAAAGGTATGTTGTTTATAATAAATAATCAGTCTGTATTCTTTAGCAATGGTATGTTATTTTGGATATATGTTTTTTTAGCACTTGTATTAATATATAAAGGTAAAAAGAAGTATTTACCTATATTCATACCATTTATAGTTATATGGATTAATTTAATGCTTATGGCTCCACTAGCTAGTGCATTTAGATATATGGCTATGTTTGGATATTGTTTACCATTTTTAGTAGCGTTAATATTTTATGAAAAAGAAAAATTGAACAATTAATTGTTCAATTTCTTTTTATAATAACAACATAATGGAAATATAGTAAATATAATAGATAAGGCATATCTAGTATGTAAGTATATCGCTGGTCCAAATAGGCAAGTTATAAATACAATTATTAATGGAATAATTGGAAGTAAATTTAGTTTATTTTTTATAACAATTATAACTAAGAAAATAAATATCCATATATAGAATGCTGGTTCATCTAAATAATTTATAAGAGGTATACTTTCTACTATGTTTATATAATTTTTTATATAAGGTTTATAATTATTAAATATTAATGGGGTACTGTTTTGATATGGATAATATAAATTATAAGTATTATTTAGAAAAGCTTGTATATATACATTTGGATGCTTTATTGATAATTTAAAATATGTTTTAAGAAAATCATTTCTATCTTTTTTAGAATAATTATAGTTTGTTCTTCCTGCGTTAATAGCGTCATCAACGTTTTTAGGATTATATGCTTTATTAATAATATTATAATCAACAATTTTATTTATATTATTTATATCTTCTTCACTTATATCATTATGATATTTTTTTGAATATCGTGAGATCTGTTGTATTGGAATAGATAGTTCTAGCATACTAGATGATTTATGATGATTTTTTATATAACTATTAAATGAAAAACATACTAATAGTATTATTGTAGGAAGTATTTTATAGAATAAATTTTTAAATTTAATAGATATAAATATAGTAGGTATTAATATAATGTAAAAACCATTTTTCTTAAATAAACAGATAGATATTATTATAAAAATAAATAAAGGAATATTTATTTTTTTATTATCTATATAATCAATTATTATTAAAATATATATTAGTAATAAAGATGAAAATATAACATCAGAATAAAGTGTTATAGAGTATGAACCAAACAATATGTTAAGAGAATAGAATGCCAATATTAGATATCTATATAAGTATGGTGTATTCCATTTCTTTAAATATACAAAAACTAATGAGAAGGCAATTAACATTGGTATAAGATGTAATAACGAAATAAAAAATAAACCTAAATTGTTAAAGTTTTTATATAGTGTTGTGCAAATAAATGAATAAGCATATGGAAAGTGTGAGGTTTTAAGACCTCGTGTTGCTATTTCATAGAAATCCCATCCTGGATCAGCGGGAAATTTACCTATTATAAATGGTAACCATAATATTAATATAATAAATAATGGACATATAAAAGGATGAGTATCGAATATAAAATTTGTTATTTTATTATTTATTTTATTTTTATTATTTATAAATTTTCTTATATGTATCATAAATAAAAAGTATATACCAGAAAAGAATATAAATGATATTATTAATATTAAAGGTTTATTAATACTTTCTAATGTATTATTATTTTGATAACAAATACCAATTATAGTAAAAAGTGAATAAATAGAACTTAATACAATATATTTTATACTATTTTTTAAAGACATATAATCACCATATTAATTATATCAAACAAAGTATTATTTGAATATTATTTATAAATAATATATTGTTAAAAAATATAATTGATGTTATAATTAAATTGTATGTATAAAATAGGAAAACTAGAATAAAATGGAGGTTATTATAGATGAGAGAAAGTATTGGTGCTGTATCATTAATAAATTTTGTTATATTTTTTATATTGTTAGTTTTTGCATTCCTTATGGGAACATTTAGTTATTATAAGGCTTATAGAGTTAATAATGCTATGGTATCTGCAATAGAAAAATATGAAGGCTTTAATAAATTGTCTTATGAAGAAATGGAACAAAAATTATCTAACTTTGGATATAATAAAGTTAAATTTAAATGTCCTAAAACTAGAAAAACAACTGAGGATGATTATGAAGGAAAATTATTAGGTATTGATAATGATGGAAATGTATTTGAACTTGGTGAAGGTGATAGTAAAGGTTATGAAGGATATTGTATTTATGTATACAATAATGATACACCAGCATCTGAAAGAAAACTAAGTGATGTATATGATTCATATGAAGTAACTACAGTTATTACATTCCAATTTCCAATTTTACAAAATATTTTAAAGATGAGAGTTTCATCTAAAACAAGTAATATATATAATTTTGAAGCTTCACAAGAATGTATTGATATAATGAATACTGAGGGTAAAACAATAGCTGATTGTGAAGGAATATAATATAGAAATTATTTTTTAGAGGTGAATAAATGAAAGAATCAATAGGACAAGCGTTTGTTATGAATTTAATTTTATTCTTTTTTGGAATATTAGTGTTACTATATTTTGGTTCTATAAATTATTCTAAAGCTTATAAAGCAAAGAATAAAATAGTTTATACAATTGAAAAATATGGTGAATGGAATGAAGAAACAAAAAATGAAACTTTGTTAAAGTTAGAACAAGGTGGATATCAAACTGTAGTAATAACTGGAAATGATTTAAGAACAAATTGTGCTTCTAAAGCATTTAATAAAAGTAAATCTTCTGTTACTGAAGAAGATAAAAGTAAAATTGTTTATCCAGAAGCAGATGATACTTTAAATCGTAGATATGAATTTTGTATTATAAAACATGATGCATCAAGAGGAAGTTATTATCAAGTTGTTACATATATGAGATTTGAAGTTCCATTAATTGGTGCTTTAATACATCCAGCTATTTTTGGAGAAACTGCAGTATTGTATGACAATCCTGGAAATCATGCAATACCTCCAACAGAAGAAACAGTAGAAGAACCAACAGAAGGATCATTAGAAGGGTAATAAGGAAAAGGTGATACAATGAATGTTATAGTTTCAAATAAATACCAAGCAATGTTAGAAAACCTTGGAATAGATGTTATTAAAAGTATGAATGGAGAGTTTGATGTAGATGAAATAATAAGTACATTCCAAACTTTCTTCTATCAAAGAATGATTTTAGATATTACTGCTATTAAAAATTATAAGGATATTAGAAATTTACAAAAATTATCAATATCTTTAGATATGGATAAAGTAATATTATTATTAGATGATTCTGATGAATCATCTACTCCTGCATATTTATCACAATTGATATCTATGGGAATTTATAATTTTACAAGAAATATGGAAGGTTTACAATATTTATATAACCATCCAAATTCATATAGAGATGTTGCACAATTCCATCAATTGGATTCTGTTGCACCAGCTCCACAAGCAGTTGTTCCACAACAACCTGTATTTCAACAACCAGTTATGCAACAACCAGTTATGCAACCACAATATACTGCTCCAGTACAACAACAACCGGTTCAACAACCAGTTGCACCTAGTCAAGGACATAGTCATATTATAGGTGTTAAAAATGTTACTAAGAGTAGTGGTGCTACAACATTTGTATATATGATGTTTAATGAATTATCACGTCACTATAATGTTGCTGCAATTGAAGTTGATAAAACTGATTTTGCATACTTTAATGATAATGCACTTATATCAGCTATAAGTGGTACTGTAATGCAAGAAGTTGCTAATGTATCTGGTGCTGATGTAATACTTATTGATATTAATAATAGTGTTCAAGGTGAATCAGTATGTAATGAAATTATATACATAATAGAACCAACTACTATTAAATTAAATAAATTAATGATGGTTACTCCTCAATCTCTAAAGAAACTTAAAGGCAAAAAAGTAATTTTAAATCAAAGTTTACTAAGTTCAAAGGATGTTATGGATTTTGAGTTTGAATCAAAACTTAAAATCTTCTATAATATGCCTCCACTTGATGAACGTGAAAAGAAAAATCCTATGATGAATGATTTCTTAGTTCGCCTAGGCTTTGACTTACAACGCTAATAAGTGATAATATATTTGTGAGGTGATTTTAGTGAGTAAAAAAATTTCAAAAACTATTATGTCATTAATAGTTTTTGTCGTGTTTTTAGGTATTGGAATTTTTGCAGGAGTAGGAAACGTATTTGCATATAATAATTACAGTACAACATGTGTATATGGACATGGGACTAATGCTGAATTTATATTTCATGTAAATCATGATGGTGGTTTAACCTTAATTAATAAAATAGATGAAAATACAGTTGATTGGGAGGGCTCAGATCTTTTGGAATTTTGGGAAGGTTATTGGACATATCCATTTAAACGTACAGAAACAGTAGATTTACAAAACTGGGGACCAAAATTTCAAGGATTTAGTGGTTCAGAGTATTATGTTAACCATGAGGAAAATGGAAAAAGAAAATGCCCACCAAATGCTATATATATTGAGTACATGTATTCTCATGATTTAATTTTAACAGATGGCTCTAAAGAACACCTAGAAAATGTTGAAATTCATTATATGGCTGAAGAGAATACTGCAGATATTCATCATCCAGTGGATACATTTGTTGATTTTGTTGGCTATTGCGCTAAAACTGTTACAGGATCTATGCAAGAAAATGGTGCGGCTCATTTAACTGAAGTACATGATTTAATTGCACAATATTACTATGATGAACCAGATATTAAAAATGAAGAAGTAATAGATGATGGTACTGTTAGAGAGTGGGTTAATCCTAAAATTAAAACAGTTACACCTTTAGAAGAAGATGATTATAATTATTCATGTGGTAATGGAATGATTACTGGAATACCATCTAGAATACCTAAATTTGGTAAATTCTTATATAACTTTTTACAATTTTTAGTTCCAATTGTATTAGTTTTAATGGGAACAATTGATTTAGTTAAAGCTACTTCTGGTGGAAAAGAAGATGATATTAAGAAAAATCAAATGATTTTTGTAAAAAGATTAATTAGTGCTGTACTTATATTCTTCTCATTTGCTATAATAAAGTTAGTACTTAGTGTTGTTGCTGAGGAAAGTGCACCTATTATTGAGTGTACAGATTGTATTATTAGACATAGTAGTAATTGTATAGTGGAGATTAAATAATATGAGAAGAAAGTATTTAAAAGTATTTATAGTATTTATAGCAATGTTTATGTTTATAGCAGTACCAAGAGTAAAAGCTGCAGATGATGATAGAGAATTTATTACAACAAATAAATATGTTAAATGTGGTAATGGTATAATTGATAAAATGCCTTCACAAATACCAGATGTAACAAAAAGTTTATACGATTTAGCAATGGTTGTTACTCCTATTATTTTAATAGTAATGGGAACAATAGATTTAACTAAAGGTATAATGTCTGGTAAAGAAGAAGAAATGAAAAAAGGTAGAGAAACCTTTATTAAGAGAATTGTTGTTGGTATAATAGTTTTCTTAGTAGCTTTGATTACTAGATTTGCAGTCTCTATTGTTGCTGGAAGTAATAGCAATTATACAAGGATAATTGAATGTATGGATTGCTTTATTGGTGGAAGCAGTAAGTGCAAATAGAAATGGTGATAATATGAAAAAAATTATAAAATATTTATTTGTATTTATATTACTATTAAGTATAAGTGAAAATGCTTTTGCGGTTAGTATGTGGTGTCCTGCTTTAGGTGAAACTGCTAGAATTGAGTATCAAATCGCTAAAATCATAAAGTATGTAATTTTGATATTGCAAATTGCTGTACCACTAATACTTATCTTATTAGGTTCAATAGATTTAATGAAAAGTGTAGCGGCACAAAAAGAAGATGAAATTAAAAAAGGTCAACAAATTTTTATAAAAAGATTGATTGCTGGTGTATTAGTTTTCTTTGTAATAGCACTTGTAAAACTTGTTACAAGTATAGCATCAAATGGTGATCCAGAAAATGTTATGACTTGTGCTTATTGCTTTTTGAAAGCTGATAAAGATGATGCTAGTTGTGGATGGGAGTAGAAATATGAAAAAGAAGAAAATATTATTATTATTTGTAGTTGCATTAATATGTGCATTTGCTTTTAAAACAAATACATTTGCAATGCAATGTCCTGGATTAGAAAAAGTTGAAATAGATGAATCAATTCCAGATTTAGTTAGTTTAATTATTACTATAATACAAATTGCTGTACCAATTTTATTAGTAGTATTTGGTTCAATTGATTTAGTAAAAGGTTTAACAGCACAAAAAGAAGATGAAATTAAAAAAGGACAACAAACATTTATTAAAAGATTAATAGCAGGTGTATTAGTTTTCTTTGTAATTGCAATTGTAAAATTAGTAATAAGTGCTGTATCACATGATGATAATGTTGCAACATGTGTATGTTATTTCTTTGAAGGCGCAAACGATCCAAAATGTGATAAATAGAGGTGGGTTATGAGTAAATTAGGTTCAATGAATAAAAAGTTTTTAACTATATTTTTAACTATCATTGGAGTAATGTTTTTAATTATATTTATTATCGCTATAGCAAGAGCTTGTGGTAATAAGAAATTAAAAGACCCAAAGAAAATAGAAGAAAAACTAGAAAAAGCAGCAAAAGAGTATTATGGAGATCATGAAGATAAATTACCACAAAATGGTGAAAGTGTAACAATAACTGATGCTGAATTAACAAAAGCAGGTTATTTTAAAGGAATGTCTAAAATAGCTAAAGATTCAACTTGTGTAGGAAGTGTAACTGTACACGTAAATGCAGGTCAAAAATTAGCTTCTGTTGATTTAAAATGTAAAGAATATCAAACTGAACATTTACAAGATAAAATTATTAAAGATAATCTTGTTGATGGTTTTGTGGTAAATGATTCTAGTGATATTTCTAATCTAACTAATGAAAAACCATCTATGGGAAAAGATTATATATCTGGTTTATATAAAACAACTGAAGGTTATTATGTATTTAGAGGAGAAAATCCTAATAATAATTTAGTGCTTAATGGTGAAAAATTTAAAATTATTGATATCTCACCTGAGGGTATTATAAGAATGGTTGATGTAAGTAATTATTCAACACATTATAGATGGGATACTAAATATAATATTGAAGCTAAAAAGAATGTTGGTATAAATGATTATAAAAATAGTGAAATATTAGAAGCTATGAAGGAAAAATATGGTACATATAAAGAAAATAATAAAAAGCATTTAGCTCCATTCTCTGTATGTATTGGTAAAAGATTTAAAGGTGATGAGAATACTGGAGAAGGTTTCCAAAAATCACTTGAAAGAAATATTGATTGTTCAGAAACATTAGATGGACAATATATGGGATTATTAAGCGTATCTGATTTTGCAAGAGCATCTCTTGATGAAAATTGTACTACAATAGGTAGTCCTGCTTGTACAAATTATAATTATTTAAGTAAAACTATTACTGAGACATGGACTTCAACAGGATTATCAAATAATACATATTCTGTTTTAGCTGTAGCTGCAGGTAATATAGATGATTCTTCATATGCTAAAGATTCAAGAGCTTATTATTGGGCTAATGCTGTATATGGAGATGAACCATATTTAGAAGGAAATGGTACAGAATCAGATCCATATGTTGTTGGTTCTAAGGGTTAGTTTTATTGACAAAAAACTATTAGAATAGTATAATCAAATTAATAGAGGAGGACGAAAAAAGATGATGAATATTTTAGCAAGTATTAATACAAAACAAACTTATGAATGCGGTAGTTTAGGTTTAAGCTTTAGTGGTATGTTACCAAATATCGTTCATATAATAATAACTGTTATTTGGATTGTTGTACCAATTTTATTAGTTGTATTTGGTTTATTAGATTTAGCTAAAGCTGTTATGGCTCAAAAAGAAGATGAAATTAAAAAGGGACAACAAACATTACTTAAAAGAGCAATTGCTGCTATTATTGTATTCTTTGTAATACCTTTAATTCAAATAATAATTAACTTTGTATCAGGTGAAGATGATACAATTATGAGTTGTTTTAATTGCTTTGTAAATAATAAGTCTTGTAAGGCAGTTAATGACCAAGGAAATGGTTGGTAAAATTAATAAAAACTATTTATTTAATAGTTTTTTTTTGTTATAATAGATATGATAGAAATTCTTTTTTATGGGGTGTAAATTTATGAAGAAAAAGTTATTATTATATATAAGTTTATTTGTATTTTCTATGCTTACATTAACAAGTAAAGTAAATGCATTTAATTGTAATTATTATTTAGAAAAAAATACTTCAAGTAATAAACCTGATTTGCAAATATTGAATGTAAATAGTGCGCATGATTATGATTTTGTTATTCCAAATTCATTAAATTTTATACATGAAGTTAATGGTAGTACTGATTATAATTATTGGGAAAAAAAAGGAAGATATATTTACTTTACTGAGGAATCACCAAACAATGAGGATATATGGGATGGTGTATTTGCTAAAAAATCAATGTTGATGTTTTTTTCACTTTATCCTAATCAAAATGCATATGATATAATCGTTGGAGATGCAGAAGATGATGGTGATAAATGCCCAAGATATTTAGAGTATGAATATTATACTAATGGTAGTAGTAGAAAAACTATATATGCTATGGTTCATACAGATGATTTAGATATTGACCCAAGTCAGCCAATCAATATTGATGGAGCGGATGATGCTGGTATAATAGATAAAGTTAAAGTAACTATTACAAAATTTGGTAATGCTGTCGGTGGATTTGATAATATTGATGGTCATGGGTATTTAATATTAGAAAAATATAAAGATAAATCAATAGATGAATTAATAGGTAAATATAATTGTTTAACATATGCAACTGAAATGGATATGATTAAAAATAGCGTTAAAGATGTTGGCTGTGAAAATAATCAAAAATTTAATAAACATTATGATGAATTAAGAGAACTATGTAATTCATTTAGAGAATCTAAATCTTATGCTGATGTTGAAGGTAAGGATAATAAAGCAAAAAGTTGTAGTAAAGCTTGTTCTAATTTTAAAGATGATATTGCTGAATTATGCCAATTAGATGCAAGTTCTGGTTGTGGTTCATTAGGACCTAAAGTAGTAAAATGGTTATATAAAATAATTAAGTGGGCTAGATATATTATTCCTGTAATAATAATTATACTAGTTATGCTAGAATATATTAAAGCTTTAGCATCTGAAGATGAAAAAGCGATGAAAGATGCTACAAGTCATATGTTTACAAGACTTATGGTTGCTGCAATTATATTCATATTACCATTTATCTTAGACTTTGTACTTAACTTATTTAAAATAGATGAAATGGATGTAAATAATTTATTCTGTCAAAAATAAAATGGAGTTGATAAATATATGTGGGAAACTGTTAGTGGAATTATTAGAAATATATTTTTCTCATTAGACAAAATAGTTTTTGGTTTAATTGGAGATGTATATGGATTGTTGTTACAAATATGCAGGACTTCTGTTTTTGATACTGATGCTATTCATTCATTTTCATCTCGTATATATGTATTTATTGGATTATTTATGTTATTTAAATTGAGTATTTCATTAATAACATATTTACTTAATCCAGATGATTTTGCAAAAGGGGATAAAAACTTTGGAAAAATTATAAAAAATGCTATTTTAGCACTTGTTATGATAGTTTTATGCCCATATATTTTTACGGAATTATTTGAATTCCAATCTATCATATTAGAAGAAAATACAATAATGAATGTAGCTTTTGGTACTCCAACTGATACTAGTAGTAAAGTTGGTAGATACTCAAATTCAACATATGCTGATGATGCAGGTAATAAAATACAATTTACCTTAGCATATACTTTTGCACAACCAAATTATCAAGAATTTTCACATTCAGGATATGCTGATTTAATAGATTGTAAATATACTTATCAAAAAGATAAAAATGGTAATTTTAAATTTAGAAAAAAAGCAGTTTATACTGATGATGATAAAGGAAAAGATTCTAAATTCATATACCAATTAAATCCATCTTGCTTTGGTACTTATGACCCTGATAAAGATGAATATGTTCAAGATGGGGTTAACGGACAATTATTAATGGCGTTTGCCGCTGCTGATTCTACTCCGGCATATCAAGATTATGCTCAAGGTGTAGCACAACAAAGTTTTTCATTATTCTTTAAGAAAGATGCTATAAATGCAAAAATAGAAAGTGGAGCTTATGTAATTAATTATAGATTTGGTATAAGTACAGCAGTTGCTATTGGAACTCTTTATTTATTGCTAATGTTCTGTATTGATTTAGCTGTTCGTTCTGTAAAATTAGGTTTCTTACAAATGATTGCGCCAGTACCAATTCTATCTTATGTTGATCCTAAATCAGGAAAAGATGGAATGTTTAATAAATGGTTTAAATCAGTTAAAAATACATATTTAGATTTATTTATAAGATTATTTGCATTATATTTTGGTATATATGTAATTACACTTGTTGGTAGATTTAGAGATGTAGTAACAGGTGAAGTTGTTGATAACTGGATTGTTAGAATATTTATGATAATAGGTGTTTTAATCTTTATCAAGAAATTACCAGAGTTCTTAAAGGATGCTTTAGGATTCGAAGGTTCTGGTATGTTCAAAGGATATTTAAATCCACTTAAGAAGTTTGAAGATGAAGCATTATTAGGTAAAAATATAACTGGAGCTGCTTCTGGAGCACTTGTTGGTGGTATTGGTAATGCTGCTAGTTTATGGCAAGAAAATAAAGGCCTTGGAAAATTAAAAGCTATACCAGGTTTACTTACAGGTGCTGGTAGAGGAATTTCACATGGTGCAATAGAAGGAAAAGGATGGAAAGCACAAAGAGAAAGACAAGCTGATATGAATCGTAAATTACGTACTGCACGTTTAAATGGTTCTACATTTGCAGGTCGTATGGCAGATCAATTTGGTAGTTATACTGGTGCTGAGACTCCTTCAGAAACTTATGAAAGAAAGAGTAAAACTGCTGACGCAAGATTAAAATTTAATCAAGCAAATCTTGATTATGTAAAAAATACACGTTCAACAATTTTAAGTGATTTACAAAATAAGTCTAGAAGTGAGTTTGCAAGTAAAGGAATGTCTGCTTGGGTAACAGCTAAAGATCGTATTAGTGCTGCTGAAGACCATTTAGCGGAATTACAATCTAGAGGAGCTACTGCTGCTGAAATTACTGCTGCTCGTGAAAATATTGCTCAAGAAAGAGAAGCTGCAATTGATTATGTATTAGACCGTGCATCACGTGATTCTAAACAAGAAAGTGGAGCAATGAGAGGCGAAAGACTTAAATATAATACAAGAGTTGAATCTAGCCCATTTTCTTCTGATTCAACAGGTGTATTTAATTCTGCACCTACAGCAGATCAAATGAAAAATTTAAAAGATACTTCACAAGGAAATGTTACTGACCTTGAACAAGAAGTTTATAGATATCAAAGTAGTAGACAAGCTTCACAATATCAAGGTGATAAAGCTGCTAATGAAGCTACTAGATTCCAAAATGGTGGAAAATAAGAATAAAAAGGGTGTGAAAAAATATGGGACAATTTTTAATACCAGCCAATTCAAAAAAGTCTATGTTAATATTTGGACTATTTAATAAATTAGATTTAATTATATTCTTAGTAGGAGTAAGTGTATCGATATTATTACTTATGTTACTTCCAGTAGAGAGTTTATTATTTGCAATATTAGCTCTCTCTCCTGGAGTAATATGTGCTATATTGGTTATTCCAATTCCTAATTATCATAATATAAGGACAATAATTAGATTAGCTTATGAATTTTATACAACTAGACAAAAATACGTATGGAAAGGTTGGTGCTTTAACGATGGCGAAGACGATAAAAAGTAAATATACAAATGATGATATTCCTGTTAAGGGTATAACTAATGGTGTTATTTACTTAGAGGGAAGACAAAATTTAAAAGTAACTGGTGTAAAAATAATGCCAAGAAATATTTTTATACTTGATCCTAATATGCAAAGTGCTATTATTACAAATTTAAAAACAGTTTATAATGTAATAGATTATGAATTTTGGATTATTGTTGCAGATAGACCTGTAGATATAAATGTTTATTTATCAGAACTTGAACTTTTATATAATAGAACTAATGATCCAGCTAGAAGAAAAATTATTAATCAAGATTTAGAAAAAGCAAATATGTTTATGACAAATAATGTTGTTGATACTGAATATTTCTTATTATTTAAAGAGAAAAATGATGATGTTATAGTTAAAAGAATTAGAAATTTAATTAACAATTTAGCAAATGCTGGCTTAACAGCATATCAAACTACTAATGATGATCTTAGAATGATTTTGGATAATTTCTTAAATGGTGGTGTAACCACTGAGTTTGGAACGGTGTTATCATGATAGATATTAAAAGTCAAATAGCTCCTAAAGGGCTTGAGTTTAAACCAGCAGAATTTGTTATTAGTGACAAATATGCAACTATATTAACTGTAATAAGTTATCCAAAATATATTTATCCAGGTTATTTATCATCATTAACATCTATGGCAGGTATTAAGCTTGTTATTAAGCATATACCACTTCCATTTAGTACAGTACAAAAAATGCTAAATAAGGAAATTGCCGATTTAAAAATAAGATATCAAGAAGAAAATGATAGAACTATTCAAGAACGTATTAAACAAGATTATGCATCTCTTGAACAATTTATAACTGAATTAGCTGCATCACAATCTAAAATATACGATTTTCAAATGCATATTATGATTACTGCTAATTCTCAAGATGAATTAATAGTAAAAAAATTACAATTAAAAAACTATTTAGAAGCAATGGAGATGAAAGCTATTCCTCTTCGTTTTGAGCAAGATAAAGTTTTAAAATCAATGCTTCCTATTTATGAAAAACAAGAAATCGAAGATAGAATTGGTACTCCAATTCCAGCACCAACAATGGCTGCAATGTATCCATTTATTTTCGATAGTATAAAAGATCCAGGGTTATCAACTTTACTTGGTATAGATTTCTCTGGAGGAGTAATATTATTTAATCAATTCTTATATCAAATCAAGAAAGAACATAATAGAAATAATGCTAATATGATTATATTAGGTACTTCTGGTAGTGGTAAATCTACTGCTGCTAAGTTATTACTAAGAACTCATATAAGAAATAATTATCAATTAGTTGTTATTGACCCTGAGGGTGAACTTGAAGATATGTGCCGCTTATATGGTGGTGATTTCATAAGCTTAGGTAAGGGTGGACAATTTGGTATGATTAATCCACTTGAAGTAGTTATGGATGTAGATGAAGAAGAAATTAAACAAGGTCTTGGTTATACTACATTTACAAGAACTATTCAATCAGTAAAAGCGTTCTTAAAATATTATGATCCAAGTATTGAAGAAGATGTAATCAATATGTTTAGTGAAATAGTTCAAGAAACATATAGAAGATTTGGTATAAATTTTGATACTAACTTTACTACTTTAAAATCAGAAGATTATCCAACTTTTAAAGATGTATACGCAACAATTAAAGGTAAGTTATTATCAATGCCTGAAAGAACACAAGAAAGAGATATTCTTGAAAAACTTGAATTAAAAATTAGACCAATAGTAAAAGAATTAAGATATTACTTTGATGGTCATACTACAATATCAACAAATAGTGAGTTTATAGTATTTAACATAAGAGAATTAATGAATTCTGATGCTAATATACGTAATGCGTTATTCTTTAACGTACTTAAATATGCATGGAGTTTAACACTTGATTCTTCTAAAAATACAGTACTTACTGTTGATGAAGCACACGTTTTATTAAGTAATCAAAATACTTTAGGAGCTGATTTCTTAGCTCAAATTCAAAGACGTGCAAGAAAGTATAATACTGGAACTATAATTATTACTCAACAACCAACAGATTTCTGCGATCCTGCAGTAATAACACAAGGAAAAGCTATATTTGATAATGCATCTTATTACTTAGTAATGGGACTAAAAAAACAAGCAGCAACAGATTTAGCTTACTTAATTGACTTAAATGAAAGTGAAATTGAAAGTATTAAAAAATATGGACAAGGTGAAGCTTTATTCGTTTGTGGAAGTCGTAGAATGAGAATTAATGTTGTAGTAACAGATGAAGAACTAGATTCATTTGGAAAAGGTGGAGGACTATAGTTATATAATCCTCCTCTTATTTAGGTGGTGATAATATGCCTGGAATAGGTGGAAATAATATAAATAATGGCCCAGTTGGTGGTGGAAAAACTAGTGTACCTACAGGAGGAGTAGCTGGTTCAACTCAACCAGCTGGAAATAGCCATGTTGGAACTACTATAACAAATGCTAACAGAAATAAATCTAATGAATCATATGCCAGAGCAAATGCTAATAGAGGTAGTTTAGGATCTAGAAGTACTGGTTCAAGTATAGATAGTGGTTCAAAAAAGAAATCATCAAATACTAATCAAGATGGTTTAGGACCAGTTGCTAACATGAAGAAAAAAGCTTATGAAAAAGCTATGGAAGCAGGTTTAGCTACACAAGTAGGTCCTCAAGCTGCTAAACAACTGGTTAAAAGTAAACCAGTTCAACGTAGACTAAATGATAAGGCTAAGAATGAAAGTCTATTTAAAACATTAGGTGGTTTAGGTAAACCACCAAAACCTAAAGATGTATTAAATGACTTGAAACATATGAAAGAAGATATATCTGATGCTGGTCTTAAAAGTAAAAAAGATAAACAAGCAGAAGCTAAAGAAAAACAAAGAGATGCTAGTGGAGAATTTACAGCTGAAATAAGTAGAAAAGTATTAAAAGTTCTACTTTTAGTAGCACCTCTTACTTCTTTATTAATAATATTTATTGTAATTATTACAGTAGTATATACTGATCAAAAAGTATCTAGTATGGTTATTGGTGAATTATCCTCAGAAAAATCAAAAACTGAATTAAAAGATGGTATAAAAAAAGTTACTAGTGAATTAGGTACAGGTGATAAGGATTTAACTGGTAAAGCTGCAACTGGTATACCAGTTGAATATCAAAAGAGAATGAAATTATTAGGAAACCTATTTACAACTGAAATAGATTGTAATGGTGATGAATGTTTTGAAAGACCTGAATTTATGTATTATCTTAAGATTGCTGATATTTCATATAGATATAAGCAAAAATATGGTGTTACATTAGACTGGGCTTTGATTACAGCTACTAATTTATATTTTGATGAAAGTCAAGATGCTACAATGAAAGCTAATCTTGGAGGATATTCTGATAGTCAATTAGATAATACAAATGCTACTATATCCTTAGATTGGGATTATGATTATAAAAATATTAATGGTTATCAATATCTAGATGCTGATGATTCAATGTATGATTTACAAATTTTAGCTAAAAATATGGTTAAAAAAGTTTCTACTATGAGTTGTATTGATGGTAATGGAAATGTTACTCAAACATCAAAAGTTGAAGATATAGAAGATAGATATATAACTGAAGGTGGAAGTAAAGCATTAAGTTGTGGAGCTGGAGAGACATATTCAGTTAATAGTACATATACTAAAGATTTAGATAAATTTGATGAATTTATGCTAGAATACATTGATAAAAAAATGTTTACTAGAGGTACTGGTAAGAATAAAAATGGACAGAGTAGTAGTGGATGTGTAAGTACAAATTCAAATTATGTATGGCCAATAGGAAGTAAAGAAACTACTAATTCTAAAGGTGTAGAATATGCATTAGGAGAGCCCGAAACTGTATATATTTCTTCTAGATTTGGTTCTAAAGAAGGATTTAGAATATCTGGACATGGAGGACTAGATATTGCTGGTGTTCCTGGCCCAGGCGTAGTAAATGTAGTTTCTACTAAATCTGGTAAGGTTATATATCCTAAAGATAAATCACAAACAGGTTTTGCAGATAAGGGATATTATGGAAATAGAGATGGTGGAGGATATGGAAATTATGTTATCATTGAACATGATGATGGAAATTATTCTCTATATGGACATTTAGCTCAAAATTCAATACAAGTTTATGAAGGTGATATAGTAGATCAAGGGCAAGTAATTGCTAAACTTGGTCATAGTGGAAGTAGTACAGGACCACATTTACATTTTGAAATTAGATCTGGTGGAAATAGTGGAATTAATAGGGAAGACCCTCTTAATTTTGTAGATCCATCTAATCCTAGACCGAATGTTTCAATGTCTAATTCATGTACTACATCTGAAAATAAAAATTTAGTTGATACTTTTGTTTCAGTAGCATTAGAAGAAAAAAATGATGCTTCTGCAAATGGTGGATTTAAATATCGTGAATTTGCATTACCAAGTTATGGTAAACATTATCATTGGTGTGCAGCATTCGTATCATGGGTAATCTATAATACTGAATCAAATGGTAAGAAACTATCAGAAATAATTAATTTTAAAAGTACATGGGTATATGAATTTATGAATTATTTCTATAATGAAGGAAAAGATAATCCAACATCAATAAAGAAATTTTATTACAATGATAATTGTAGTAAATTAAAAGATAAAAATAATCTAACA
>Ga0247608_10002413_pt1 | contig 23452 bp, 17 predicted proteins | sample 176DNAGHGlowgp2_FD_193490 | JGI IMG/M metagenome (GOLD analysis project Ga0247608, IMG submission 193490) | Sheep rumen microbial communities from Palmerston North, Manawatu-Wanganui, New Zealand - 1766 DNA GHGlow gp2 | ecosystem: Host-associated > Mammals > Digestive system > Stomach > Rumen ... | reverse complement strand
ATTTCCAAAGTCCCCACATCTTGATTTTGGTGTTGTCCGTCAGCCATAATCCGATAAGTGTCAGTAGATAAACGAAGAAAAAGGAACCGATGCCAAACGATTCTTTGAGAAGCGTTTGTGCCAAGAAAACGCCCCCACGCCCTGTCCAGTTGTCGATGCTGATGTTTTTGTTAAAAATTTGATTTCCATATTCTTGGTGGCTCGCGCTGAAGAAACTTGCCAGGTATGAAATTAAGGCGACACCCAAAAAGACGGCCAAACAGATGAACAATATTCCAATAATGCGTTTTGTTCGCCCGTCAGAAACATTGGGCTCTTTCTCGGATTTTTGTTTTTTGGGATTTCTGTCCTTTGGCGTTTTCTCTGCTTTTTTTTGCGATTCCTTTTTAGGTTTTTCCTCTTGTGGAGTCTCTATGATTTCAGGTAATTCCTCGAGGGTAATGGGCTCAAGTTGCTTCTTGAAAGTATTTTCTTTACGGTTGTTTCCAGTGGCCATTTTCTATCTTCGTTTTGAATTGCAAAGGTAAGCAAAATTGTTGGTTTATGAAATAAAAAAAGCGAAACAATCTTAAAGGCTTTGTAAGATTGTTTCGCTTATGAAATGGGATGATTTTATTTCGGAATCTTGAACATTCGTTTCCAGCGGATGCCTCCGTTTTCCTTGTCCAGCGAGAGCCAGACGAGGATGGGTTTGCCAACGATATGGTCTTCTGGAACATAGCCCCAATAGCGGGAGTCGGCGGAGTTGTGGCGGTTGTCGCCCATCATCCAATAGTAGTCCATCGCGAAGGTGTAGCTGTCGGCAGGCTGTCTGTCGATGAGGATTTGGTTGCCTTCCACCTTCACGTCGTGCAGTTCGTAGGCGTGGATGATGCGCTCATATAGTGGCAAGGTGTTTAGGTCGAGCTTCACCGTTTCGCCTTTCTTGGGGATGTAGATGGGACCGAAGTTGTCGACGTTCCAAGGATAAAGGTCGGGACGATTGGGGAATAGGCTAGTTGAAGTGCCCTGTCCGGGGGCTTGGATATTGCGCATCACGGAGGTGATGAAGGGCAGCTTGATGAGTTCGTCGGCCACCTTCGCGCTGATGTTGAGGATGAAGGTGTTGGGGTCGGCAGTGCGATAGCCTTCAGTGATGCCGTATTTGTCCAACGTCTGCTTGTTGATGCCGCCCGTGGTGGTCACTACAGTGTAGTTGTGCTGCATATTTTCGGGCTCGAAGGCCTTCTCGCCGTTGATGAACACCACACCGTCGATGATTTGCAGGCTGTCGCCAGGCATGCCCATGAGGCGTTTCACGTAGTTTTCACGCTTGTCGACGGGGTGACTGATGACCTTGCCGAAGTTTTGGTGATCGTTCCAAACTTTCTTGCGACCATATTCGCGCACGAGGTCGTAGTAGCTAATGCTGCTTTGGAAGATATCGCACACGGTATCGCCTGCAGGGTAGTTGAACACGATGGGGTCGTAGCGTTTCATCGTCGACACGCCTGGATAGCGGTGGTACGGCAGTTTAATCCATTCCAAATAGGATTTTGCGGTCTTGCTTCCTGGCAAGGTATTGTGTACGAAGGGGAACGAAAGCGGTGTGTTTTGCCCTTTGGGGCCATAGTGTATCTTGCTGACAACCAAATAATCGCCTACGCAAAGGGATTTCTCCATACTCGAAGTGGGGATGGTGAACATCTCAAAGACATAGGTGCGGATAATCAATGCGGCGACGACGGCAAAGATGATGGCATCGAACCATTCGCGGGCTGCCGATTTCTTAGGACGCGTGGCTGTGGCAGGGTCTTGGTATTTGTCGTCTTTGGCGATGATGGGGAAAAAGATGAACGGCAGGATGGCGGCCATACCTTCCTCCCAGACCTTGAATCGCCCGAAGCATTTGCCCAGCTCGACGAGCATGAGTAGCAGCATGAAGATGTTGATGTAGGGGAAGACGATGAAGAACCACCACCAGAACTTCTTCTCTTTGCCGATGATTTTCAGCATGATATAGATGTTGTAGTAGGGGATGAGGCTGTAATAGCCCTTTTGCCCAGCGGCTTCGAACTGTTTCCAACAGAACGCAATCGGGATGGTGAACAACGCCGGAACGATCAGGATGAACAATAATAATGACATGTCTTTGTTTGATTTACTTGTTAACGCGAAAAGGAGTGAATTATTATTTCGGGTTGGAAAAGATATCTCCCATCAAATCCTCCATCGAGTAGCAGCCTGTCTTGCCGAGCAGGAACTCCGCTGCGGCAATGGCGCCGAAGGCGAAGCCTTTGCGGTTGTAGGCCTCGTGGGTGAGGGTGAGGCGGTCGGCCTCGGAGTCGGCCACCACACTGTGGATACCGTTCACTTCACCGATTCGTGTCACATTTATATATAAGGTGTGGTCGGTAGGCGCGTCGATGCTCCAGCGGTCGTAGTTGTGATCGATGGCAAGGATGTCGTTGGCCAGTTTCACGGCGGTGCCACTGGGTTTGTCCAACTTGTGGATGTGATGGGTCTCGGCTAACGAAAGTTGGTAACCGTATTGTTCGGCAAATCGTGCCAACTGCTTGTTGAGCATGAACATGATGTTCATCCCGATGCTAAAATTCGGTGCGGTGAAGAGGCTTTGGCTCTCGTTGAGGCAGCGTGTCCTGATTTCGTCGAAATGCGCTTGCCACGCTGTTGTGCCTACCACAACTGGGATGTGCAGGTTGAAGCAGCGGTGGATGTTGGCCACCACTTGGTCGGGCTGGCTGAAGTCTATGGCGACATCGGCTTGTTTCAGGTGTTCGATGCGTTCTTCCCATTCTTGGGCGTTGTCGATGGTGACGACAACTTCGTGTTGGCGGGCAAGGGCGGCTTGTTCCACCTCGTGGCCCATTTTCCCGTATCCTATAATAGCTATTTTCATGACTTAGAAATTCAGTTTAAAAGATAGCCCTACTTGGGCATATTGAGGTACCATAATTGGTTGTTCGACCGGCCTCAGATAAGGGTCGACGCAAAAGCTCAGATCGTCGCTGATATCGTAGGTGTAGAGATGCCCGTCGACGCAGGCATCCACGATTTGGAGACCGTACCACGCGATGGTGAGAATAGTATAGAACTCAAAATCGCGGCGATACGATTCCTTATAGGTCTGAAGCTGGCTTTCGGCATAGCGGTTGGCCAAATCAGCCTCGTGCTCGTTCAGGGTTACGCCTTCGGGCAGGTCACCGGTCTTGTATTCGTAAGCGTGCAGATAGGAACGATACTCGTAGTTGTTGTTGTAGACCAGATAGCCCAAACCACCCAATCCGGCATAAACGATGGGCACTTTCCACCACTTGCCGTTGTAGATTTGTCCCAATCCGGGTAGGCAGGCCGACATGATGGTGGCTTTCTTGGGGCTGTGTGGCTTTTTGGCTTTGGTTGTCTTTTTGGTTGCCTTCTCTTCCTTGACGATGGTGTCGGCACTGACCACGGCATTGCCTACTGTGTCAAACACGACATTTTGGGCTTTGGCTTTGGCAAAACCAAGGAGCAAAATCGTGACAATAAGGAAGATGCGGCGGGACATGGGGCGATTATTTGTTGCCGAACAGTTCCATGATGCGGTCAAACTCGGCTTCGTCCTTGAAGTCGATGACGACCGAGCCGTGGCCTTTCACGTCGCGTTTCACTTTCACCTTGGTGTTGAGCGTTTGCGATAGTGTCTTGATCTTGTTCTTGAAATGTTCGGGGATAAAGTTGGTTTGTTTGCGTTCCTTCTCGCCTTTGCCTTTGGCTTTATCGGCCAGTTCCTCGGTTTGGCGCACGGTCATCTCGTCCATGATGATTTGTTGGAGGAGTTTCAGCTGTTCTTCCTTGTCGTTGATGTTGATGAGCGCGCGGGCGTGTCCCATGCTGATGTGGCCGTCGCGGATGGCGAGTTGAATTTCTGGTGGTAATTTCAAAAGTCTCAAGAAGTTGGCTACTGCGCTACGGCTCTTGCCCACCTTTTCGCTCACTTCCTCTTGGGTGAGGCTGCATTCGTCGATGAGGCGTTGGTAGGAAATGGCCACCTCGATGGCGTTGAGGTTCTCGCGGTGGATGTTCTCGATGAGGGCGAGCTCAAGCATTTGTTCGTCGTTGGCCACGCGGATGAAGGCCGGAATCTTCTTGAGTCCCGCCATTTTGGAGGCTCTCAGTCGGCGCTCGCCGGAGATGAGTTGGTATTTGTTGTAGCCCAATTTCCTGACCGTTACGGGTTGGATGATGCCTTGTTCCTTGATGGACTGTGCCAGTTCGCGCAAGGCGGTCTCGTCGAATTCCGTTCTGGGTTGGAAGGGGTTGGTCTCGATGAGGTCGATGTCGATTTCGGCCACGGCGCCGGCCACAAAGTCGCCACTGATGTCGCGGCTGGTGATATCGGTTTCGGGGCTGCCGAGGATGTTGTCGAGTCCGCGGCCCAATGATTTTCTGATTTTGTCGGGCATGGTGCGTTAGTCTTTGGTGGATAGGTTGTTCTTTTCAAGGATCTCGCGGGCGAGGTTGAGGTAGTTGATGGCGCCCGTGCTGTTGGCGTCGTACATGACGATAGTCTTGCCGAAACTGGGGGCTTCGCTCAGACGCGTGTTGCGGTTGATGATGGTGTCGAACACCATGTCCTGGAAGTGCATCTTGACCTCTTCGACCACTTGTTTAGACAGGCGCAGGCGCGTGTCGAACATGGTGAGCAGGATGCCTTCAATGTCCAAGTCGGGATTGAGGCGGGTTTGGACGATCTTAATGGTATTCAGCAGCTTGCCAAGGCCTTCAAGGGCAAAATACTCGCATTGCACGGGGATGATGACCGAATCGGCGGCCGTGAGTGAGTTGACGGTGACCAAGCCCAACGACGGTGAGCAGTCGATGATGATGAAGTCGTAGTCACCTTTGATGGGGGCGAGGAGGTGTTTCATCATCAACTCGCGCTCTGGCAGGTTGATCATCTCGATTTCAGCACCCACGAGGTCGATATGGGCAGGCAGAAGGAAGAGATTGGGCGTCTCGGTCTCGGCAATGACGGTCTTCGGGTCTACCTGGTCGATGATGCATTCGTAGATGCTCGTGTCGACGGTTCTTGGGTCGATGCCCACGCCCGAAGTCGCGTTGGCTTGCGGGTCGGCATCGATGAGGAGGGTCTTGTATTCGAGGACGGCCAAGCTGGCTGCCAAGTTGATGGAAGTGGTGGTCTTTCCGACGCCACCTTTCTGATTTGCAATCGCTATGATCTTGCCCATGTCTTTCTTGATTTTCGCTACAAAGGTACGCATTTTTGCCCCTTTTTATTGCGGTCATTTACGGAAAGTTATCAACATTTGCCCTTTTTGTTGATAAGTTTTTGTCTTGTCGCCGTTTGGCAACAAAAAAGCCGCGACGGTGCGCGGCTTCTGTTTTTTTTGATGAACTTTTTTTATTTGTCGAGGCTGTCAAACCATTTGTCGATGGCGCTGTCGAGTTCGCCCTTCGGCTCTTCGTCGTGGTCGTAGTGGCGCGGCTCGGGCTGGTCGTAGTAGTCGGCAGGATACTCGCCGGTCTCAATGTATTTGATGGCATCGGTGAGGCCTTTCGAAACCTTCTCGAAATCTTCCTTGTAGAGGAAAATCTTGTGCTTCTCATAGAAGAAGCGCTGCAGGTTTTCGTCGAAACGGCGTTTGCTCTCGGTTATGGTGATGTACTTTTCGTCGTTCTTCGTTGATTTCACATCGAAAAAGTAGGTTCTCTTTCCTGCTTTCACTGCCTTTGAGAACAATTCCTCTTTTTCTCTCATTTCATTTTCTTCCATCATGTCTTTCAATAATTTGATACTTTCTAATAGTTCTTTTTTGTTTGAAAAGTGGGGCAAAAGTAGCAAAAAAATGAATATTGCTATCTTTTATGTATTATTTTTGCACCAAAATTTAAAAATCCAATGGAACTGAATCTGAAACGCCCTATAGCTTTTTTCGACCTGGAGACAACAGGCCTGAACCCTTCGCACGACCGCATTGTGGAGATGAGCGTGCTGAAAATCAACGTGAACGGCGATGAGGAGCAGCGTGTCTGGCTCCTGAATCCCGAGATGCCGATTTCTGCCGAATCGACTTCGGTGCATGGCTACACCAATGAGATGCTGGCCGACAAACCCACATTTAAAGATAAGGCAAAAGAGATTGCCCTTTTCATCGGCAACGCCGACCTCGCGGGCTATAATATCCTGAAATTCGACCTGCCGATGCTGGTGGAGGAGTTTTTGCGCGTCGACTACGATTTCGATCTCAAGGACCGCGAGTTCATCGACGTGATGAACATCTACATGAAGATGGAACCACGCAACCTGAAGAGCGCCTATCGCTATTTTTGTCATGCCGAGTTGGAAGGTGCGCATGGCGCCATGGCCGACACCAAAGCCACCTATGATGTGCTGAGAGCGATGTTGGATAAATACCAAGGCGTTGATTATGAAGATGGTAAAGGGAATAAGTCGCAGGGCCCTGTCAACGATATGAAACAGCTGGCCGAGTTTTCGGCGCATCACAAGAATGCCGACCTTTCGGGCCAAATCATCTTCGACGAGGATGGCAAGGAGGTCTTCATGTTTGGCAAGCATAAGGGCGAAAGGGTGGAGGATGTGTTCCACAAAGAGCCTGCCTTTTATGATTGGATCATGAAGAGCGACTTCCCTCGCTATACGAAAAAGGTGGTGACAGCCATCAAGTTGCGCATGGGCGGAAAACTTGTAAAACACTGAGGCCTATGAAGATGATTTGCATTGGGCGCAACTATTTGGCCCACGTCAAGGAACTGGACAACGCGCTGCCCACCGAGCCGATGTTTTTCATGAAGCCCGACACGGCCTTGCTGCCCGAGGGAGAGTCTTTCGCCTATCCCAAGTTCAGCAACGAAATTCATTACGAGACAGAATTGGTGCTGCGAGTTTGCCGGACGGGCCATAATATCAGTGAAGACGAGGCAATGACCTATGTTGACGCCATCACCGTCGGCATCGATTTCACCGCCCGCGACCTGCAAAATGAGTGCAAGGCCAAAGGCCATCCGTGGGAGAAAGCCAAGGCTTTTGATGGCTCTGCTGTGATTGGAAAATTCAAGAGTATCAAGGATTTGAAGGATGTTGGTGACATCGCTTTCGGGATGAAGCTCAACGGCGAATGGGCGCAACAAGGCCACAGCCGCGACATGATTTTCGGTTTTGAAAAGCTGTTGCCCCATGTCTCGCGCTTCGTCACGCTGAAAGAAGGCGACTTTATCTTTACAGGCACTCCGCAGGGCGTCGGCGCAGTGCATCCGGGTGATGTGCTCGAGCTTTTTCTGGATAACGAGCCAGTCCGTCAATTTGAAGTGAAATAATTCTAAAAATACGACTGTTATGAAGAAACTTCTATTCGTTGCCTTAGTTGCGGCAACATTCCAACTCTCGGCGCAACCGCTTTGGCTGCGCGACAACGTAATCTCGCCCAATGGCGATAAGATTGCCTTTTGCTACAAAGGCGATGTGTATGTGGTGAATGCCAACGGCGGCAAAGCCCAACAGCTGACCACCACCACGGCCTACGAAACCTCGCCCATCTGGTCGCCCGATGGCAAACATTTAGCCTTTGCCACCGACCGAAATGGTAACTTTGATGTTTACTTGATTCCGGCTGAAGGTGGTGTGCCTCAACGCATTACGACCAACTCGGCCAGCGAGATGCCTTTGGCCTTCTCACCTGACGGCAAGGAAATCTATTATTCCGCACAAATCCAGAAAGCGGCTGAGAATGTGCAGTTTGCCACGGGCTGGATTACCGAATTATACAAGGTGAGCACCGAAGGCGGTCGGCCTGAGCAGGTGGTGGCTGTGCCGGTGTGCAGCATGTCGTTCGACAAGGACGGCAAGTCGTTCCTTTACTACGACCGCAAGGGCAGCGAGAACGTGTGGCGCAAGCACCACGTCTCATCGGTGGCCCGCGACATCGTGTATTACAACGCGAAAAAGAAAACCCACACGATCATGACGACCAATGTGGGCGAAGACCGCGACGCATGTTACCTGCCTGGTTATCAGGAAGTCGTGTTTCTGAGCGAACGCAACAACGGCAATTTCAATGTCTACAAAGCCCCTGCCAACGACCTTGAGAAGGTGGAAAAAGTGACCGATTTCAAGACGCATCCCGTACGCTTCTTGAGCGTGGCCAACAATGGCTTGCTGTGCTACGGCTATATGGGCGAAATATACACGCAACGTATTGGCAATGAACCGCAAAAGGTGAATATCGAAATCATCAATGACCAAGACACGGAGCAATTAGTGAAGCAGGATTTCCGAGGTATCGGCGATTTCGCGTTGAGCGATGACGGCAAACTGATTGCCTTTACCTCGCGCGGCGAAGTGTTTGTGACGGGTGTCGACGAATACGCCACCACGAAGCAAATCACGCACACGGCGCAGCCTGAGCGCAGCCCCAGTTTCTCGAAAGACGGACGCACCTTGGTCTATGCCTCGGAGCGCGACGGCTATTGGAATCTCTACCAAGCCACCATTGAGCGCAAAGAGGACTATAACTTCGCCTACGCCACGTTGATTGACGAAAAGCCGCTGTTCGACAACGACGGCATTGAGCGCATCGCGCCGAGCTTTTCGCCCGACGGCAAGGAAATCGCGTTCATTGAGAACCGTAATATCTTGAAAGTGTATAACATTGCTTCTAAAGAAGTGCGCCAAATCACAGATGGGACGCAGCATTACGACACCGACGACTATGGCTTCAGCTACGAGTGGTCGCCCGACGGCCAATGGTTTGCCTTGACCCTGATTTCGCACATGCGCGACCCGTATTCCGACATTGGCATCGTGAAGGCCGACGGCTCGAAAACGATTTACAACATCACGGAGAGCGCTTATATCGACGGCAGCCCACAATGGGCGATGGATGGCAATGCAATTATTTATCGCTCAAATCGTTATGGTATGCGCTCCCATGCTTCATGGGGCAGCCAAAACGACGCTTTCATTGCTTTTTTGAACCAGGAAGCCTACGATAAATTCCGCCTCAGCAAAGAGGAGTATGCCTTGCTAAAAGAGACTGAGAAAGGCAACAAGGACGCGAAGAAAGAAGAGGCGAAGGACGAAGGAAAAGACAAGAAAAAAGGCAAGAAAGATGATGAAAAGAAAGACGGAAAACCGAAGGAAACCAAGAAGATAGAAGTGGATTTGGAACATTTGCAAGACCGCGTCGTCAGGCTGACACCGATGTCGTCGAACTTGAGCGGAATGGCGCTTTCGGGCGACGGCGAGAAGTTCTATTTCATGACTTCGTTTGAGAAAGGCTACGACCTTTGGGAACTCGACGTGCGCGAAAAGTCGATGAAGGTGCTGAAGAAACTTGGCCAGGGCGGCTCACAGTTGCAGGTGAAGGGCGACAATATTTTCCTCCTTTCAGGTGGCAATTTGCAAAAATTGGATAAAGGCGGCAAGTCGACACCGATTAAGCACGACGCCACCATGCAACTCGACTACGCCCAAGAGCGCGAGTACATGTTTGACCATGTCTTCCTGCAAATCGAGAAGCGTTTCTTTATGAAAAACCACAACGGCGTCGACCTCGCGCTGATGAAGGAGGCCTACCGTCCGTTCCTGCCGCACATCAACAACAACTACGATTTCAGCGAGATGCTGAGCGAGATTTTGGGCGAGCTGAACGTGTCGCATACGGGTTCGGGCTATCGTCCCACAAATCGCGGCGGCGATGCCACGGCTGAGTTTGGCGTGTTGCTCGACCTTGATTACCAAGGCGACGGCCTGAAAATCGCTGAGGTGGTGGAAGGCTCGCCGTTCGACAAGAAAAGCTCACAAGTGAAGGCGGGTTGCGTTATCCAGAAGATTGACGGCGTGGAGATTACGAAAGCCATGGACTATTATCCGTTGCTCAACAACAAGGCAGGAAAGACGGTGCTTGTGACGTTGAAAGACGGCAGCAAGACATGGGAAGAGACCGTGAAACCCATTAGCCATGGCGCGATGAACGAGCTGCTTTATCACCGCTGGGTGAAACACAACGAAGAGACGGTGAGGGAACTTTCGAAAGGCCGTTTGGGTTATGTCCACATCCGCAGCATGGGTGATGCCAGCTATCGCGACGTGTATTCGCAAATCCTCGGAAAATACAACCTCTGCGACGGCATTGTCATCGACACGCGTTTCAACGGTGGCGGTCGTCTGCACGAGGACATCGAAATCCTGTTCAGCGGCGAGAAATACCTGGAACAAGTCATCAACGACAGCGTGGCCTGCGTGATGCCTTCAAGGCGCTACAACAAGCCTTCGGTGATGATCATTGGCGAGGCCAACTACAGCAACGCACACGGCACGCCTTGGGTCTATAAATACAAGAAGATGGGCGCGTTGGTCGGTATGCCCGTGCCAGGCACCATGTCGAGCGTGACATGGGAGACCCTGCAAGACCCGTCATTGTATTTCGGTCTGCCCGTCATCGGTTATCGCACCGAACAAGGCAATTGGTTGGAGAACACCCAATTGGAGCCCGATGTAAAGGTGCGCAACACGCCTGAAAAGATGGCCAAAGGCGAGGACGAGCAGCTGGAGGCCGCCGTCAAGGAATTGATGAAAGAGGTGGAGGCGTTCCGTTATTGGGGAAAATAAGGCTGTAGGGCTGTCGTATTACGGCAGCCGCATCTTGTGGTTTCATGATGCGGCTGCCCCAGTGTGGCAGCCCTACAACCTATTACACCAAAAATGCAATTTTGGCCTGGATTTTGCGTTAATTGGACAAATTCGATTCTATTATGCGTAACAGATGGATTGTGTTATTGCTCTTGCTACTTTCCACTCGGGCTTATTCTCAGTGGGTTGCATTGGATGGAGATGATTATTTGGTGCATCGCGTTTGGATGTACAATGATACGGTAAGGGTGTGTGAAACCAAAGTTGCAAAAGAATTGTATGATTATTATCAACAGGAACGAGACCATTACTTTTATCGTTATGAAATGGAAGGGAAGCAAATAGGAGATAATCGTAAAAGTTTTGTTTTTTCAGAGAATGGCAAACCTGTTATAAAAGATTTGGCAAGGAGGTTGGAAACCATTGCAATATCAGAAACTGATAAGGTTGAGGCAGCACTTTCTTACGTCCAGTCATTACCATATTCATATGATTCTACCTCAAAAGGAAAGGATGAATATGTCCGTTATCCTATTGAGACTCTTGTGGATGGCTGTGGGGATTGTGAAGATAAATCTGTATTGTTGGCAGCAATTTTGCGTGAGATGAACGTCGATTTTGTGTTGTTAATGGCACCAGACCACATGGCAGTTGGAGTGGATTGTCAACTACATGATGATGCAACATATTATATGTTCAATGGGAAGAAATACTATTACGTTGAAACCACTCAGCCTGATTTTAGAATTGGACAAGTTCCAGATAATATTCCAAAGACTAAGATTGAAGTCATATCTTGTGAGGAAACTCCTATACTGATTGTTAAAGATGTTCAGTTTGAATCCCAGCCTGCCATGGTTTTTGAGAAGGCACCTTGTGTGTTGGAAATTACTCTGCAGAATCTAGGCCCTAGTAAGCTTACAGGACTGAAGATTCATGTGGCGTTGGTGACAAAAAGTAAACGGGGCGAACGTGTTTTGGCAGAAGAAAGCAGAGGGTTAGCGGATTTACCCGAATGCAAACAACGAACAGAAAGGATTTCTTTCAAGAGTTTGATAAAAGAAAACTGCGTGCTTCGGGTTGAAATTTTTGGCGACAATGTCGACTCCCGGTATTTTGAGTATGATATGAATTACAGCCGTACTCGGCGTTTTTAATCATTCTACCATCATCTCATCCATAAAAATCCAAGAATCGTAGCCCGCTCCTGGGAGACCTTCTGGTAATACTCCCGGATTTTTCACCACAATGCGCAAGTAGCGTGTGGAGAGATTGGGCGTAGCGAAGCGCTCGCGGAAAGTGTGGTTGCCTGTAAGAGGTATCTCTGTTTTCAGGCTGAAGGCTTTGAAGGGTTTATAGTTTCTGCCATCGTTTGAGGTTTGGATTTCCACCCTATCGGGACGAAGGATCCAATCGTGGGCGTTGACCAAGAAGCCGATATTCAGCGCGTTGACTCTTTGGACTTTGCCGAAATCAATCTCAAGGTCAGCATCAATGCCGTAGAAACCTTGCCAGCGACCGTCCTTGTAGTCGTCGCTCCCGAGGCTGCCGTCAAGCAGGGCCGCGTCGCCGCCACCTGAGTATTCGGGACGGTAATTGCCAGCAGGACTGTTCAGCTGTTTCAGTCGGCCCATGCCTTTGTGGTAGCACACATAGCGTTCGGCGCAAATGGGTTCACTCACTTCGTTGAAGCAAGCCGCTTTGATCAAGCAAGGCCGTTCAAGGACGATGGGTTTCCGGTAAACTGAATCGCTGAGTGTAACTTCTTTTCCGTCAATGGTATAGTGGATTTCTTTGTCTTCAAAAACGGTCATCAACGCGATGGCGGCATTGCCTTTTTCGTCCGTCATGGTTTCGATGAAAGGCAGATATTCAAGCTGTTGCAACTCGATGGCCACTTCATCGTATTGTTCCATGTTGACATCCAACCAATACTGTCGGCTTTCAATGTCCCAAACCTTGACGTATTCGTTTTTCAAGCTGTGGAGCAAGACGATAAGTTCGTCAATCTGCTTTTGACTCTCGGCGATGTTGGCTTTTGTCGGGTCGTTGAAGGTGCGGAAGAGTTGGATTCGGGCTATGTTGCGCTTGGCGCACCATTGCATGCGGTGCACGGCGTAAAGTGCATTGTCGAAGAGGTCGGTGTTTTGTTTTGCTTGTCTTTTGTCGGTCATCAAGGTCTTTTCTAACGCGGAAAGTGCCACGGAAGCTCGTTGGTTCAAGGCCTTGATGGAATCGTTGACGAGGGCGGGATAGAAGGGCACCATGGGTTCAGTCATGGCGGTGAACTTGCCGATGCCGTCGATTTTGGTCCATTCGGAGAGCTCGTCGAGATGTTTGCAGATGTCGCTCGAGAGGCAGCCTAAAAGGTGGATGGTGAAATTGGCATCGGTGTCGCGCTCTTGTGGCGAGGTTGCGTTCCAGCTCATCTCGGCTCCGTAAGTCAAGCCGTATAACGCGCTGTTGGTCAGTGATTCTCCAAAGTCGTCCCAGCAGGTGTTGATGACGCCCAAGGCACCGTTTTTGTAGCCGTCTCTACATAGGTTGGCGATATTCTTCCTGAACTCATAGTGCTTGGGCCACACCCTTTCGGAGAGGCTCACTCCAGGGGCAACAAAGAAGTTGCGGTCCGACTTGACGTAGGGTTGTAGGAATTCATCGAAGCTGTCGATGCCCACATAGCTCCAAGCGATGAGGAAGATGTCTTTGTCTAAATTGTTGAGTATTTCGGGGTGCTGGTCGGCGATGTCGCCCCACATCATCACGCGTTTGCGGTAAGGGCGGAGCATTCGGTTGACGCGGTTGATGTGTTGGTAATAAACGGTTTCGGCGCCAACAGAATCCACATAAGCCTTGGCAAAGCCTTGGCCAAGTGCCTCGGTCTCGTCACAGTTGATGTTGAAATAAGGTGATTTGTAGGCTCTTACCACCTCGCGGAGATGGTCTTCGAGGAACTTGTAGGTCTCTTCTTTGGCGGGGTTGAGGTTCCATTTCGTGTCGGCCAAATGGCTGTAGAAGGGATTGCAAAGAATCTCTTCAAAATGCCCAAAACACTGCTGGTTTCCAATAATTTGGATGTGATAAGGTCTGCAGAACTCCTCCAATTCCTTGATTTCCTCCGCGGTGAAGGCATCGGTGGGTGCGATGTCGGGATGGCATTTGGTCTTGAAGGTGTGCTCGGTGTAGAGCGAGAAGGCGTTGAGTTTGCATTCGGCCATTTGTGGGATAAGGCGTTTCAGGTAGTCGACTGTGACGATGGGGCCGCGACTGATGTCGTCTTGCCAGGCGCGAATTTTGAAGTTAGGCCAGTCGGTGATGGTCGAGCATGGGATGATGATTTTCCCTTTGTTGGTGAGGAAGGAGTAACGATAGAGCTGTTTGAGGCTTTGCATGGCGTAGAAAAGTCCCGTGTTGGTGGTGGCTTCCATGCGGATGAAGTTGGGGCTAACCGTAAGGCGGTAGGCTTGGTCTTCGTTTTCGCTCACGCCGAGGTGGTCGGTCTTGACGAGTTCGATGAACTGTTTGCCTTTGATGACGCCGCGCGAGAATCGCACGGTCTTGCCGCTGATTTGGTTCAAGTCGTTGCGGAATGTCGTTACAATTTGGCTGATTTCGGCATCGGAGGCATCGTAGGTGAGGACGACGTTCTCGTCCCAAACGAAATGACCCTCAGTGGTTTCCACTTGCTGAGGCGTAGGAATGATATGGGTGTTTTGCGCTGAGGCGCAAAGGTTGAAAAACGAGAGAATGATTAGGATTCGGAATCTCATATAACAAGGAAAATCAATAAAGATAGTTGATACTATTGCGGTAAACGCGTCGAAGATTATTTATGCGGATAGCATCTGATGTTCCATCCAATGCTAATGGCTGGAAGTATTGTAAAATCTATATCACCTGGGTAGTAAAAGAGCCATCCCAATCCAAAGTCCAAGTCTTTATAACTGGCACCACCAATCAAAGATTGGTTAAATCCGTAACCATTAAAACCGAAACGGGTGTCAAACATTCCAGCCCAATTGCTGTCGTTGGTATAACAACGCAATCCTACATACAATGTCATTGCATCACCATATCCAATGCTAAAGTAGGATTGAATGAAAGGATTAAACTGATAACCAAAAGATGCGTAGATTCCCCTATAGAACTCTGGCCTGATAACAAATCCATGGCCGCGGGTAAACGATGAACCGCTCATTTGCAAGGACTGTTGGTTTTCAAACTCTGAAAGTTTCAAACCTTCATATGTCACAAGAGTCTGAGCATAAAACGTTCCGCTGATAAACAACATTGCAGCGATTAAAAAGGCGAATTTCTTCATTTTTTCTTTGCCAAGTTGTATCCCATTAGGCTCGTCGGTGTTTGTTAGATGGTGTTTCGCTGCAAAAATAAGTTTTTTTTGTGAGCTTTTGCCTTTTTCACCAACAATTGACTATGTCGAGTCAAAAATTTCGACAATTTCAATATCTTTGCCCCAAAATTCTAAACCTATGATACGACTGGAAATCTGTGCCAACGGCATCAAGTCGTTGCAGAACGCAATGGACGGCTGCGCCCAGTGCGTCGAACTTTGCGAATGTCTCGAAGTGGGCGGCGTGACCCCCTCTTTCGGCACCTTGGCCAAGGCCATCGACATTTCGTTTATCCCCATGCGCGTGCTCATCCGTCCGCGACCGGGCAACTACATCTACGACGACGAGGAAGTAGAGATGATGAAGACCGACATCATGCTCTGCAAGAAGCTCGGATTCGAAGGCGTGGTCATCGGGGCTTTGAATGACAAAGGCGAGCTTGACGTTGAGACCATCAAGGCCTTGATGGGAGCAGGCGAGGGGCTGAAGTTCACCTTCCACCGCGCCATCGACGCCTGCGTGAAGCCTTTCGAGGCTGTCGAACAATTGATTGGACTCGGCTTTGACAAAATCCTGACTTCGGGCGGCAAGCCGACGGCCCTCGAAGGCGTCCCGATGATTGCCGAAATGCAGCTGCGCTACGGCGATAAGATTGGCATCATGCCGGGCGGCGGCATCAACCTCGGCAACGTGAAGGACATCCTTAACATGACGGGCGCGGTGCATTGCCACGCCTCGCTGGCCCACTGGGTGCCGCGCTTCAACGAGAAACTTTATCCCAACCAAAAGGACGCCACAGGTGCCACAATGGTCTGGACCGAGTCGAACCGCAACTTGATTTACGAAATGGAGAAGATTTTGAACCCGTTTTGATTGTCGCACACGGAAATCAATAATTATCTCACGCAGAAAGTGCAGAATACGCAGAACCTACCGGCTGCAAAATATGCGTCGCATCGCGATTCCCAAAATTCTGCGCATTCTGCGTGCTAAAAAAACTCACAATGAAAAAACTACTTCCCTTGATTCTCTTGGCATTCGCTTTTTCAGCCTGCCAACAACCCGAAAAGCCCAATGTCATCGAGCAAAGCCTCGACCAAGGCTGGACGCTCAAGGGCGACACCTTAGATATTAATATGCAGGTCGATGTGCCCTCGGTGGTGCAGCAGAGCCTTTACGAAAACGGCCTCATCCCGCATCCCTATCTCGGCACGGTAGAGAACCAATTGCTCTGGATTTCCGACCATCCTTGGGACTACAGCTTGCATTTCGACGTGGACGAGGAAATGCTTGAAAACTATTGTGTTGAGTTGGTTTTCGAAGGCCTTGACACCTACGCTGATGTGAAACTGAACGGAGAAAAACTCTTTTTTGCCGACAACCAGTTCCGCTCGTGGAAGCAATGGGTGAATGACTATCTGAAAGAGAAAGACAACCTGCTTGAGGTGCATTTCCCTCGTTATGACAGCACGCAATTGGCTTTGTATGAGCAACATCAGCCGCGTTTGCCCGAAAAATACGCCGTCACGCGCAAGGCACCCTACCAGCACGGCTGGGACTGGGCACCGAAGTACAAGAACGTGGGCATTTGGAAACCCGTGAAGTTGGTCGCAAGGAAATGGAATAGTGCGTGGTTGGAGGATGCTTATACCGTCACCAAAGCCGCCGATGCCGATAGCGCCAACCTTTGGCTTTATTTCTTTGCATACAGCGATAGGTTCAGGGCATTGGCGGAGGTGGAAATCGCTGTGGATCAGCAAAAAACTTATCAATTTGAGGTTGAACTTAGAGAAGGAAATCAAGGGATTTACTTGCCCATCACGATAGAGCATCCTCGTTTGTGGTGGCCCAACGAGATGGGCGAGCAACCTTTGTATGATTTCGAGCTAAAACTGAAATTGGACGGTGAGGTCGTGGATTCAAGGTCGTTCCGCTCGGGTATTCGCACTTTCGAGATGGTGGATGAGCCTGACAGCATCGGGCGGGCGTTCTATTTCAAGGTGAACGGCGTGCCATTCTATGCCAAGGGCGCCAACTACGTCCCCGAGGAGATGATTGAGACTTGGATTGATGTTGACCATACGATTCAACTCTTGGAGCAAGCCAAAGATGCTCATTTCAATATGTTGCGCGTGTGGGGCGGTGGCATTTATCCTTCCGACGACTTTTTCACGCTTTGTGACAAATATGGCATCTTGGTTTGGCAAGATTTCATGTATGCCGGCACGATGTATCCTTACGATGAAGCGTTTTTGAAAAACGCCCGAATCGAGGCGGAAGAGCAGGTGAAGCGCTTGGCTTCTCATCCCTCGTTGGCCTTGTGGTGCGGTGGCAACGAGGTTTCGGAAGGCTACTACAACTGGGGTTGGCAGAAGTCGCTGAATTGGAGCGAGGAAGACGACAAAGCCATCAAGGCGGGCTACGACCGACTCTTTGAATCCCTTCTGCCTCAAGTAGTTGAAAAATTTGACGGCACGCGACCCTATTGGCCCAGCTCGCCCTCGAAAGGCTGGGGCCGTCCCGAAAGCTTGACCGAAGGCGATGTGCATTATTGGGGCGTTTGGTGGGGCGAGTTGCCTTACGAGGTCTATCGTGAGAAGGTGGGCCGCTTCAACAGCGAGTACGGCTACCAAAGCTATCCCGATTACCAGACTTTGCTGAAAATTGCGCAAGGGGAGGAGCTGGGCAAGGATGCCGAGGTAATTGCAGCGCACCAGAAACACGCCCGAGGCACGCGCCAAATCGATGACTTCATTAAGCGTTATTACCCTGATGCACAGCCCAAAGACTTTGAAGAATATGTGCATCTGAGCCAGCTCTCGCAAGCCTACGGCATGGAGATCGCTATTGAGGCGCACCGCACGGCGAAGCCTTACAACATGGGCACGCTCTATTGGCAACTCAACGATGCCTGGCCTGTCACTTCGTGGTCGTCCATCGACTATTACGGTCGTCCCAAGGTGCTGCAAGAGCGGCTGAAGACGCTCTTCGCGCCCGTGCTTTTGAGCCTCGACCAGAAAGACTATGGCGTTTTCGTCACCTCCGACTTGCTGCGCGACATCAATGGCACGCTGTCCGTCGAGGTGTGCGATTTTGAAGACCTTAAATCCGATGGGCTCAAAGACCACCCAAAGTTTGAACAAAAAGTGAAAGTGGAGATGAAGGCCAACGAGAACCGGAAATACGCCGTGGAAGGTCTAAGCGATTATTTGAGAAATGCCGATTTGCAAAAGGTTTACGTGAAGCTGGAACTGACCGAAGGCGACACTCTCACCGCCGAGCGCAAATGCTATTTCCGCGCTTTTTTTGAGTGAGGGCTGTAACTTTTTTGTTGTTTCTCCGTATTACGTTTGTTGATAAGAAGAACAACAAACAACTAAAACATCAATAAAATGAAAAAAAGAATGATTTTGGCAGCCTTGCTGCTGCTGGCCTTCGGAACGATGAAGGCACAAGAAACGCTGATTCCTACTCCAGATGGTGATGGGAGCAAGATTAACACGATAGTGCTTAGGGGGTCGGGACCTTTGAAACTTTGCCAAGGCGACAAACTGACGATGAATGCCGTCGGATCTGATGCACGATATCGAGTTGAAGACAGCGTTTTATACCTGTTGGGCTCGGGCTCGCGAGAGGTGACGATTCCGAACCTGAGTTACTTGGAGGTTTGGGGTGGCACTTCGAGTGTGCAAATGAAATCTGGTGCATTGCGAGGCAAGAACCTATCCGTCAAGAAGACAGGAAACTCTGGGATTGTGGATCTTTTGGTCGATTATGACAATGTCTATGTGCGTTCTGCGGGTGGCAAGGTGACGCTGTCGGGCAAATGCAATGTGTTTTGTAGCGAGACATTAGGCAATGGTAGGGTGGATGCTTCAAAATTGGGTTACAAAGCCAATATCCAGTGGAGTGGCAAACAGTGGAACATGGCCTTTAACCTTGATGAATCGGCGGATAGGGAATCGTTGCAGAACATGGTGAAAGAAGCCCAATCCTTCTTCAATGCGGAATCTTGCCGCATTGGTGATGAACACCGAGAAGTAGCGAACCGCCCGAATGACACCATAGGTTTCGGTAATCCCGATATGCCACAATTTGACGAACTCATGCGCGAATTGGGTGTAAACCTTCAACAACTTTCCGACTCGGTGGACTGGGAGCAGTTTGAACGCGATATGGAAAAATGGGGTGCCGACATGGAAGAATGGGGCCGAAAAATGGAGAAGTGGGCGGATAGATACGAGCGAAAGATGGAAAAGTGGGGGGATAAACATGGTAGGAATTATGACTATCATTTCGAGTACAACAACAATCGCCCTGGATCGAAGGATGAAGGAGTTAAAGATAAGCAACCCGAGAAAAGAAACCTCCTCTTCGACGCCCACTGGAACGGCTTCGAGGCGGGCTTGAACATGCTTCTCGACCCCTCGGCCATGAATACCTACACAGGTCCCCACGACTTCATGGCCATCCGTCCGATGCGCAGCTGGTATTTCGGCTTCAACATCGCCGATGTAGGCGTTGCTTTCGACAGGAGACATAGAGTCGGCTTGTTTACAGGCATCGGCATCGGCTGGAACAACTACAGTTGGAAAAACTATATTAGGATGACGGTGGAAAATAATGAGTTGGTCAATACTTTGCTGCCCGACGACCGCCCAGTGAAGAACAGCAAGTTTGGCCTGCTCTATGCCCAGGTCCCGTTGATGATCGAAGTGAGGCCAACGCACCATTTTTACATCGACTTTGGTGTGACGGGCGGTATCCGCCTCGCCTCTTGGACCCGCATCAAGTATGCCGATGGCAGCAATGAGAAGACCTATAACAACTACTTGACCAACCTATTCAAGTGCGATGCCTCGCTGCGCATCGGTGGCGAGAATTTGGGCTTCTTCGCCAACTATGCGCTTGTCCCCACCTACGTTAAAGGTCGTGATGCAGCCAAGGCACACCCGCTCATGCTGGGATTCAGCATCAATTTCTGAGGATAATCTCACGCAGAAATCGCAGAATCCGCTGAACCTGATGAATACCAGTTTTCCGCCGCTTTGCGTCATTGCGAGGAGGCACGACGAAGCAATCCAGGGATGTTATTCTCTGGATTGCTTTGTTTTGCTTAATGACGCGAAACGTGTCGGCGCGAAGCGGCGACCATTCCCATAGTTCTGCGTTTCCTGCGTGGAAAAGAAAAACAGCGTCGCTTCGCACTTCCCGAGGTCCTGCGTTTTCTGCGTGAAAAAGAAACTCACTCCCCGCGTTTCTCCTCCCACCGTTCCTTGGCTTCTTCAAGCTGCTCGTCGGCGCGTTGGTAAGCGGCCAAGGCCATGTCGGTGGCGGCCTCGATGGTCTCTTTCTTGGCTTGGCTCAATCCCGAGTTGATGAGGCTGGCGAAGCTCGAATGGCGTCCACCCGTCAGCCAAAGCAAACCTCTGCCGATAAGGGAAACACCTTCATCTTCAATGTTTTCCTCAAACGAATTGCCATTGAGTTGCGCGAAAGCCCGTTCGGTGCTCATCCGATATGCCAAGAGCTCGAGATCCGGCTCCATGAAACCAGAAATGGAACTTTCGATTTGCATCGATTCCGATTTGATGGATGGCAACTCGGCCACAAGTGGCATTTCCATTTTTCCCATGATGACCTCCTCAACCTCGACCTTTTTTTCTCTGACCACGACATTCTGTTTGACGAACTGGGTGGGTCTTGTCTGCAAGGCAAGCCTTTCCAATGGCCTCTCGATGTGTGTTGCGGCAACAGGCTTTAAATCGGCAATCGGCTCCACTTTCGGCAACGACTTTTCGGGCCAAAGTCCGACGGTGAGCAGCAGCCCTGCAGCGGCGGCAGCCGAGGCGATTTTGGCGTAGAGCGGTACGACGGCCGCTTTTTTCTTCAGGCCTTCCTTGTTTTCATAGGCAAGGACAGGAGCCTCCAAATGCGGAAGTTCTTCGGTGAGTTCGTCCCAGTCTAAGCCTTGGGCTACGACGAATTGCCGCAGTTCTTCCGCCCCTTCGGGGCTGAGGTTGCCCTCCATATAATCAAGGAGATAGGCTTCGTAGTTGTCAATAGTGATGTTCATGGCTCGTTGTCGATGAGGTTGTCGATGCTTTTTAGTTTGTTTTTCAACGCGGTGCGTGCACGGAAGATGTTCACCTTTACTTGCGCCTCGCTCTGCCCTGTGATGTCGCCGATTTCGCGGTACGAATAGCCTTCGTAGTCGCGTAGGAGTAAGGCGTTGCGTTGTGCTTCGGGCAGGGTGCCGATGGCTTTGTGCAGGATGTCGTTCACGTCGGGGTAGGGGATGTTGCTCCCTTGTTCGACGTTCGGCGCTTGTTCTTCCAGGCTGGCAAAACGTTGGTTGCGACGGACTTCGTCAATCATGGCATGGTGGGCGGTGGCGAAGAGGTAGGTCTTGGCTGTGGCAAAGTCTATGGTTTTCACCTTCTCCCAAACGCGTGCAAAGCTCTCCTGCACCACGTCCTCGGCCTGCTCGCGGTTGCGGAGGCTCGCGAACGCGAAGCGGAAAAGCCTGTCGGCATATTGCTCCACGCACTGGTTGTACTGATGTCTGTCCATCGTTTGCAATAATACGGAGTTTGGGCGAAAAAGTTACACAGAAATGAAAATTTTGCAGTCAAGGTCATTGAGCTTTCGAAGGGCCGGCCTTCGTATTGAAATAATTCCTACTTTTGCCTCAAAATTCAAAATCATGCTTCTAAACTACATCACTTGGAACGTCGATCCTGTTCTGTTCTCCATCGGCAATATCCACGTTCGTTGGTACGGCCTGCTGTGGGCCTTGGGCTTTTTCATCGGCTATTTCATCATGAAGCGTATCTACAAGCGCGAGCACATGGCCGAGGATTCGTTGGACAAGTTGCTGATTTACATGCTTGTTTCAACCATTATCGGGGCGCGCCTCGGCCATTGCCTGTTCTATGAGCCGGATTATTACCTTTCCAATCCGTTGAAGATGCTTGCCGTTTGGGAAGGCGGTCTGGCAAGCCATGGCGGCGCCATCGGCATCTTGATTGGCTTGTGGCTTTATGTTCGCAACTACAACAAGTCGACGAAGAAGCAGAAGACTGACCTTCAGCGCATCAACTACATTTGGATCCTCGACCGCATTGTGGTCGCCGTGTGCCTCGTCGGGGCGTTGATTCGTTTGGGCAATGTGTTCAATCATGAGATTTACGGCACGCCCACTTCGCTGCCTTGGGGCTTCGTCTTCATGCGCGGTGCTGAGCAGTTCTGTGGTACTTTCGACAACTATACTGCTTGCAACTCGTGGGACGCCCCTTGTCCGCCGAGCGAGTGGCTCCCCTGCCATCCGACGGGTCTCTACGAAGCCTTCTTCTGTCTCGTGGCGATGGGTATCTTATTGTGGATGTATTACAAGCGCGACCTTGGCATCAAGCAACCAGGCCTGATGTTTGGCACCTTCCTCGTCATCATCTTCGGCTCGCGCATTTGCATCGAGTTCCTGAAGAACGTGCAAGTGGAATTTGAGAAAAGCATGACCTTCGACATGGGTCAATGGCTCAGCGTTCCTTTCGTCGTTATCGGCGTTGGAATGATTGTTTGGAGCTTTGTGAAGCGGAAACAAGCGTAAGTGAAAGCCAAAGGCAAAACAAAACCAGCGTCCGGATTCGTCCAGACGCTGGTTTCGTTTCAAGGGTTAACCCTTATTTTAGTTGTAATACGCCATCATGAACTCCGTCATGCGGTCGGTAGTCAGTTGCGCGATGTCGTCGCGGCCGTATTTCTTGGCCACGTCGCCGAAGTGCTTCAGCAGGCTCATGCCTTCGTCGACATCTTCTTCGTAATACTTCCTGAACTTGGGCTTCATGCCGCCGTAGTACTTCACCTTGTCGCAGTAGTTGTTGACGAGGTTCATCAGGTAGGCATCACCTTTCTCGGTTGCACCGCAGATGTAGTACATCTCGGGGAACTGGTAGGTGTGAATCTCGACAGGGAACTTCTCGTTTGGGAAGAACTCCTGGTATTTGTCCATGACGATGACGGCTGAGTCGAACTCGCCGTGGTTGACCAAAGCCTGCGCCAAACGCGAATAGGCCAATTGGGCATAGCTCACATTGCGCACGCTTTCGCGGTCGGGCACCACATCTTCCTGGCTCAGATTGCCCCAGTTGACGATGCCTTCGTTGGCCTTGTTGACCAACAGGTCATAGCTGCCTTCGCGATACACGCCGCTGCGATAGGCCTTGGAGAAGTCTTCGGCCTCGACGGGCATGAAGCGATAAGCCAAGCCTTCCATGTGGAGGTACTTGTCGATGCCCAAGGTCTTCGACATATCGCTGAACGAGGTGAAATACACCGGACGTTCCCAATTGTTGGTGGCCATGAAGTCGAGGAGCATGAGCGCGTTCTTATAGATGGCTCTGCTGTCCTTGATGTCCCAATCGATTTCGTCGACGATGCGGTCGGCCAG
>Ga0247608_10002410_pt1 | contig 23479 bp, 25 predicted proteins | sample 176DNAGHGlowgp2_FD_193490 | JGI IMG/M metagenome (GOLD analysis project Ga0247608, IMG submission 193490) | Sheep rumen microbial communities from Palmerston North, Manawatu-Wanganui, New Zealand - 1766 DNA GHGlow gp2 | ecosystem: Host-associated > Mammals > Digestive system > Stomach > Rumen ... | reverse complement strand
TGTAATAAGATGAAGGAGCTCAATATAGCTTAAGGAGATTTCATGATAAAAAGGAAAAAGAAACCGGTTAAGGTTTCGAGAGTGATATTCGGCTCCGTGATCGCTTTATTCATGCTCGCGGGGCTTTGTTTCATTCTCATAGGTCCTCTTAAGAACTTATTCCGGAATCATTATACTGATAATGCCGTCGAAGCTTTTAAGAACGGAGAAAAGACTGTTACAGTGCCAAAAACTGACGTCCTTTCCGTCGATGGTGAGAATGGCGAAGAAGAGATCAGCGGCGGCAAGTTCTTTGTCGATCTGGGCTCTATGGCAGACGGCTTTGAAAATCTGACTCTTGTCGGTCTTTTGGAGATCCCTTGTATCGAGGCGGAACAGCCCGTGTTCAGCGAATCATCGACCCTGGCTCTCCGCTACGGCTGCGGTATCTTTCCCGGCACGGCAAATATCGGGGAAAAAGGTCTTTGTTCTGTATGGGGACACAGAGACTTAAATGCACCCAAGAGTATGCTCGGGCAGTTACAGTATTGCCAGGATCATATCGGTGAGAGCGTCTATATTACAACGCTTGACTATGTAAAGCACGAGTACGAAATCGTTGAGTGTATATATGCCAAAGACGGTGCGGTGATGCCGTGGATGTATAAAGACACTTATAGCGATGAGATGCTTTGCATCGTTACCTGCGGCTTTGGAGAGGATCCTGCAAGGCCCGGAACTTATTATCCGTATAATACGGAGTTTATCGTTCTTTGTAAGCCTGTAGGTACGGAGGTTATATCTTATGAGTAGTATGTGTTCTTATGTAATGAAAGCAAAAGGCAATAAGGACAATGTCCTCGCTTTCTTTGCGGATATCTTTGACGGGTGCTCTGCTTTAGATTGTGAAGAAATAGAGCTCGCAAACGGAGAAGCGGTCATAACGGTCGATAATTACTGTAACGGTTCTCTGGAGTTCGAGTTCGGTTACCAGCAGCTGATAAATAAGACAGCCGAGCATCAAGTGGTCTTTTCTGCCGAATCCTTTAACGACGCAGACGAATTCTCGGAAAATCTCTTCTTTGATCGCGGAATCTCACTTATAAACCAGACCTGCGAATATCACGAGTTCTGGAAAGACGATTGCGAATCGGAAGAGTGGCACGCTTTCAGGCATGATTATAACCAGTCCGGTAATCACTATGAGTGCGACGGAGATTGTATCAAGGTCGTTATCAGTGCTCCCGAGATGCCCGACATAGAAAATTACGCAGGCATAACGGGCAGAGAAATGTGAAATAAAAGACTTCACTGCCCTTGTTTCTCCTGTCTCGGAAAAACATAATACAATAGAACTAACAAGAGGAGGTTGTTAAATGGCTAAATCAGCTCAGATGGTTTATAACGAGTGGAGGGATTCACTGTTAAGAGGGTTTACCGATACTGATCTAAACGTATGTCCCCGAGGCAGCGTTTTTTATCTGGGACTATCAGATAACAAGATCAAACCCCTGTTCGTATCACGGACTATAGGCGGAGAGATGTTTCACGCATGGTATGCCCAATATATTGAGCTCTTAGACAAAGCCCCTGAAGGTGTAGTACCGAGATATTCTTCTTTCTATGCCGTCTCACCTCTTGATACCGACACCTGGAGCGCTGACGAGTTCCGCATGGAGAGGATTGCCGGTTCTGATTTTCAGCGTCCTGTCCTCGGTGCACGTGCTTATGCGAAGATCACATTGCCTTCTTTAGAGTCTGTATATGACCTCTGTTTTAAGGCGAGAAATAAGTAATTTTCCGAATAAGGCAAAATAGCAAAGGCATATTTGACAAATCCGAGAATATGTATAATAGAATAAACAGCTTAGGACAAAACAGATAACAAGCTGCTCAGGTCGGTGTCGCGTAGCAACAAGTTCTACTGCGGCCCGGCTCTGCATTACTAAAATCTTTAAGAAAGGATATTAAACCATGTAACGGTGCTTTGACCGTTAATAACTATACTCTTTACACGGGGAGTAACACCTTTCATACGATCTTTTCCATTCAGATTGTATTCCTTCAATTTTTCATCACTATGGTGTTGCTCTCCTGTCAAGAGTTTTCCCTATTTGAATTTTCAAGAGGTTTCCATTCGGGGCCTCTTTTTTATTGGAAGGTTTTTGCTATGAAAAAAGCAAAGTTTACTCCTGAGAATCTTGAAAAGATCAAGTCGATCGAGCGCACGGCTTACGACGGCACTGTCTATACCCAGATGCAGTGGTGTAGAACCTGGGCAGACATCGCTTCTTACTGCCAGTGTTCTTTGTCGGAGGTGAACATCCTCTTATCAGATACGGGTTATGTCATCGTAGCAGCTCACAAAGACGAAGGTTATGCCGAGATCGTGGATCTGGCATCGACTGACAGGCGTATGAACTTACGCGAGGTCTGGGACTTTCTCCAGGAACTTTCCCTGCCCTTCACGATGGATGCCAGAGAAAGCACTTCCTACCGCATGATTAAAGCCCTGGAAAAGAAAGGCGAGATCACTATCGCATCGTCTTATCCGCACACTTGGGGCGGTGAAACCTTCTACGACCTTAAAGTTGTACCTAAAGGTTGCAAGGTCACGAGGGAAGCGGAAACGCTCTTTAACATGGGCAGATAAATCTGAAATAAGACTTAGTCATAAAGTTCTTATACCCGCCGGCGGGCAGAGGTCTATCCCCTTGCCTTTTTGCTCGCCGGCACTCCTCTTTAAGACATCAAAGCGTCCAAACGCTTTAATGAATAAACCGAAAGGAAGAATAACCATGAATAACAAGGTGCTTTGCGTTGCAATGTCGACCGTGATAGCTCTTGCTGCAACATCTTGCGGTCAGAAAGCTCCCGACATTGCCGGCAAATACGAAAGCGAGATAGTTGTCTCCGGCGGAAGGTCAGACATCGGCATTTCCGGCTTTGACTCTTCCCTGCCCGTTTACCTCGTTGTCGGTAAGGATAACACCTTTTCGATCGACTTGGGCTTTAAGGAACTGAAAAAGGACCTGAATAAGAAAGCTGACGATATCGAAAGAGGCGGTGTTTATGTTGTCAAAGATATTACCGTTGCCGGCACGGACCACTATGAAGGAACTGTTGAGTATAAAGACGGCCAATTCGTTTTTACAGGCGATTTGAGCTTTGTCGCAACATACGAAGACGGGACACTCTCGGCAGACAACCTGTTCGGAGAGAAAAACTTGGAATTTAAGTAAAGGAGTTTAGAAAATGAGTATTAAAGATAAGTTTCAGCAGTTTAAGGCTACGCCTAAGACCATCATCGCTATTTCTGCCGCAGCAGTCATCGTTATCGGTGCTATTATCTTCGCAAAGGTAGGTCTTCCCGCCATCTTCGGCCAGGGTAAAGCAAATGCGATCCACTACGACAGATACTTCGAGCTCGATTGCACTGATGCAGCTGCCGACGCCTTATCAGACGCTGTCGGAAGTAATCTCCGTTGCACCGGCGAAGTCTTCGCAATATTCCATCTTACGATGGACGAAGGTGAGTTTACATTAGAACTTGACAGAGATCTCTTGGACGAAGATCTTGAAAACTTTGTATATGAAAATGCGGATTCCATCCTCAAGGCTCAGCTTACAGCGGCAGGTCAGGCTACGGATGCCGCTTCGCTTAATGATTATGCAGTATCTATCGGCTATACAGACTGGAACGCTGCTGTTAAGGCTACGGCAGACTCACTCATGAAGGGGTCTTTTGAGCGTGCGACTGAGGGTGAGATCACTTATAAGGGCACTTACGAGATCGGAAAAGACGGTGTCGCATCTTTCTCCGATGGTAAGAGCGTTCTTTTTACGGCAAATAAAGAAGCTGACGGCACGGTTATCATTGACTATTCTTTTGACCGTCAGGCTCCTGAGTTCATGTATGACTATTTCAAGAGAGGCGTTGACCTGGAATTCGAAGAAAACTCCTCAAAACCTAACGGCTCTGGCCACGCAGGCTCGGACAGTGGTATCGCAGTAAATATCATTCTGGATACTGTTGCTACGACAACTGAAGCAACTACAGAGACTACAACTGAGACAACCCCGCCTCCGACAACCACAGAGGCTACTGTCGTTGCAACAAACCCTGACGGTACTCCTCAGACTAATGCCGACGGTACTCCTGTTTTTGTTCCTGTCGAGACTACAGCACCTCTTGAATCAGCCGAGACTGCTGCGGTAGAATAAATCTGGTATTTGTTATCACTCAAGGAGCAAACTGGCATGGCTGATACTATACGCGATACGATCTTGGGCAATGAACTCTATTCCACTCTGGCTGTTATGGCTGTTGCTATCCTGGTTCTCATCTTAATTACCAAGGGTATCGACAGTATCAGGGGCGACGAAAGACCTTTCTTGAAGTCGATTGGTTGCGGACTTGCTCTGTTTATCGGATTATCCTTTGTTGTAGGTATAGTTTACTCCTCCATCAGATAACTTCTTATAAGGATTTAACTTATGCTTCTCAGAACAGATCTCCCCGAGTCCTTCAAGGACTTGTGGGAGAGTTTTTTATCTAACCAACAGGCAATTTTACTGGTGGTTTGCGCAGTTCTCTGTTTAGTCATTGCTTTTTCTGTCGCTATAGCTATTTTTTTCAAGAACAATAACAGCGTTCATGACACCGGAGCATTTGCAAAACACATTGCGGTTGCGGGCCTGATCGTGATCGTTATCGTAGTATTTCTCGCAGGCATAATCGTACTTACAACGTGGTTGTCACAGTTTATCAACCCTTTCTCATTTCTTGGAGGTGACTTCTTATGATCCTTATCGTTGGCCGCTCAGGTTCCGGAAAAGATTTTTTGGCAAGAGAGCTTAGTCGCTCTGGATTAAAGCAGGTCATGTCATATACGACGAGACCGCCGAGAAGACCTGATGAGAACACTCATATCTTTATTAAGCCGGAAGAGTCCGCTGCCTACCAGGACAAGATTGCTACGACTGAGATAAACGGATATGAGTATTTTGCCACTAAACAGCAAATGAAAGACAATGACATCTATATCATAGATCCGCATGGCTTATACGAGTTGTTAGACCACTGCCCCGACATATCGTTTACTGTTGTTTATATTCAGGCAGATTATCAGATACGTCAGAAGAAAGCTTTGGACAGAGTTTCTCTGACGGACCAGGATAAGCGTGACGAAGCTTTGAAGATCTTCGTTGACAGACACTGTTCGGAAGATGCACAGTTTTCAAGTTTCGAGAAAGTTTTAAGCGATAAGGACTCTTTTGACGGATTCCTGAAAGATCATCCTAATGTCACAAATGTGATCGTTAAGACGAACGACTATCGTCCGTCGACTGTAACTGTGCTTACCGAGCAAATCCTTGCTTCGTGTGGACTGAGACACTGTTGAGATATTGTTTTGGATAATGCAGGAAATGATAATACTATAGGAGGCTAATATGGAAGCTATGATAGAATACATTGTAAGGTTATCTCAGGCGAATATGCTATTGGCGCTCGTCTTGATCGTCGGCATATTCATCTGTCTGATCTGCACTGCGGTCGTTGACCGTAAGATAGGTTATATGCGCAAAGAACTTGATGCCATAGTCAAGTTCCACGGCATAGAGATTCCGCAGGAATCTCCTGAAAACAAGCAGAAAAAGAAATCGCTTGGTAAAAAGGATAAGCCTGCCGGTAATGCTACAGAGGAAAAGGAATAAATGAAAGCGTTCGGGCACCTTGTATCAGGTACTGCTATAGGCTTGGCAATAACGATAACTGTAGTCGATCTAACTTACCTGCCTTATGAGCCAGTAAGAGAGGTAGCTGCGGCTGTTGCCACTCCGCAAGCCTTATCGATGCAGATAGGTGCCATAGGGACTTCCCTTCTGTATGCTTTTTATTTTCTGGGATTGCTTCTCCCTGATTGTGACAGCGAGGATTCTTTCATATCCAATATCATACATCTGCCTTTCGAACACAGAACATGGACTCACAGTATATGGGCCGTGTTATTGTTCGTTGTCGCAGGGTTCTTTTACAAGCCTCTTTGGGGACTTGCACTTGGGATATTCGTTCATATCCTAATGGATTCTGTTTCTGTTTCAGGTGTATGCTGGCTATATCCGATAACTGCTTATAAAACCAGTTTCAAAACCGGATTTAAGCCCGACAAGTATACAACCGGACTCGAACAGGAAACTTTCGAAGATATGATGAGTCGCTCTCCCGACACACCACCGCCGGGTTGGCATCACGCTATAGAAACTTATCACAAGAACCCGAAGCACAATGTCAAGTTATATGATACTGATGAACCCCGCAGCGTGGCTGTTGTTTGTGGTGTGCTGTGGGCTCTTGTTGTCTTGTATATGATAATATCCGGATTCCTATTCTGGAAGTAATATTCAAAGGAGTTAAATAATGACTAACAAACAGGTCGCTCCGGGCGATCTGGTGTTTGTTAAGGCCGACTATCTCGACCTGATCTATTCCGATGCTTTTAATCATAAACACTCGGTCTTAAATAGGCCTTTTCTTGTGTTGGGCAGGCATAAGAACTGTAACAGCATCGTGATACTCTCACCTGTATCGTCGAAATTTTACTATAACTACTGCAAATTGGAAAAAAGAACCGCGCTAAGACTTGAAGAGAGCTTGGCGCCTTCTGTCGTTTTGATATCTAACAATGCCCTGAAAGACCAGGGCTTTTATAACGGTGCCGTGCTCTTAGACCAGAGCATAGCAGCTCCGATAAACATCTGTACGCCTTACAGGGCTGCGTTTAAGGACTACACGATAACGGCTCCGCAAGCGCCTGCCAAGCCTTATGTCGCGGCAGATAACCATTTATCTAAGCAGGTGTTGAAAAGATACGAGGCTTCTATACAGGAATGGTATAAGTGCTCTGATACAACGCTTTTCATGCCAAAAGTAAATATCAACTGGTTCGTCACCAACGGGAAGAACGCCGTCAGACATCTCTCCAAGCGAGGGAAAATGGAGATCGACATAAATATGACGCTTGGCATCGCTTATGCTTATGCTAATCCGAATCTTTTGGAATTTTGAGGTCTTATATGAGAAATATCCATCGTGAACTGCAAAAGACACCTGAAGCTTATATCTTCAACGCTGAATGTCCTTTGCCGATGTATAAGGACCTGACAGCTTTTACTTTGTCCAGGCTGGAACAGATCCTGTCAGGATCAGAGACGTTCACGTCCGAAGAAGCGTGGTTGATAAGAAGAGACTTATGTTCCCTTATGGAGACATTGGTTTCAACTACCGGTGCTCATCATTCGCAGTTCTTCTATCAGGGAGGTTCCGCCAATGACACAACGAGTCTCAAAGAAGAATTTTTTGATATATCACGAGTATAACAAAGGCCTGCCTGCTGACGCTGTAGCGAAGTTGTTCTCATGTTCTGTTGATGATGTCTACAAGGCTATAGTGCTTCATGCTGTCGAAGTTGACAGAGGCATCAGCTGCAAAGACCACTTGCTCAGCCTGATCGGGAACGGGTTCCCGCTTGAAAGGATCGCCTCTTATTATGAAATATCCGAAGCAGAGCTCAGGAAGTATCTTTACAGCGATAACATGAGTCAGGCATCGTGATTTTTCCGAATTTTCGGCTAAATTTCCGAATAAGGCAAAATAGAACTTTGCTAAGTCAAATCTTTTGGCTTATGTATAATATAATCACAGCATTAAACCAAGAGGTTCATTCGGAGTCCGGATGAGCCTCTTTTTCGTATAAGAGGTATATCTTTTGAATAAGGGGTGCCTCCTGCGAATCAATATACGGAGGTATGGAAATGACTTTATCGAATAATTATCAGGTTAATGATACTGAAGCCAAAGCACTTATTAAGGGTGCGATCCTTTATGCTCACGGCATAGAAGCAGCTTTCAATCCGGAAGTGCTTGCTGCGGCATGGGATTGCTATTGTAATGCAATAAATAACAACATTACTTTGGAGGAAGCTGTCAAAGAAAGTGTCTTGTGCTTGAACATCGAGAGGTTTGCTTCGACAGAGAATTAACACTTTTCTTAACGCAGGAGGCACTTATCTATGAACGCTAATGATTGGTACAGACCGTCCCGGGAATTATCTCCCGAAGAGATGCTGTCACCTTGGATCGTGACGGACATTAGCGAAGTCACTGAAGAAAAGGTACAAGCCTTCCTTGCTGCTTCAGGTAAAACTTGTAACAGCCCTTACAAAGATGTTTCTGAACTGACTAAAGCTATCAGAGCATCCTGGCACGGTCATCTGCTTGACTGGTTGGTTCCTAAAAAGAACGGGGCGGTGCTCTTAGACCATCTGGTTGCCTTTGCATATAAATACGCAGAAGCGATCAAATGCTATAAGGCCCTCTCCCCTACCGCAAGGCCTAATTGCTATCTGTCAAGGATAGGAAATACGCCTGTTATTGTTTACGGCTCAAGATGTGTCGTAATGGATAACGGAAAGTGGGCCGTTAAAAATGACATAGAGACCGCGGGACTGAATCCCATTGCGGATTTTGCATTAAGAAAGAGGTTCCCTGATGTCGCTGACTCCTATATCAAGGCTATGAAAAAACTTGATGATATTCGCGTCGTCGTAGCCATTGATAAAAAGCTGTACGACAGGGATCCTGCTATTGCCGACAGAGTCTCCGGTCAATACTTAAGGCCGGTGATAATCTCTTCGGGAACGCACACTGCCGCTCAAAGAATGAAAATCGACGAGATCAGTAAATACAAGGAGATCTATATCTGCGAGTCGCCATCTTTGATACCTGTCTGTATTGGCAAAACACGTTCGATATTCATCTCTGATGATAAGGAACATTGCGAAAATATCGCAGCCTGCGGATGCAAGACGATAGCTGTCGGGTGTTCTTGCAAGGATGCGGCTTTCGAGGTTCCTCAAGGTCAGGAGGATCAGATTACGTCCGAACTTGTTCTCCGGCAATTTGTCCGGGCGGAACGGACCGTGTAATGAAAGGAACGTTATGGCAACTACAAAGTTATGGAGTGTTCATAGTGAAGTCGCTGATGTGGCCAATTATGACATCAATCCTCTCAAGACTACCTATGATGAGGACATAATGCCGAGAGGAGTGCCGGTTGCGGATGTTACTATCGAACCGGAGCACGGGCTTTTGGTAAGCGGGATTAACTGCAATCCCAAGACAGCCGTGGAAGAGTTCATGGAAGTCAAACGCAAATTTGAGAAGCCGGGCGGAGTCTTGGCATACCATGGATATATCTCATTCCCTAACGTGGATGGCTTAGATCCTGTCGAAGTTCTCTCGGTGGCCAAAGAAATGGCTCATGAAATGTGGGGAGATCAGTTTCAGGTGCTCTTGTCCGTACACACAAACACCAAGACTTTACATTGTCACCTGCTCGTTAACTCTGTATCCTTTGTCGACGGGCACAAGGCTGTACACAATGAGAAGAATTATTATCGCTTTAAGAATATCGTTGATTCGGTATGCAGAAAGTATGATCTGACAGTACCCGTACCCAATACCAGGGTTCCCCTGGATTATCCGGGTCTCGAAGAAAAGCTTGTAAACATAAGAATGAACAGTCCGGATATCCCGTCTTTGAAGAACAATCTCGAAGCGGAAGGCATTAAGTATTGCGGAAAGAACTATATAAGAGTTAAAGACGGAAGGTTTGTAAGGCTCTCGATGATAAACGCGGATCTTGCAAATCTTTTTGAATATGCCAAGCCTGATAAGGAAGCGTCACATGATGTTCCCTCAACGGATCACGGACTTGGTGCAAGACGAAAAAAGGATGTCGACAGAGTTATCGGGAGAAGTTAAGGAGGTCTGGTATGGAGAAGAAAGCAATCGCTGAAAGTATTGCGCAGCTCGCCAGAGAGTCTTCGCACACAGTAAATCATCTCGGTCAGGAAGCCCGATCTATGGGTAATGCGATCGGCGGAGAAGAGACCGGCGCCGCTTTGAACGCAGCAGGTACAGCTGCGGTTGTCGGACTGGGTCTTATCGCCGGTGGAGCCGCTTTGATCGTAAAAAGAGCAGACAGCAAGAGTAAAGCATTTTATGACAAGCTCGATATGTACGGTGGCTTAGGTGTCCCTATGGATGATGAGTGCAAAGTTCTCACGACTGTAGGATTTGCTAATTGGAAAAAAGCTGATCTTCGTACAGAAAACGGGCGTGTCTTGTCATCTTCGGAAGTTATAGCAAAGCATATCTCGCATAATAAAGATAAGGCTATTACAAGAAGTTTCATGGACGGTACTACGATCTGGAACGTGTTCTTGTTCTCCAAACAGCTTGTTAGAAACCGAGTCGCGTTCGGTCTTAGCGGTAATTATCCGCCGCGAATCGAGTTGTCTTTAGATGAGTTTAACATCGGGATGTTTTCTGAAGCGAACCGCCTATCTGATAAGGACCTTGTTAAATTGATTGATAAACTGAGAGACAATGGCGCTTACCTTACGGCTTCCGGTTCAAGTCAGAGAGCTCCGGGCGAGTTTAACCTGACGGGTTCGTTTACAGGTCTTGAAAACGCATTGGACATATTAAACAAAGGTCCCTACAAAGATGTTAAAGCGTTGGATTCGCTCCGTGAAAGGATCCAGGCAGAGCTTTCGAGTCCTGCCCTCTTCGGTTTTGACATACCGAAGCTGGAGGTCCCGCTTGATAAATTTGACGTTACAAGCCTCAGCCAGGAAGAACTTGACGGGTTAATCAAAGAACTTGGAGCGTGTGACGTCTTCGCACAAGTTAATCCGAATACCGGTCGGTTGGAGTTGTCCGGCAGCCAAGAGTCTCTTGTAACAGTGCCAACTATATTACAGGGATTTACTGATGCTAAGCGTTATGAGGGTCTGGTAGCGAGCATAAAAGAACATATGCAAAGCGATGCTATGAAGGAGTTTAATCGTGACTTAGTCTCATTGAAGCGTGAACTGAAAGGTTTTGACTCTATTAAGTTCAAGATGCAAAACGGCAGGTGCATCGTCCAGACCGATCACGGCTTGGAAGACATTGTTCATGTGCTCATGGCCGCCAACAGAGTTCCCGAGAGCTGGGACAAAGGTATAAAGAAACAATTAAGCGACTGGGCCAAGGATACAGGCAACGCTTTAGATGCTACAAACAGTGCTTCATTCATATACGGAGAAAGACAGGGTGCGACAGCTGTTCAAAGAACACTTTACACCCGTGTAATGGACGAGGAACTGTCAGCTTCTGCTGAGGTTGCCCGGGATCAGTTGCTGTTCATCGAAAACAACCAGTCAACCATTACTCACCTTCGCGATGCAGAGCTCGACAGAGTTGTTGCCGAACGCACAAGAGACTTCCAAACACAGTCCCTTGCTCAAAGCGAGGCAATGGTTAACGCAGTAAAGCAATCGTCCGGTGTAACACTGAGCGATGAGTCTATAAGCAAGCTTGCGGAAGCGTTGCAGCGCAGTGCCGGAAGATAAAGGAGGTCTTATATGCCAAAAGGAATAGTAAGACGTGTCAGCGGTGTTGACATAGAAGTCTATGGCGAAGACAAGAATCGTCTCATCTTTGCCCAGACTGTTTATCAGGACTACGTTAGAAGGCACCACGATAAACTTGATAAGAATTCTCTCAAGAAGCCGCCCTTTGTTACTAAGGAAGGTAATGACCCGTCTAAGCAGACTTTTCTTATCTTCATACCAAGTGATAAAGAAGGCTCTTTCTTAAAAGCGCTTCACGAAGTCGGTGCGGCGTCACAGATGTGGTCCGGCTTTGATACGGAAGATGCCACCATGTTCCTCGTAGATGAGCCTGACGTGGCTGAACGTGCCGCAAAGAATATCGGGATTACCATAGGCCCTGCCGACTATGTCACAGTCGTGTTTGTCGATGCAGGTCTGCCCGAGCCAAAAGAAGACCCGCAGTTGATGGATGGGCGTGGTGTGGGTGAGATGTTGGTCTTCGCTATCGGGTTTAACGGGTTTCTTAAAGAAAACGGATTAGAGCTCCAGGGTGATTCGGGCTTGGATGTAGAGGCCTTGCCAGTTCCGCCTGAAGAAAGAGTCAAGTATCAGGAGTCTTGCAGAGAGGCCTTGGCCTTTGCAAACCTCTGGAGCAACGAAGTCTTGAGAGGAGGTACAAATGCAGAATAACAGACGCAAAAAGATGTATATGAAGTTTGCTCTGCTGCTGGCTCCTCTTGTCTTCGGCTGGGGTTTTGCCTTGGGACAGGATTTAGAATATAACGGTCTTTTCGGTGCGATCTTCTCCCCTAACCTTACGGTATATATGGACGATCTTTGGCCGTCTTTTAAGTGGGCCTTCATAATACTGTTGGTCTATGCAGCGGTCATGTTCATCTTTGTTACGACAGCGTCGAACGCGAGGCTCGGCGAAGAGTATGGTACTGCCGATTGGGCAGATGTTCATCAGCTGAATAAGCAGTATAAGAACACGGCAGACGTAATTACGAAGAACCGTGACGGTGAAGAGATCAAGATCGAAGGCGTTAATTACAATAAGATCTTATCTAAGAACTTCTCCTTGTCTTATGATAACAAGGCAATCAACAGGAATTCGAATGTACTGGTCTTAGGTGCGCCCGGTACCGGTAAGACCACGGGTTATGCGTGGCCGCAGCTCCTTAATGCCGGCTGTACGATAATCGACGTCGACCCTAAAGGAGAGCACCTGATCGCTGTCGGCAATCGTTTGAAGAAGCTCGGCTATGACATTACAGTCTTAAACCTTACTTCGTTTGATGAATCCGACGGTTATAACCCGTTCCAGTATATCCGAGAAGAAGAATATCAAAGAGACATAGAAAACTTGGTCGATGCTATCTTCTCTGCTACAGACAATGGATCACAGGCTAAGCAGGATGCGTTCTGGGAAAACTCTGCCAAGGCAGTTCTCTTAGCGATTATGTACTATGTCTATTTTGAGTATCCTAAAGCATCTCAGAATTTTGGTGCCGTAATGGAGCTCAAGCGGAAGGCGTGCGTCGTTATGGGATCGCCAATGCAGGCTTCGGCTCCAACAGAAGCAGACCCGATATTCGATGCACTCAAAGAAAAGGATCCGGATCATATCGCCGTCAGGTACTGGAAAGAATATGCGTCAGGTTCGTCCAATGTTAAGAAGGACGTCGCCTCGACTCTGAACTCCAAGTTGTCTTCCTTTAATAACGACGGTCTTATCCGTCTTACAAGATTTGACGACATGGATATTGGGTCTTTGGGAGACAAGAAGAGAGCCGTGTTCCTCGTTGTATCCGATACGGATACTTCGTTGAACTTCATAGTATCTATTTTTTACTCGCAGCTCTTCAATACGCTGTTTACTGTAGCAGATAAGATCTACAAAGGCCCCCTCCCCGTTCATGTCGAGATCCTGATGGATGAGTTCTTCAACATCAAGCTCCCGGATAACTTCCTGCACGTTCTGACATCGATGCGTTCCAGAAACGTGTCTGCATCTATAATCGTACAGTCTTTAGCACAGCTCAAATCACTGTATAAGCAGGAAGAGTGGAATATCGCGATTGAAGGTTGTGACACGATAATGAGCCTTGGTGTCAGCGGTATGGACTCTGCAAAGTATCTCTCGGAACTTTTGGGGTCTTATACCCTTGACACAAAGAACGGTTCACAGAGCAAAGGCCAGCATGGTTCCACTACTCAGTCGGACCAGCGTGTCAAGCGTGAACTTAAGGATCCGTCTGAGATATTGCACCTGAAAAATGACAAGGTCATCATCTGTCTTCGTGGCGAACAGCCTATGAATGATTACAAGACCAATATTTTCACGGACAGCAGCTGGAAACCTCTGCTTCAGTATACGGCATTTGATAAGAAGGACGGTCAAAAATATATAAACGCCAAGCGTCAGGTAGTAACCGAGTTTGACGAAGACGACTGCGAGCTCTTAGACGATGTCGAGATCGGTAAGCTCGAATCGACTTATTTCTATGTGTCACAGTCGGAACTCGACTTGGTGAACTTCTCACCGAACAAGAAGAAACGTAAAAAGGCGGCATAAATACAAGCCCTTTTTATATATGAGTCCCACGAGTCGTCGCGGGGCTTTATTTTTGCGACGACAAATAACAAACATTCAAGACTTAATAAGGAGGTCTTAATCATGAATGGATTATCTATGGTAACAGCAGGCGCGAAAATGATCGGATTAGCAAATCACTTCATTGTCGCAGCAACATTTCAGGACATGGCTAATAAGTTTGCCGGCGTTGTAGCAGGTGTTCTGTCTTCCGTTGGCATCATTCTTTGCCTCTGGGGCGGATTTAACTTTGCAATGTCTTTGGAAGCTCGTGATAACAACCAGAAGATCCAGGGTGCTATCACATTCTTCTCAGGGATCCTTCTTATCCTGCTCCCTCAGCTTGTTACTTACGTTTCCGGTCAGACAGTAACTGCTGATTTTAACTGGTAAGATTTAATTTAATAGCTCCGTCTGTGTTCTTCAGGCGGAGCTAAATTTTCAAAGAAAGGAGCACCAATGTATGTGGGATTTTGTACTGGGATTCCTCAAAGTTTGCTGGATGATACTTCAGCTGCTGTTCACTATCGCCAAAGCGTTAATGGGATTAGGTTCCTTGTCGATAGCATCTGTTCGTGATGCAGCTCACAATCTCACTGTATCGATCGTTGCGTGGGTAACAAGTCTTCTATTGCTTAGTCCGTTCAGCGACACCTGGTTAGGCGGAAGCGGCTCTTTGGAACAAGATTCCGTGTCAAGGATGTCAGCCCTTTCAGGTTTACAAACCGCTTTTGGCAAAGCCGGTATGGGAAACTTGCCCGTGCTTTGTATAGAGGCAGGTCTGGCATTAACTATGATCGCTTTCTTTTACGGTTTTGCGGAAAGTTCCGTACAGCTCGAAAAGACAAATATGCAGCTTATTCTTTCCAGGATACTGCGTTGGGTAGTAGCCGTTGGACTTGTTACTATCTGTTATAGATTGTTTGCATATCTGTTTATGGCTTTCAGAAGTTTTTACTCGTTAGGAGGAACCTTTTCATCCGGTTCGAGTTATGACTCCATTAAAACTTGGTTCGATAGTTCAACCGGAGGAGGTCTCAGTTATATTAAACCTCCGACGAAAGACGGTCTTGATACAAGCGCTATGATCGATGTTCAGTCCATCATAACTACTGAGATGAGCGAGGTGCCTGATCTTACAGGCGGTGGTGTAGATGTCTCAAAAGTGCTGTCCATTCGTAATGGCGGTGTTGGTTGTCTTATCATGTTTTTTGGTCTTGTTAAACTCTGTAAGAAGGCCATCAAGTTCGTTATTGAACAGGTGCCGGCCTTCATCAAAGTTGCCGTGTTTTTTGTTTTTGCTCCTTTGGGACTCGCAATGTATGCTTCTCCCGAAACGCAACAAAAAGCTAATTCATATTTAAGACAGTTTGGCGGAGTAGTTCTCATAAACCTGTTCAAAGTAATTGCTATTTCCATGGCAACTGCGTTGATCTGCCGTCTTACCTTCCCTGTTGACGGAAGCTCTGTAAGTATTCTTAACACCATGCCGGTTGTGTCATCTCTAATCAGCAAAGCCTTTGAGGATCATGGCGTTTTTGGTGCTGATTATGCAGACTTGTCAACTGAAGTTGCTTTTCTTGTTACTTCGGGCGGATTACTCGGCTATCAACTGTACTTTGACCTTGTCGGCAAAGCAAGTGAAATTTCTGAGCGTTTTGCTCACGAAGTAATGGCGTAAGGAGGAATATCTATGCACACACAATTCAACAAAGATATTTCTGACTATAAATCGAACTTCTGGAAGGGGCTTACCTTCCGTCAGACCGTGTTCGGGGGACTTTCCCTGTTCACTTTCGTTGCATTTAGGGTAATTCTTACGATCTGGTTTGAAGGACCGCTCTTAAATGTGTTCGGATTTGGCGGCGCTGCTATCTTTGCGTTCTTAGGGTTCTTTAAGAAAGACAGATTGCCTGCCGAAGAAGTCTCGCTCTTGTTCTTGCGCTACTCAAAGACGCCTAAAACCCTTAACTGCGCCAACAAGACAATCGACATCATACCCGCAGCACCTCAAGCCGAGCCTGCTGTTCCTGATGCCGAAACTACACAAATCTCTGATAAGGAGGAAGCATAATGAGTTTCATGAAACTTAAGAAGTCTCTTTATAAAGTGCCTTCCAGAGTTCAGGATACTATTTATATTGAACGAGTTAACCTGGACACCGGCATCTTTTATCACGGCAAAGAGATATATACAAAACAATATGAGTTCACTGATGTGAATTACGAAGTAATATCCGAGAATGATAAGGAAGATATCGTTGCTAAATGGTGTCAGCTCATCAATTCTTTCTCTTCAGGCGGAGAATTCAAGATCACGCTGAATAACAGAAGGATCGATGAGGATACTTTGGAAGAGTCTGCTTTCCTTAAGATGAAAGGCGACCAGAACGATGTTTACCGTGCAGAGCTCAACGAGAACCTTCGTGAGAAGCTTGCTCAGAGTAACAATATCGATACGCAACTCCTTTTGACGCTCCGTGTCACTGCAAGGGATTTCCAGGATGCGGCCTCTCAGTTTGAGATGATGGAAAAGTCTACCCGCATCAAGCTCTCTGAGATCGGTTCCGACCTTATCGAGATGACTGCCGTCGAGCGTATCCGTGCTCTCTATAACATCTACAGGAACGGCGAAGAAGATCTCTTCTCTTTCGATCCTCACAAGGGTTTTTATATGCACGATTTTAAGGACTATATCTGTCCTGATACGATTGAGGTATTCCCTGATTACTTAAAACTCGGTGATAAGTTCGTAAGAACGCTCTTCCTGAAAGATTATGCTTCTCAGGTCAATGACAATGTTCTGCATAACACGTTGAACCTGCCTAAGACAGCGTGTCTGTCAATGGATATCAAGGTTATGGACCCTTCTCAGGCAAAAGACCTTCTGGAAAAGCACCTCTTTAATGTTTCCGGTGACATCACCAAGTGGCAGAGGTCTCAGAACAAGCACGAGAACTATACTGCCGAGATTCCTTATGACCTTAAGCAGCCCCGTGATGAAGCAGAAGCTCAGCTTGCCGACCTTGTAGAGCATGACCAGAACCTTTGTTACACCTGGGTATCCATTATGCTCATGGCAGATTCCTTAGAAGAACTTAATGCAGATACAGAGGCTGTCATTCTTAACGGAAAGAAGAATAACATCCAGCTCTATGTCCCGAAGCGTTACCAGATAGAAGCCCTCAATACTTCTATCCCCGTAGGCGTCAATCAGCATCTGATGAGCAGGCTCCTTATGACGATCTGCGTTGCTACTCTGATGCCGTTCAGAACACAGAATATTCTTCATAAGAACGGCGTTTACTATGGTACTAACCCGTTGTCCAAGAAGCTTTTGACGGTCAACAGAGACAATCTCATCAACCAGAACTCCTTTGTTCTTGGTGCTCCGGGTTCAGGTAAGTCTTTCATTACGAAGGCCGAGATAATGAGCCTTGTCTTAAGAGGCGATACAGATGTAATCATCATCGACCCGGAATCCGAGTATGGTTCCCTTGTAAAAGCAATGGGCGGTGAGCTTATCGTCTTGGATGCAGCCAGAGACGTGCACATCAATGCGCTTGATCTCACTGCTGAATATTCACGGGAAGAGAGCAACCCGATCGCTGTTAAGTCGGACTTCCTGATGTCTTTGATATCACGTATTAACGGCGGTGATCTCGCTCCTGAACAAAGGTCCATTATCGACCGTTGTCTGAAGAGAGTCTATGGTCCCTATATCAAGGGCGGATACAAAGGCGATCCTCCGACATTAGTCGAGTTCAAACAGGAACTTGAACATCAGAAAGACCCTGTTGCCCAAAGACTTGCTGTTGCTATCGAGTATTTCGTAAGCGGTTCTGCCAACCTTTTTGCTCAGCAGAGCAACCGTGACGTCAACTCGACTTTGGTCTGCTATGACATCTTGAACCTGGGAACACAGCTCAAGCCTCTGGCCATGCTCATCACATTGGATTCTATCTTCAATCGTATGGCCAAGAACAGATATCTCGGACGAAAGACTGCGATCTTTATCGACGAGATCTACCTTTTGTTCCAGGATCCGTACTCAGAAGAATATCTCAAGACACTCTGGAAGCGCTGCCGTAAGTACGGAGCCAGAATGACCGGTATCACGCAGAATATCGAAGACCTCCTGGTCTCCGATTCCGCAAGGAAGATGCTCAACACGTCAGAGTTCCTTATCCTTCTTTCACAGAGTGGTACGGACCGTGCAGAACTTGCCAAGCTCTTGAACATCTCGCCTGTCCAGATGCCTTTCATTTCGACGGGACAGTTCGGAGAAGGTCTCCTCAAGGTCGGTAAGGCCATTGTTCCTTTCGAGAACAAGTTCAGACAGGATACACAGATCTATAAGCTCTTAACATCCAAGATGACTGACCTCTACCCTGAAGATCTTACACAGATCATGGTCGAAGAAGCATCAGACGAGTCTTCAGCTTCATTGACCGACGACGAAACGGATCCGATTCAGGAAGTCTACGAAAAGGCCCCTGAGAGCGCTCCTGAAGCTTCTGAATCGGAAGTAAGCACAGATGTTGTTTACGAGCCTGGGACGGCTCAGGAGGTCATTACAGAGCCTTCAGAGGCATATCCTGCCGAACAGGCAGAGTCGTATCCTGTCAATGATAATCCTCTGCTTAAGAGAGATTACAATTTCATTGAAGCTCAAGAGCCTGATGTTGTTCCGGAGCCTTATTCTGATGTTCCGAGCGAAACAACCGAGCCGGTACCAGTCGACATACCTGCCGATGACACGCCGCCTTCGGTAGATGAGTTGCTGGCAGAAGACACAACGCCGTCTGTTGATGACCTGTTAGGCGATGTTTGATTTTTATAATGCAAGAAAGAGCGGGGATCCTTTACCGGGTTCCCGCTTCTTCTTTGTAAATCTAATCAAGGGAGGAATAAAACATGAGTAACGAGATAAGCCGCGCATATCGTGAAGCGTCCGTACAGGTTCGTACAACAGCTGAAAAACACGGTGTAGCTCTCTCCGGTCGTGATGTTGACAAAGTTGTCCGCAGTTATGGCCTTGAAAGACAGCCGGCTAATGTGTCCGGCGAAAAGATCGTCAGAGCACATGACTCGTTAAACCGACTTAATACGGAAAAAGATTCGGGAGAGCTGCTTGTTCGTTGCCAGAAACAGGCTTCTGTATCCGGACGTTCTTCGATCTCAAGAACAACGGCTGACGACATCGATCGTTTACAGCGCTTTTCCCGTATGTATAACAGAAAAGAACTGACCGCGGTCGAAGCGGAAGCGATATTAAGGTCCCATCACGATCTTTTAAGCCAGCCGTCATCTAAGATAAGTTCTGCCATTGTCAACTATCGTTCAGCTCAGGCGTTTAAGACCGGATCCAAAGCTTTCTTGCGTACTGCTACGCTCGCAGCCGGCATGGCCAGAGCTGCCAATAGCGACGAGGGTTCCGGTTTTGACTCTCAAGGTGTGGCAGCTCAAGGCTATGATTTCTTAAGAAAACAGAGAACCGAGCAATGGAAAAAGGTTGCTCTTGAAAAAGCACGTCTTGAGGCCAAGGAACAGGCAGCTCTTGAGGCCAGTGCTAAGAGCACGGGACGCACTGTCGCACGTACTTCACCAAGGCAGCACAGTGCACCGACAAATTCTGCTCGCGGAGCAAGCAAGGTTACAAAAACAAGAGCTTCATTTTCTAAAAATGTTGCGAAAAAACAAAGTCATGTTATGACCTCGGCTGAGCGTTCTTATAAACTCAGACGCGGTAACGCTGTATCCAGGCTTGTCGGTAAGAAAAAGGCCAAAGAGGCTGCGGGCAAGGCTGCTAAGGAGAGCGCAAAGGCAACACTGGAAAAGTGGTCAGAAGGAGCTTCTGCTACCAGTGCGATAAGGCTCGCATTGATTGCTTTTATAGGAATGGGCATTGTAGCCGTAATCGTAGCCGTTGTTTGTGCAGCTCTTACGATCTTCATGGGCGTGGCAATGGCGCAGCGCTATAACCTCATCGGTGACTGGTACGACAGCAATTTGTATAAGACAGATAACTTTGTTGCCATTACTCAGGATCTTCAGAAAAAATATTATGATGATTGTCTGGCATTGGCTTACGAGGTTGGCGCAGATACACCGAAACCTTCTGATGTTACGATCAACTGGAAAGAGGTGTACTCGCTCTGGAGCGTTATTGTCAGGTATCGTGCTGATAATGCCCAAATGTCGATATCCTGTGATGACGGATATGGAAATTTGGTGACGGGATACGAAAAAAACTCTCCTGTCTTTAACCTGACCAGTGCTGACGCGCCCATGTTTTCCCAGGATGACGATTATCTCCAGGACTTCTATCTCGCCTTCTATTCAATGTATTACGATTTGAAGGCTGTTGACGGCAGAGGTAATCCCATCCTTGTTAAGCTGTCAACAGGCACAAGATATACGCCGTATTATCCGGAAAAGAGCGGCGGTACCGGTTATGACTATTCAATGTTTAGTGCTACGAACGGTTGGCCGCTCATAAACACGAAAACAAATGAAGTTGTCCAAGATGTTCTGGAAAAGAATCCTGAGACCGGTGCATGGTCGATCAAAAACAGTGCTTATAAGTTTATCTATGCTACCGATCATGTCGGCGAAGAAGAGGGTTGCTTTGTAAGAGGTAAACCGAAAGTTACTGTATCCGTTACGAGCAAGACAGATACTTTCGAGTATCCTGATGCTCAGGCCTCTGTTTATCTTAAGATCAAGTGGACAGGATATTCCGGGCCTACAAGCAACACCAGATTAAACTTCTGGGGGTCTAATACCCGAGGTGAATGGGAACTTGCAGAAATCAGATGTCTGAGCAATGACGGTAATTGGCATAATATAACCAAAGACAGCGAGGAATGGGTGTATATTCGCGATCATAATGCTACCAGTGTTATCATTCCGCCAAAAACTTGCGGAGCGTGCGGTCACGGTCCTCATTCTCATTACACCGAAACAGAAAAAGGTACAACAAAAGACTTGTGGTACACAAAGGATCCAGTCAAGGTTTCTTACAAAGATGCTGTATTGAACTATCCCAAGCCGACTGCTGTGGACGGACTCGACGTTCTGCACGAGGTTTATCACAAGGTGTTCTGTGACGGATATTACTTCGCTACGCACTACGGCCCGTTTAATCTTGGTCTAAGCAGGACTGTATCCGGTGATACGGTTATCGAAGCGGGTACAAGCTATTTCGATACTCACGAAGGGATTCTGGTCGTTTTAGATCAGATCTTTGACAGGACGCAATACTACCCGTGGGGAACTCCAACGCAATACTTACGTGGAGGTGTAGGTCTTCCCGGGGATGGCAGCGGCTCTCATGACTATTACGATAACATCAAGAAGTCACTAAACCTTATCAGGAGTTCTCAATCTGCTGACTATCCTTCCTCTCTGCCGGCTAACAATTATCTGGTTGCGTCGTTTGATACGAGCGGCACTAAGATAAACACTTATGCCGTAAACAACAGCGATCCGGCAAAGAAACAGTGGACTAATATGATAGAGATGATATACGCCTCTATCAGCGAGGTGCAGCGCTGCTTCCCCTTCTCTGTTCATTACAGACCTTGCACGGGCCTCGGCGAATATAATGCCGGCAGTCCGTGGGAATACGGCCGATTGTCCGGCAGTGTATCTGACTGTGATTGTTGGGATGTACTCAACTTTACCTGGGGACCTGTTCAAGCTAACTGGAATTCGACGACATACCTGCTCTATCGCTATTTTATGGCAGAACAGAGTATGTGTCCTTCTGCGGTCTGCGGAATTCTGGGAGCTTTGCAGTATGAAACAGGTTTTGACGTGTCAGGTTACGGAACGGTTCCTCCGATAGACAATAACGGTGCCTATGCACTCGGTTTGTTGCAATGGAACCAGGGAATCAAGCCTGAGAAGAACAATACCAATCTGTATGATAACAGGTTATGCAGTTGGTGTGCCGAGCACAACATGGATTGGCGTAATGCGGGAGCTCAGCTCCAGTATCTTTCGGACTGTTGCGCTAACGGAGATTCTGCCGGAACAGGCAATTATCCTTCGGGAGTATATGCCTGCCAGATGCTCAACCACACATATAACGGATCTTTCCCTGCTGACAGGCAGATAGTTGCCGACTCGGCTTATACCAATTCTACCGGTAATCCGACATTCTCTGCGGCTGACTTGGCCGGCGCATACGAGTCCTGCTATTTCTGGGGCAGACTTGTGGAACGCGGCGTTGAGCAGATCGGAGGCACTTACTGGGACGATTGGGTGCGCCCGGGTTACGGAGACGAAGATCGTATCTTTGATCTTGAGCCTTTTATTGCTCACAAAAAAGGTAATGAGAGCGTTCACCGTTATGAATACTATTCGGACTCCAACCCGTATTGGTCCGGTCTGAACTGTGACAAACAGCGTATGGCTGCGGCTCACGTATTTTTGCGTTATGTTGCTGCATCTGATCCGAATTATTACTCTGTCGCATATTACGACGGGGATTTCTAAGGAGACCTAACATGGACATTGCAAACAAAGCCAATGTTAACGGAGTCATCTCCAGAGACGATTTAGACCGGTATTATATCGAAGAATGTCTTAGTCCTTCTGAAGCTGTCGCGTTGGAAAAGAAGTTCTCCGTGGAGTCGTTTAGCATCGACTTAACAGAAGATCCTGTCTGGGTAGATCTGACATCTATTAAGGTCTACCTGACGGATATGCGAAGGCTCCTGAAGGAGAAACCGCCTCTCTCGGCCGATGAGGAGCGTGAGCTCTCTTACCTGGTCTTGAACTCCGAAGATAGGTTTACGAAGATCCAGGCCAGAAACGTTCTGGTTGAAAGGAATCTTCCATTCGCGTTCTGGATGGCCAAGAAGTTCGAACACCGTGTTACAAGTTCTGTCGGATTCGAGGATCTTATCCAGACCTGCAATCAGGGTCTTGTAGAAGCGGCTGAGGTTTATGATGGTACCAAGGGCACAAGGTTTACGACCTACGCTTACTGGTGGCTCCTATCCTCAGTGCACAGATGCCTTGTCGATAAAGGCTACGCCGTAAAGATCCCTGCCAGGTATCCTGCAAGGTTCAATCACCTCAAAACGGCGGAGGACATCGTCTTAGAGCGATTAAAAGGTGTTGCGCCTATCGAAGAGGTAGTCAAGGAACATAACAGACTCTTCCCTACCGATGTTCTGTCGGTTCCTCTCGCAAAAGAGATACTAACTTTGTATCCTTCGGCTGTCTCTTTGGAAGAACCGCTCTTTGATGACGGTGAAGAAAAAACAAGAAAGGACTTCATCAGATCTGACGATGTGCCGACCATAGAAGAAGATACGGAGATTTCTATCCGGAAAGAGGTCCTTCTTCAGCTGATCGACACTGTTCTTACCGAGAACGAGAAGACCGTTATAAAGGCACGATATAACCTTGATAATGATGTCGAAGAAAAACAGCGTGTCATAGC
>Ga0247608_10002409_pt1 | contig 23487 bp, 23 predicted proteins | sample 176DNAGHGlowgp2_FD_193490 | JGI IMG/M metagenome (GOLD analysis project Ga0247608, IMG submission 193490) | Sheep rumen microbial communities from Palmerston North, Manawatu-Wanganui, New Zealand - 1766 DNA GHGlow gp2 | ecosystem: Host-associated > Mammals > Digestive system > Stomach > Rumen ... | reverse complement strand
CGGGCAGAGTTCTACAACAAACTGCCACTGACCACTCGCGCCCAAGCCGACGAAGCATTGAAACGGTTGAAGGCGCTGGTGGAACCGATGATGGAAAAACATGCCAAGGAAATGGGAGTTAAACCAAACATCGTCTATTACAAGCCCACCATCTCGCGCTGGGGCCAGTGCAACGTGAAAGACCGTAGCATTTGTATCTCTCCCTACGTGTTGCTATTGCCGGAATGGTGTGTCGAACACGTCGTGGTTCACGAGCTATGCCACCTCTTAGAACCCAGCCACAACGCTCGTTTCCATGCCCTCATGGACAAGTATTTCCCCCGCTGGCGCGAGGCCCGCAAAGAAACACATCGAATCTGTCGAATGAATGATGATGAAGATAAGTAAAAGGAGTAACATCCCGAATTTATACCATAATGACATTGTTTCATACCTTTTCCTCAAATTGATTTCTATTTCTTTTATTTCTTACTATCTTTGCATTAAAAAAGACATGAGAATACAATTTGCTTCAGACCTTCACTTGGAATTCGCTGATAATTGGCGTTATTTGCGAGAACACCCTTTAAAGGTATCTGGTGAAATCCTTATTCTTGCTGGTGATATTGGCTACATAGGAGATCAATATTATCATAATCATCCTTTCTGGGACTGGGTTTCTGATAACTATCAGCAGGTACTTGTCGTTCCGGGTAACCATGAGTTTTACAAGTATTACGACTTGTCAACAATGAATGATGGAGATGAAGGCGAAATCCGGGAGAATATACATTTATATTATAATAAGGTGGTAAGAATAGATGATGTTGATTTTATTCTGTCAACTTTATGGGCTAGCATACGAAAAGAACATGCACCGTACACTCAACAATGTGTAACTGATTTCCATCGTATTATGTATGGTGACAGAGTCCTAACATATTTTGATTTCAATCTGGAGCATGATAGATGCTTTAAGTTTATCAAGAAGGCGGTAGAAGAAAGCACAGCGAAGCATAAGATCGTTATCTCTCATCACGTCCCCTCGTTCCTGTTATGCGCCCCAGAGTTTGAAGGTAGTGAATTGAATGGAGCCTTTACCGTAGAACATGAAGACTTCATTAAGGATAGTGGAATAGATTACTGGATATATGGTCATTCTCATAGGAATATTGATAAAGTCATCGGCTCTACTCCATGTATCTGCAATCAACTTGGCTACGTATTTGCCAATGAACATAAGACTTTTATTCCAAATAAACATCTCACTATATAGTTTTCGTACCCAATAATATCTCTTTCATACCATACATATAAAAAAGAATTATCATCTGTAACATTATTGTTATCTTTGCAGTGAAAATATTATATGATAGCAATATGGGAACATTATCTTTAGACAGCAACAAGCTCATGAGGTTCAATCCCTCAGATGTAGAGTTTACAGAGAACGGCAAACTCGGATGGAAGACAAATAAGGGTGATATTTTAATCCCGGCAGAGTATGACCAAATCGAAAAAGGTGCAAACGTATTGTACGTTCGCAAAGGCAACGATTATGAATTATACTTTGCCAACGGCTGTGCAGAGGGGGCTTACCATTTTTATGAAGATGGCTCTTTTTTCGTGGAAAACAAGAAATTCGGATGGCGTAAAGGTGACCAGACCATAATCCCTGCTATCTATGATTATATCCATAGTTGGGGTGATTGTCTCTTTGTTGTCACCCTTGACGACAAACATTTTTATGTAAATGAGAAAAATGAAAGAGTTCTCACTAACATTCGCCATTTCGATGGTGAAGATGAAGAGGAGATTCCTTTCAATTTTAGTGTATCTGAGAATAGTGTCTTGACTATATCCGAGTTTGTTGGACACCAAGTCAAGAATGATCCCAATGTGGTGAAAATGGATACATGGGTCAGATTGGATCGTATCAGTCACGAAGAGATTATGCAGATGCTCATTAACCCTTATGATGAAGCGCCTATAAATGAAAAGGAATTAGAAAACTACAATTCCCAGTTTTCCTATGAGTTCAATGGCTATCTTGCTAAGTCCAAAGCTAAGTGTGGCATTAAAGATTGTCTGGGAAAGATGGGAAAGATGTGTGCCTATAGCAACTCCTGGTTCTATATCATTAAGGTGTGGAAAGCAGAAGGTGAAGAGCCTACAGCTGAAGAACTGCGCTATCTTCGTTATTTCATAGAAGGGAAAAATCGTCTCGGTAGCATTGTCTTTGCCTTAGGTCATGATTCCAGCCTCAAGGCAGGAGAAACCAAGATGCTCATGCTGACACATTATAATGAGAAATGTTTTCCCCCAAGTTTCCAGTTCGACTGGTATGAATACGTAAATGAGCATACGTTATCAGAGATCAAAGAACAAATGATAGTTCAACGGCAGACCGTCGAGGAGAATATACTCTCCGATTACAGAGAAGAAGTCTGGCAAAATCATTTTACAGGAATCATCTCCGATATGAGATATTATGAAAGTAGGAGTTGGGAGGAAACATCGAAGGTTCTTGACTTCTTCAAACAGTATGATGACAGCTATCAGTACTGTGTCAAGAGTACAGTTGATAGTCTCTTCAATTATTTCGAGGCAAATTCTGTAGAAACAGATGAATTCCTTCTTAATAAACTAAGATGGTTACTGGAGAATGGCTCTTACGTTAACGTCCATAACCATAACAAAACGGCTTTAGACGTTATCAAGGAGAACACTTCCGCAAAGAACGAACTCCATTATAATGCCGAGTCCATTGAGCGTTGTCTCGAACTACTCCACCAATATGGGGCTAAGACCATTAAGGACATTCAGAAAGAGGAAAGTGAGATTACTGACTATCGTGTGGAGCTGGAAATATTAAAGCCCATTCAAAAAAAGTATAGAACTTTTGGCGTAATTCAAACAAAATGATTAACTTTGCAGCCGAAAATATTGTTGAACCCTTTAATCGTCAGAGAAAGGGTCACGCGAATGAGTATAAAGTAAGTACAAATCCCCACAGAGTTTAGGTGACTGCAATCTTCTGGTTGCAGAGTGTTAATCCTGCAGGTACACGTGAGGCCTGCGTAGTAATTATATTCATTTATGGGCAATATTAAACCAAAAGAATTAAGCAAATTAGGGTATACTAACAATGTCGCCAGAAGTCTCGCGATAGAGTTGGTAGCCAAACATTGCAAACATCATACTCAGGAGGAAATCATCCACTTGTTACAAGACATTTCACAGTCTCCTGAGAGATATAAAAAAGATACAATATGGGGGAAACTTGCAGAAGTTCTCTCCCCAACGAAAGTAGAGACAACCACTTATGAACTGCTTGAGTCATCTTTGCCATACGCCATCTATGGCAAAGACCATATCGACCAGCTATCCATTTCACAGATGGAGATGGCGATGAGACTGCCTATTACATTATCAGGGGCCTTGATGCCTGATGGCTGTGCAGGTTACGGGCTTCCTATTGGTGGCGTTTTAGCAACAACGGATGATGTGGTGATTCCTTATGCTGTAGGAAAAGACATCGCCTGTCGTATGAGTCTGACCATTCTCGATGCAGGTGTTGACTTTATAGAAAAGAATCACGACAGGGCTATTGAGGCATTGCGAAACAACACTGCCTTTGGACTTGATGGTATCCTTCCCTTCAAACAGTATCATCCACTCTTAGACAAGAGCGAATTTCGCGAGATTCCTATTTTAAAGAATCTACGAGAGAAAGCCGTTCGACAGCTGGGAACCAGTGGCAAGGGGAATCATTTCGTAGATATCTGCGAGATAGAACTTCCTCGCCATAATGTTTTCGGGCTTCCAATGGGCAGTTATGTTGGTGTTCTAAGTCATTCTGGCAGCCGTGGCCTTGGTGCTGCTATCGCCGATTATTATACAGGAGTCGCCAAGGAAACATGCCGTCTTCCACGTCAGGCAGGTCCATTCGCATGGCTTAGCCTAAATAGTGAGGCTGGCGAAGAATATTGGAGGTGTATGCAAATAGCTGGTGAATATTCAACTGCAAATCATGAATGCATCCACTACAATGTGGCAAAAGCCTTAAGACTAAAGGTGTTGGCAAATGTAAGCAATCACCACAACTTTGCATGGCGCGACTATCTTCCTGACGGTAGATCAACCATCATTCATCGGAAGGGCGCGACACCAGCCCATCAAGGAGAGTTGGGTATTATCCCAAGCAGCATGGCCACACCTGGATTTATAGTCTCAGGTAAAGGCTGCGCAGGATCTCTCTTCTCTGCTTCTCATGGAGCTGGCAGAACCATGTCGCGTCTTGATGCCAGAAACAGCATCAGCCGTCATGCGCTGAAAAAGTATCTTGCAGAGCATAACGTAAAGCTTATTGGTGGAACAACAGAGGAAGGCCCACAGGCATATAAGGACATCCATCAGGTGATGGAGTCACAACAAGAGTTAGTAAACATTGAGGGAATAATCATCCCTCGTATCGTAAGAATGAGTGAAGAATAATATGGAAAAGGAGTATATTCAAATCACATCAGGGCGAGGCCCTGTGGAGTGTTGCCGGGTGGTGGTACTCGTTATGAATAAGATCATAGAACAGGCAAAGAGTCTAGGTTATGAGGTAGAGATCGTAGAACATGAAGATGGTCCCAATGACGGATGTATGTTTTCGGCCACACTGGCAATAGAAAGTGAGAATGCCATATCACTAAAGGAAGAATGGGAGGGCTCTGTGCTATGGGTGGCACAGAAGAATCCCTTCCGTCCCTGGCATCGTCGCAAGAACTGGTTTGTTGGTGTTCATTTCTTCAAACCTCTACAATCAGATAAAGTCAATGAACGTGATATCACATACGAAACCTTGCGTTCATCAGGTCCTGGAGGTCAGAATGTCAATAAGGTAGAGACAGCAGTCAGAGCCATGCATACACCTTCAGGCATCACTGTGCTTGCATCAGACGAACGTTCTCAGGTACAAAATAAGAAACTGGCACACGAGCGCCTCATTCTGAAACTCTCTGCTATTGAGGAGGAAAAGCAAATGCAGCAGACGCATGATGTTTGGATGAATCACAACACCCTCGAACGTGGTAATCCCATTAAAAAGTTCAAAGGAGATTTGTAATTTTCATACTCAATACGGGCGAGGTTTCATACTTCGCCTGTGTTGAGATTACGTTATTGTTCTTTAACTCATTATTTCCCGTCTTTTCGTGGTCGAATATCTTTTCTAATTATTTCATTGATAACCTCTGAAAGAGAAAAGAACTTGTATCCTTGCTTGACTTCATCATATCTCCTATTGATGACCCAAAAGTTTTTTACTACTTTCATGAAATCAGGTATATTCTTTGAAATCATCATACCATCGTCTCTAACCAGTCCACAACTATTGGCATGTGTTAATGGAGAACCTGCAAGATACCATACTAACCACTTTTTTCCTTTTTCATCTAACAATCGGACTTCTTGATTGCTCAGCCACCATTCAATATACACACCAAGAGTGGGATGTTGGGAACCTGATTCACCAGTATAGGCCAGACCATTATTAAAAGGTATGGGAGAAAGGAACATTCGACTATCCTGCCTTATTTCTTCAGAATGCTCAAAAAAGAAATGAGCATGTTCTACAAACAACCGAACTTCTGGACGATCTTGTATTTTTGTCTTTGGCGTTTTGTTTCTTCTTTTTCTATTACCAATTTGAAGATACACACCAGTTGTATCCAACTGTAATGAGTTGTCTATATTCTCCTGTTGTGTAGTGCTTTCAATCTCGTAACACTCGAGTTCTCCGCCGTCTATCAGCTTAATAATCTTATTCATATATATTCTTTTTTTATCCTTTTAAAACTGCTATAGGCGTGAGTTTAACAATAGGATTAACCAAATCTGACTCATCTTGCAGCACCTGATTGATATCCTTGTAAGCAGATGGACACTCTTCCAGATCCTGCTTGCTACGGATACCATGAACAATGCCCATCTTATCCATCATCTCCACTTCTGCTTTGAGGTCGAGTTGTCTGGCCTCTGTACGCGACAATGCACGCCCTGCACCATGAGAACAACTATTGAAAGCCGCTTCGCTCTGAATACCAGTGCAGATATAAGAGCATGTACCCATACTACCAGGAATAATGACGGTATTTGGAGTGAATGAGTTGCTACCATCCTCGTTTGCTCTGGTCTCATCAGTACATACTGCACCTTTACGATGAACATACAGATCTAATCCACCATGTCTCTCCAAAGCCACATAATTGTGATGGATATCTATCTCTTCGCAGAATTCAGCTCCTGAGAAAGCCTCCAATAAGACCTCCTTAGTTCTGTTCATCATCTCCTGTCTATTGCAGCGTGCCCATTCCAGACAATAATGCATTTCGCGGAGATAAGAATCAAACTCAGGAGTACCCTTGGGTAAGAATGGGAGGTACATATCTTCCGTCACCTTCGAGTGGTATTTGGAATTGAGATTCTTTGCCAGTTGATTGTAATACATATATACTCTACCACCAAGGCCACGACTTCCGGAATGAATCATCACCCAGAGGTAGCCTTCCTCGTCTTTCTGTAATTCCTCAAAATGATTGCCGCCACCTTGGGATGCCATTGAACGTGTCGCTAGCTTCCAACCTTTATTGGCAGAAAGAGCTGGGAGAGTATCAAAATCCCATCCGTGGGGAAGTAAATCCTCCGACTGTGGTTCTTTCCAAACCATATCTCCAATCATAATTCTTTTCCTGATACCTCTCATGATAACCTTCTTCAAGGTGTCCTGAGAAATATCTTCTACTCGGATATTGGTTTTCATGGCACGCATACCACAACCTGCATCATTGCCTACAGCTGTAGGAATAACTGCCTTAATACAGGGGAGTACAGTACCAATAGGTACGCCTGACCCAGCATGAGCATCAGGCATCAGTGAAATGCCCATGTCTGAAAGGAACGGCAACTTAGCCATATTCATCACCTCTTTCCATCCTAAAACATCTAGGCTTCGAGCCCAAATCTTTACCTTTGTTTCATTAATTAATATTTCTTTCATTTCTTCAAATAAGTGTATTTAAAATCTATGTTGCTACTCCATTTACATCAGCGTTTATGTTTACTCTGTGATGCAAATTTACGATATTTAAAGGTCCCTTCCAAAAAAAATGAAAAGGCAAGGTATGAAACCCTGCCAGTATGGTATGAAACAAGTCACTTAGAATCTTTCACAAAGACTTCCTATTCATTGCCCCAAAGTATCTGTCTTTGTTCCAGTCCTGGTGAACTGTCAATAATCATAATATCACCCTCCAAATTATATGTATATGATTCCAGCCAGAGTCCTTCACATGCTGCCTCCATATTATTAAGTGGTGAACCTATATTAAAAATGTCATATCGTGTCTTACACTTTGGACATATTGTCTCAACAGAATTCTCCATCTCTATCGAACTATTAATCTTCTTTTTGTCACAGACTGGACACTTCAAATCATATACTCTATATTCATATGTATATGGTTTCAAATAGATAAGTAGTCCGTTATGACCTACAAGTTCTTTTGGATGTTTTGACTTGTCTACAAAGCACCAGCCGCAATCTTTGTCGTTCAATGTCCACTGAGTCCGATTGTCACCTTCCTGCTTATTGATTGTTCTCAGATTGCAGGTAAACTTTACAAGGATTGGCTTAATAGCCAATGAATCTAACGACAAAACTATTAAGCACAATAAAAAGAATCGTCTCATCATAAGTGTACCAAATAAACTTTCAAACATCAAGAATTATAGTTTTCTTGATGTTTGAAGTGAAGTGGTTTAAGCTAAACTAGTAATCAATATGGTCTAATCCCATTGTTATGGATGCCACCTTTCTCCTTTGGTAGTCACGGGCTTCTGCCATTTCTTTCATTCGTTTTTCGCCCTGACCACCATCACAATACCAATTGTACTTCTCTTGCGGAAGAGCCTCGTTCCATGCATCGCAAGTACCACCAACATAAGTTACTCTGAATTTAACATGATAAGTTGCCATAATGTAATGTTTTAAGTTCGCCTACTCCCTTTCAAGCGTTTCGGTATTCTCTTGTTGCAAAGGTAGTTAATTATATAATACTGAGAAACTTTTCAGGCCTATTTATTATGAAACAACTATTATTTGGTACGAAACCATATTATTTCATACCTTTATAAGTTAATTTTGTAACATTGTTATGTTTGTAATTGGTAATATGAGAAATAATTATTATTTTTGCATCCGAAAAGAGGGAACCGAAACGCTTGAAAGGGAGTAGGCTATATTTATACTTACAATTTATGGATTCAACAGGAAAAAAGACTATTCACGAAATGATCAAATCATTAAATTGGGATGATAAAGAACAGTTAAATGAATTGGTGTCAAATTTGTGTCAACTATTTAATGAGAATAATATTATTGAGGGTGAATTGGATGATGAAGGGCGTATAATTAAATTGAACAATTTGTATAATTGGTGTAATGATTTGTATGACACTATTAAGGAGAATTGTGACAATCCTATAAATACAGGATCATTTTGGAATAGTTTGATGGATAAAGGTACATTCTATGAAAAAGACAAATACACAAAGGAACTTTGCAGGTGTATTCTTGGTTTCTTCTTTATAAAATGTAATGATGATAATGCGAAAATATTTTTTGACAAATCAGACGACAAATACTTATTCTTCAAAAAATATGTTATAGAAGGTGTGAAAGAAATATATGCAAATACGAGTAAAACGGATATGACAGGGTTCGAGAATGAGTTTACACGTTTAAGATCTCATATTTCAATGTCAATGTTGGCTGACAGTTTTAATACTCTTCATTATGATGTTTATCAGGAAAGAGGTTGTCTTGAAATGTTCGTGACAATCCTAGACACATTACAAAATTATGCAAGAGGCCAACAAAGAAAAGAAATAGCGGAAGGTATACACAGACTCATAGACAATATGAATCCTGACTCACATTTTATACCATTATATGAGGATTATCTTGAAAAGTATTCATCTTAGGATTTATTTCTTCTGTTCATACCTTAGAGGCGTGGTTTCATACCATGCCTCTTATTTTTTTGTGTTTTGAAATCTATTTTTTTTATATTTGCACTGCGAAAAGAAACAGAATATGGAAACAAGAAATGGAGTTATTTATATAGGTACAGGCGAAAAGGTATGGTTTACGGCTGATACACATTTCGGACACAAGAATATCATCAGATATTGTCAGCGTCCTTTTGTAGATGTTGATGAGATGAATGAAATACTTATTACCAACTGGAATAATGTTGTTGGTAAAGAAGACATTATTTTCCATCTAGGTGATTTCGCTATGGGGGGATCGTCAGAATGGACCAAACTGCTACAGCGTCTGAATGGACGGATTTATCTGATTCTTGGCAACCACGATATGAAGACCATTGGCAAGGGATTCTCTAGGTTTGAAAATGTCACTATGCAGATGCTTATTAATATTGGAGGGCAGCGAATCTATCTGAATCACTATCCCTTCCTCTGCTTTGGTGGAGTTTACAGAAACACCTGGCAACTCTTCGGTCATGTTCACACCAGTCCTTATCGTACAGGGTTGGATAGTTCCAGACTCGACTATCTTTTCCCATCTCAATATGACGTTGGAGTCGATAACAATGATTTTACGCCAGTATCATTCAAACAAGTAAACATAAAGATTCAACAACAAATAACAAAAAAACAAGGAAATGAGCGGACCATGCAAAAGAATTACGTTGAATAAGCCAGACCTCAGAAACAGGCTGGCAGATCCGAGCAAAGAGAGATGGTATGATAACATTGTGCTGAACATTCCACATGCCAGTGTGGGAGGTCTCGGCATTGCTAGATGGGATAACAAATTTGCGTTACTCAATGAGGTAAGACGCTGGACTGATTGGTATACTGACTTGTTGTTTATCCCAGACAAGAGAGAGGGTATTCATACAATTGTCTCTGATTATTCACGTTTTGTAGTTGATGTAGAACGTCTCGTTAATGATCCTCTAGAGAAGATTGGTCAAGGCATAGTTTATAAGGAATTCAACGGTTTACACAGGACATTTGAAGGTAGCGAAGAAATAGAATTGTTCCGTTATCATGCGAATTTTATCAGAGACCTGAGACTGATGCTTGATGAGCATTCACTGCTGATTGATTGCCATTCGTTCCCTTCAGATTTAAGCGATGTGGATATCTGTATAGGTGTTAATGATGATTGGAGCAGGCCTACTGACTTTGTTATTGAACTTGTTAAAATGGCTTTTGAAAAGCAAGGATATAAGGTTGGAATTAACACTCCCTATGCTAATGCTCTTGCCCCAGAAACTGGCTATGTCTATAACTCCATTATGATTGAAGTAAACAAACGACTCTATCTGAACGAAAAGACTATAGAAATAACCGATGGTATTATTAAACTTCGCAAATGTTTAGAGTCATTATATAGTATTCTTATCCGATATTGGGAAGAAATGTGCCCCTGAGAATACTGTAAAGAGCAACAAAATAAGACATTAGTCTTAAAATACGTAAAAAAAGTAATCTGAAAAATATTTTATTTTGGAAATTTTGAAGATAATGCGTAAATTTGCGAATAAAAACAATTTGATAATAGGATAGTTATATGTTTTCTGATGATTTAAATAAATTAATAGAATCAGCATTTGCTGATGGAGTTCTTACAGACAAAGAAAGGGCTATTATTAAGAATAGGGCTATAAAAGAAGGAGTTGACCCTGACGAATTAGACCTTATTCTTGATGCCGAAGTTCATAAACGTTCAATTAATAACACTCCGAAGACTCAAAAGGCTGGAACAATTATCAGATGTCCTAATTGTGATGCTGTAGTTGAAGCTGGCGCAGTTAAATGCAACTATTGTGGTTACGTCTTTGTTGGTCGTGAAGCTAACAAATCCGCACAAACCCTTTTTAACAAACTCGATGAAGTTGACAAGGCATATCGCAATAATGTCTTTGCGTCTATAATGTCATTTTCAGGGAAAAAAGTCTCAGAAAGAGCAAACATCATTCAGAATTTCCCTATTCCAAATACAAAAGAGGATTTATTAGAATTTATCCCATCACTAGAAATAAAATGGCATAATACTAGAACGAGTAATTCCTTTGCTGCTGATAAAGAAAAAATGGCTTATCGTACCAAATATAGGGAATGTATACAAAAAGCAAAGATGCTATTTAGCGATGATCCTGATTTCAAACCTCTTTTTGAGCGTTTTGAAAAGAACAAATATAGTTTAGATAATTTGCCATATATGATAAAACTTCTTATAGGTTATCTAATCCTCTTAGTTGTAATTACTATTGTGGGAGTTTCCATATGGTATTTTACTCATTAATGTTTTTCCATTTATTCTCAAAATACATAGAAGCATGAGTATATTTAAGAAGTTCTTCGGAAAAGAAGACACAACCGAATTGATTCAATGTGAAAGCCGAGATTACTTGGTCTATAGATGGGAATCTCCAAAAGGACCTCGAAAAACTGAAGCTATTCCATCAAATAGCATTTTAAGAGTTAACGTTGGTGAAGTAGCTATTAAATTTGCGAATCAATTAACAGCAGATTCCGCATCTTACATTGAAGGACCTTATCAGAATCCTGTTGGAGAAGGGGTATATGATGTATATTTCATAAATACACAAGGAACAAATCAAATAAAGTTTGCTGTGCCGTTTTTTGATGTTGCAGACCCTAGAAATATCGATTTAATGGTACCGGTGGCTGTAAGAGGAACTGTAACGTTCTGTATTAGTGATTATCAAGAGTTCGTAAGAATGAACCGATTAACTAATTTGAATCTCAGTGAACTAACAGCACAAGTAAAAGACGCATTAATAAGACATATAAAATCTATAGTGGCTAATATTCCATTACAACATGAAATACCACTTGTGGGACTTGAATCACAACTCGGGACAATAAATGATATTGTAAAAGATGAGTTGGTTCCTCGTTTTATTAATGATTTTGGAGTTAATTTAAAAGCTCTTGATATTACTGATATTAGTATAGACAAAGAGTGTGAGGCCTATGCGACATTAAAATCCATAACTCAGGATATCTCCGTTCAAAAAACAAAGCACAAAGCAGAGCAGGATCTTAATATTTCTGACGTTGAAGTAGATCTTCGGATTAAGGAAATGAAAGAAGAATCTGCCGAAAAGATAAGAATTCAAAAGGAGGAAACAGATCTTCAACTTATGGATAAACGCAAGTCAATGGAGGAAAAACATCGGATTCAAAGTGAAAATGCCGATTTAGACCTCATGGACAAGAAAAAAACGTTAGAAGAGAAGTTCAAACAAATGCGTGAAGAAGCAGAACTCAAAGTTAATTCTCAGCAGAGTATCATAGATGAAACAAGGTTCGCTATGCATTCACGTACAGAAGAGGCTGCTAGGAGTGGACAGATCCTGTCAGAAAGTAGTCGTCCGAAAACAAAAGATTTTGAGGCTCAAATGGCAGAGAATTTGAAAATGGGTATCTCTACCAAAAAACAAGATGGGCAAATTAAATTGAATCAGACTGGTATGATGCCACCCAAACCAGTGAGCAAGACAGAGACTGTATATCATGTGGCAAACAATGGACAACAATCTGGTCCTTATACATTATCTCAATTAGAACAATTACAAGAGCAAGGGTTGCTAACACCAGAAACAATGGTTTGGCAGAAAGGTAGCCCTCAATGGTCGAAAGCAAGTTCTTATCCAGAACTTTCTAGTCTGTTCCAGACTTCTTCAGAAGATGTTCCTCCTCCACTTCCATAAAACTGAGTAAAAAATGACAGATAGTCTTTTAGACATATATTCAGAATTACAAGAAGCAATAAGTTGCTCCAGACAGCTGAATTTACGCCTACAAAAAGTAGATGACAGCCATTCTCTCTTAATGAAGCCGTTCGTTCTCATTCCACTATGGCATAAAAGAGTAGAAAGAGCTAAGAGAGGAGCACCTGATCCTGTGGATTTAGGTTTATCTGTGCTATGGGCAAGTCGTAATTTTGGAGCTCCTTCTGAAGAACAACCAGGTTTTTGGATTGGATGGGGAGATGTGACTGCTGAAAAATGCTCTACTCTTTACGATGACTACCCATGTGCAGATCCACCCCAAAGCATTAGTGGAAGTAAATATGACATTGCCAGACAAAAATGGGCAGAAACTTGGCGAATACCATCACGTCAAGAAATGGAGGAACTAATAACTCAATGTCAATGGGTATGGACAGAGAAAAATGGAATTCCAGGATTTATGGTCATAGGTAAAAATGAAAATTCTATTTTTTTGCCTGCAGGTGGTCAAAGATTTGGAACTCAGATAATGGATCCCTATGATACTGGCCGCTATTGGTGCGGAAATATCGATTCTTCAGATAATAAAAGAGCGTTTCTGTTGGATTTTAATATGAAAGGTGAGTTTATTGTATCACGATCAAGATCTATCGGAATGCTTATTAGACCAGTATTAACCAAAGAAGATACATAATGACATTAGATTATATTAAAAATATCATAGATGGTTATTTGTATAAACTACAAAGTATTAACTCCTACGATGTTGATTTATACAAGAAAGAGTATTCCATTGCATTAAAACAATTCACTGACAGTTTTGATGCCCTAAGCCAGTTGGATCCAGAATTAATACAAGTCAATATGCCTGACATTATTGGGGATGAGGATGCAATACGTTTTAAGCAAGTATTGGAAGCTAATGCATCAACTCGTTATTCTATTGATATTCTTCCAACAGGTAATTATTACCATGACAAGATCATGGGTGAAGACATCTTTACACCAGACTATATTCGGTGGCATGATGAGAACAACCCCAAACAAAATTTGGTGATTAATTATACTGATGCCAATGAAAAAGAAGCTATCTATATACTTAACAATATCCTGCTAAATTCCATGTTAACTTTGCCTATTGGTAATGTGTTTCTTAGTTTTATGGATATAAACTATACTGGAATGGGGGGATTATTTACTGAAAACCTTGTTTCTAGATACTATCACAACGAAGTAATTGATTCCCAGGACAAATTTAGAGATAGAGTACGACTTCTGTCCGAGCATATTAGCACGACGATGAAAAAATATGGAAAAGTTGTATCCTATAATAATAAAAATAGAAATATCATCATGCCATATGAGATTGTCGTACTCAATTGTTATCCTAGGAGATACGATGGTTTTATAGATGAGTTACTACCTTTATTTGAACATGGTCCTAAGTATGGAGTGTTTTTTATTGTCATGAACAACATGGATTACTCTCTAAGAAAAGAGGATCAACAAAGTCTCCTTGACATTCAGAATTATCATATCGTTAATTTGCCTGAAACATTAGGAAGTACAAAAGGACGGATTTCATTCACCCCTATTTGTAACAATAATCAATTACTCAATGTTTGTTGGGATTATCTCAATAATGGTGAACCAAAAGTTCAGGAGACAAAGGAAGTTCATCCAACTTCAAAAACGAAACAATCAGCAGATTTAAAGGGAGCAGAATTTCCTATAGGAACAATACTCGAAAGGCATGATATGACCTTTAAACTTGGCCAAGATGAACATATTCATAGTTTCATTATTGGCCGCTCTGGTACTGGAAAATCAGTTTTGCTTCATGATATTATTCTCGGGGCTATTCAAAAGCTATCACCAAGAGACCTTCAACTATACCTCCTGGACTGTAAGGAAGGTGGTGTAGAATTTAATCGGTATAAAGATGTTAAGCACATCCGCGCCCTATTGGTTGATAATAGTGACATCCAGACAATTGTTGAGATACTGCGCGATCTCAGCTCTCAAATAAGAGAAAGAGGAAAATTATTTAGAGAAGCTGGCGTTCAGAATATTGACAATTATAACGATTCTCGTCCCGAAGAAAAGATGTCTCGTGTTTGGGTTGTCATTGATGAATGTCATGTTCTATTTGAACAACATAAGGCCAGTGAACGCAGGGCTCGGACAGAGATTATTGATATTATTACTAAAGTAGCGACAGAAGGCCGAAATCAAGGGATACACTTAATAATGGCCACCCAGACATTAGCGAATGCAGATATTCCGACTGCAATATTGAATAATATTACTGATCGATATGTACTTAATTGTGCTCCAAGTGACGCAGAAAAAATGTGGTCTGGGTGTAGCAGACAGAATGCGACTCTTGATGTTGGCGACGTCATCTACCACAATACAATAGGGAACTCTTCTGATATACAGTTCCACGCTTCTTTCCTTTCAAAAGAAGAGGCTGAAATGCGTATTAGACTTGTCGTAACAAAGGAGGCTGATTGTGTTTCAAATGGCCAGTTCTATTTCAATGGTTCACAAGTTTTTTATTTTGACGATGAAATAAAAGAAGCTGTTTCCAGCATCAAAAACAATAATCTGAAGGCATGTGTAGGCAGAAGTGTAAGTCTTCGACAATGTCCAGTAACTATCACGCTGAAACAAGATAATAGCGAGAATATACTTCTGACAGGTATTGACGAACAAGGCCAGACGACACGTACAGCCATTGATGCTCTTTTGTCATTAATCATCAGTAATGCAAATAACAGTCTGAACTATAAGTTCTATGTTCTTGATTATAAAGATGAAGAAGATGGACAATATCGGAATGTTCTTGATTATTTAGACAAGAATGGATTTATCTCTATCATAGAAAAGAGACAGCAAGGGGATTTTTATAAAAAAATGGCAGAAGATATAAAAAACAAAATATCAGAGCCATCCATTCTACTCTTGTTAGGCCAACAACGATTTAGAGAGTTGAATTTTAAAATTGAAACAGAAGAAAATACCATTATCAACGACGGGTTTGGTCCAATGAATTTCACTTCTGGTCCTGCAGTAGAATTCAAAACATACAAAGATGCCCTGGCATACATTCTGGATAATGGTCCCCATTTCCATGTTCATACAATCCTTCAAATAGACAAAATATCAAAATTGTTACTTGAGGAATATGTTTCGAGTAAGTTTGTTTATCAGAAATTCCGGCATCTCATTATCCTGAAATCAGATGTTAAGGACATTTCGAGTCTGGGATTATCTGACGATATTCATCCGGAATTCTTAAATAGTGAGATAGAGCGACTTCGTGCGATCTATTATGCAGATGGCGATGATGGATGGACTTTGTTTTCTCCATTTGACTTTCCAAATGAAACTTTTTTATCTACAATCAAAAAATAATTATTATGGCACAGGATGTTGGAATTAGGAACATAGACGAACTTCGTCAGTTCAGTGGGAACCTCAAAAATCTGGGAAGCCAGATGAGTCAGATATTTCATAATGCAGAGAATCATCTTCGTCATGTTAGTGAAGGCTGGCATGATGAAAAGAACGACAAATTTTCTGAGGAGTTCAGTACGGAAGTTAGAAACATCGATATGTTATCACAGAAGATGATTGAACATGCAGCCTATCTAAGCCGCCTATGTGATATTGCAGAACAGTATAAAAGCATGAGATAACATGTTAACAGATGCTCAAATAAAGGAAATCTCACTCCTACGTTCATATGCTTCTAGGCTTGACACTTTCAAAGATGTCATTTTAGTTGGTTGTGGGGCATTGTTACTCAAAGCAGAATCAGTAAAGGATGATTTGCAAAATATCTCAAATCGGTTGGATTATGATGTCAGATATAGTAACAATCAGGCCGACTATGTAATCCGGAGGTATGAAGAAATTGTTGACCGTTATCAATTAACATCTCAAAATAGTGTTTTATTAGGTTCAACAGCTACTGATGCTAAAGCCAAATTGAGTCAGTTAAATAATTGTGCAGAAGAAATAAAGAGTAAGATATCCCACATTAATTCACTTATTGTAGGTTTGCAAGAAAGAACTGGGGCATATACATTGGCAGTTCGTAGTATGTCTGAGAAGGGATGTGAACAGTTAAGAAAAAGGTGTGATATACTTGAACAGTATAAAGAACAACAGTCATGATCGAAAGAGAAGTAAATGACATTAAAGCCAATCAAGATGAGCTTAAGCGAATAAACTCTATTCTTGATGAAAATTGGACTGATTCTTCTGCTGAGCAGTTTAAAATGACATACCTTGGACCAATAGAAGCTGCAGGAACCGCATTTATTGGTGAATCTTTTGTTCACGCTCATGAGCTTAGAGGCTATTTATCCGATTTAGAAGATCTCAGAAGTCAATTTGAAAGATTAAAATCTGAGTTGATCGACATCTGCCAGCATCCTACATGGGAAGGATGCGGTGTTGGAATGGTGGAAGGATATACCCCTATATCACATTATCGTAGTCAAGAATTCTTCGTCATAACAAAGAAGGAAATGCCTTACTTGAACGAATCGGAGGTAATGGAGCAACTTGCCTATCTTAGAGTAACAGGTCTGGAAGATATGGAGGATGCTCACTTTTATGCGCCAGTCTATTAAGTGATGAGGACCCCAATAGGGTTCATACCAACAGGATGCCAATTCGTCACATTATTGCCGGAATAGTAGATTAGTTTACCAATATTCTTGTAAATTTGCAAAAAAAATGAAGATATGAATAAAGAACAACTCCATTTAGTAGATGCACAAAAAGAATACTATATATCTTTAGAGGATATACTATTCTGTTCTAGTGATGGTAATTACAGCGACATACATTTAACGCAGCATACCATTTACAAGTCTATCCGAATACAAATTGGTAAGCTTTGGGCCATGATTGAAGAAAAAGGCAAGATGGTAGACCACCATCTAGAAAGAATTGGCCGCTCTTATATAATAAACTTGAAATATATCCAGTACGTAAATCCCAAAAAGGGCATAGTTATTTTACATACAGACAAAGATATTGAACTAAACATTCCTAAAGTTGCCTCTAAGTATCTGCTACAGTTTGTTGGTCGTGGACAAGAAAAACAAGTGGTGACTATCTATGCAAACAAACGGAAACTTACAGTTGGACGTCATCAACTGAACGAGGACATGGCTTTCGAGAATGGGAGAATGTATGTTGATTTGGGTCTTCCGAGTGGCACTAAGTGGGCAACAATGAATGTCGGTGAAGGTGCATTGTTTATGGAGCCATACTTCGCATGGGGAGCTTTATCTGAATATAATACTTATAGTAAATTACGTTATCAGCATCGCACTGCTAACGACAATTTGACAAAAGGATCTGCCTTAAATCCCGATTTTGACATTGCTCGTCAAAATTGGGGTGGCAGGTGGCGCATGCCGACTTTGGACAATTTTACTGAATTGGTTCATGAGTGCGTGTTGACCTGGTGCTCTTTAGGAAACCGTAGGAGAGCCATACTTGTCACTGGACCCAATGGTAAAAAAATAGTATTGCCTGTTGTTGGTTATTACAAAGATGACGAGATTAGGGATGACGGGTTTATGGCATACTACTGGACATCCAACTTATATGCTGACTATCCAGAGAGAGCATGGTCCATATTTTTTGGTGAGGAAGATGATGCAAAAGTAAGTGTTTTCAACCGTATTGATCCTCGAGATAGATACCAAGGACTTAGTATTCGCCCTGTATTTTCGTCAGAGGAGCAATTTGAAGAGAAGCCAATTGAGAAGAAAAAGGTGGTTATTCTTCATGAGTACTTTCCAGATTATTCATATGATAATGTAGATGATTATCCCCATGCTGCAGGCCGGACTTGTCTAAGATTTGGTGAATGGTTAGTGATGGAAAAGATTCTGCCAATGGAACCTGATGCTGCTCTCAACGAAGTAGAACGTTTTTGTAAAGTCGTTCGACCTGATATCGTTGTTGGTATTACAACTGCTTGTGAATTCTGCAATCAGTTGACTGATTATGTTCGAGTGCTTGTGGATCCCAGTTGCACTGCATCCCAGAAACTCATGGAACATCTAGAATATGGATTGAAAAAAGGGGATTCTGAAGAAAGAAACCAACGCGAGATACTCATTAACAAATTTGAGGATTTTGAGAGAAAACACATCTTTATATCTTCAGATAAACCTTGTTGGATTGCTACTCATCAAAAGAGTGAACATAAAATTGAAGGCTGTAGAGAAGTGAAGTTGCCGCATTTCAATGTTTTGGCAAGATGGAGAAGAGTCTTTCTTTATCCTCTGCTACTGAAAGTTAGTAAGAATGAACCAGAACCAATAAAGGATATCAATGCCATAACTAAGGATATCATTTCGATAATGGCGAGAAAGAACGATGCTGCACAGAGAACAAATCTAGAAGTAGATGACGATCTATAGTTTATAGATTTTACTCTTATAGACATTTCATTGGATTAATTTCATAACACCAAAGCGAGGTTTCATACCTCGCTCTTTTATTTTCTTGCATCTTAAAATAAACTTGCCTAAATTTGCACAAGAAAAAATTAATCATGTGTAAATATGAGCAAGAAATCAAACAAGAAAAGACAAATCGCAATCAAGCAGAAGAAGCAACAGCGAGCAGAACTAAGACATGCATTAGATGGTATGAATACACTGAGTGCCATTGAGAAGATTGTGGATATGGCTGAAGACTCTAAATTTAATGAGAAGTTCTTGCAGCAGGTAGAACCATATGCAAAGCTTATTTCAGAGAAACAAGGCATAAACACTATTCAAGCCATATTCCTTTCAATCTTTGTTGAATATGACTCTTCTGATCGTAGGGCTAGTATTTGCGATATTTCTAGGTTTCTGGACTGCCGTTGTATTCATCTGATGAAATATAAGGATGATATAGAAGGGTTAGTGAAAGCCCATTTTCTGAGAAGGAGATGCAGACATGACGATACATCGTATTATGTACCAGGTAATGTTATGAAAGCTATTACCGAAGATGTGAAATACAATCGGGAGTCATATAAGTGCGAAGATGCAACTGCGTTTTTCCAGAGATTCTACAGTTTTACCCATCTTAACTATGAAGATGATCTTTCGTATGATCTTCTTTATGAGGAAATCAAGCTGTTGTTCTCTGACAATGCAGAACTTGACTTCGTCAGGAAGATTAAATCCTTAAATTTGGATTTTGAAGAAGAAATGATACTGACTCATTTCTGTCGTCATCTTGTCCTTAATGAGCATGATGCAATACCCTTGCATAATCTGACATTCCTTCTGGAACTCGATTTTGAACGCGAAAGATTATCTCGAGAATTAAAGAGAGGAAATCACATTCTTATGAGGAGAAAGCTAATCGAATACAATTTCGATGATGGCTTTGAGGATAAGGAATGTTATCGCCTGACTAACAGAACCAGAAAGACTATTTTGAAGGGGTTCAACATCAAACTGTCGAAACAATGCAATCGTGACTTTATCCTGAGCAAGAGCATCGAGGAGAAAAAACTATTCTACGAGGGAGAGACTGTCAGCCAGATAGGCGAACTGAAAGGCCTTCTCAGTGAAGAGAACTTCAAGAGCATCAAAGCTCGGATGAAAGCACAGAAGATGAGGTGCGGATTTGCATGTATCTTCTATGGTGCACCAGGTACGGGAAAGACGGAAACTGCGCTGCAACTGGCTCGTATGACTGGACGAAACATCATGCAGGTGAACATCTCAGAGATTAAGAGCTGCTGGGTGGGAGAGAGCGAGAAGAACATCAAGGCCATCTTCGACCGCTATCGTGAAACGTCAAAAAATGCGAAACTGGCTCCGATTCTGCTGTTCAACGAGGCTGATGCCATCATCAGCAAGCGTAAGGAAGGGGCTGAACGGGCTGTAGACAAGATGGAGAATTCAATCCAGAACATCATCCTTCAGGAAATGGAAACGCTCGATGGTATTATGATTGCTACCACCAATCTCGAGCAGAATATGGATAAGGCCTTCGAGCGTCGTTTCCTCTACAAGATCAAGTTCAACAGACCTTCTGCCTCTGCACGTGCAAATATATGGAGAAGTATGATTCCTACCTTGTCAGACACGGATAGCCTAACTCTTGCTGAAAAGTATGATTTTAGTGGAGGGCAGATAGAGAATATCGCTCGGCACTATGCTATAGATAACGTGCTACATGGTGAAGGTGAGAATCGTTTGGAACGTCTATTTGCATATAGCGATGGTGAGAGATTCGAGAAAATGATACAACGTAAAATAGGATTCGTATGATTATCAAGAACGTAAAGTATTCGTTTGTAGACAGGAAGTACAAACTGGGGCCATATGTCGATTTTTTTGCCGAGCTAGAGGTTCCTTCTTTAGATTATGACAGCATTGTCAAAGTGATTCAGGATGCTAATCCGGAATATGAACAAGTTGAACTAATGAGTTATACAAGAAAATGAACAGAAAGACTATCATGTATGTCCCAGACTGCAAAAGCCAGTATAAACAGGATGTTACAAAAGCGCTCAAAGAAGCCTTCACTGAGTGGAAGGTTGTCTGTATAGAGATTGACATCAACTCTTACGATGATACAGAAAAGAACTTGGGTAAAGGTATGCATCTGTATAAACCAGATGTGATTATATCCGAAGGACTAGGGGCCTTCTTTATCCATCGGTACGCAGGAATCAATCGGATTTGTGTCAATGCAGACCTGCATCCGTCTTACAGATGCGAGGAGTCCTTATTAGAGAAGTACACCAATAAAGAAAAAGTTCAACTATCATTTGAACGCAACTATGATTTTGTCAAGAATACGCATTGCTGGGGAATCTTTGGGAAAGATACTGAGAAAAGAGAATTTTGCATGGTACACTATCCAAACATCATCAACGTTCCACGAAAAGTATCGTCAATCCTCGATGCATTAGACGAATGTATCATGCTTATCAAAAACATCAGCGAATCTGAATGGACTGACGAATATGGTGTGACCTATGCTGAATATGGTCGCGTGATTGTCAAAGCAGATTATGCACTGTTTCGTGATGTGGAGGACTATACGATTCCTTATGGTGTTAGGACGATTATGAACGGTGCTTTCTATGGTATGGATCTTAAAAGCGTGACTATTCCAGATTCCGTGACCTATATGGGACATCATGTATTCAGTGAGTGTAAGTTATTGGAAGAAATCGTCCTGCCACCAAAAGTGGAGAAGATAGAATTGCGTTCCTTTATGAACTGCATCTCTCTAAAGGAAGTCAAGTTGCCAAGTTCATTACGCACCATTGAGACTGAGGCATTTAAGGGCACTGCCATCAGCAGTATTGAAATACCGGCAAGCCTGACTCGTATGGAATACGATGTGTTTGATGATGGTGTCAAGCTTATTATTAGTGAATCAGAACTGAAGAATCTGTTAGATGATTCACGAACCTACCATTTAAAGTTTGAAGAAGACTTTTAATTTAGAAATGATAAACAATAAAAAAGACAAATAAAAATGAAAAAGATTATATTTTTACATGGTTTTGGATCTTCGGGTTCGACTATGACCGCAGATTATTTGAGAATGAAGCTACCAGAAATAGAGGTTATCTCTCCAGACATCCCTTTAGATCCAAAATTGGCACTTAGGGAACTCAACAAATTGTGTCATGACGTCAATCCTGATGTCATCATAGGCACTTCAATGGGAGCCATGTATGCTCAGCAGATGCACGGATTCCGTAAGATTCTGGTAAACCCGGCATTCCATGTCAGCCAGATTATGCGACAGAATGTGGGCATTAATAAATTCACCAACCCAAGGAAGGATGGTGAAACAGAATTCAACATTACAGAATGGCTCTGTGACGATTATGAAATCATGGAAAAAAGACAGTTCTATGGTATTACAGCATACGACAAGGCACATACTTATGCCTTCTTCGGAACGGAAGACACGCTCGTCAATGGATATGAGGAATACCTGAAATATTACAGCAATGCAACCCAATACCCTGGTGGACATAGTCTTCTGCAGAAATGGGTGAAGGCATATGTCTTGCCATGTATTCAGAGGTTGTTGGAAGAAGAGCCTGATATGAAGAATATCAACTCCGAAAAAACTTATGAACTATTGAGTATCATCAGCGAGGGGGGAAAGCGAGGACATCAAGCTTTTGAGGATCTATGGAGAGCCACCTATCCTGACTTTTTTGACATTGCCGACAAGTATAACGATGTGTACAACCCGATGAAGACCATGAAGGATGGTCTACGAAAGGCCGTATACTCATTTGTTCTTGACTATGATGAGATGTCATATCTAAGCTTTTCGAAGATGACGTATAAGGAGGTAGAAAGTCTTTTTAAAGAAAAAAAGGCGATGAAAGCCTATTATAAGCTTGTGTATAAAGGGGGAAAGATGAATCCGATACAAGCTATGAAACTATTGACAAAACTCTATATGGATAACTGCGGTATTAGCCTAGGAGAAAGAACATTGGCATACGATGCTGGCAGCAGATGGCTGAAAAGATATCTCGAAGACAATCCAGAACAAACAGAATGGAATGACCATACTTGTTTTGTTGATGTAATGCCTGCTATCTGTGCAGATTACGATAAGGATGTGTATGATCGCT
>Ga0247608_10002405_pt1 | contig 23498 bp, 17 predicted proteins | sample 176DNAGHGlowgp2_FD_193490 | JGI IMG/M metagenome (GOLD analysis project Ga0247608, IMG submission 193490) | Sheep rumen microbial communities from Palmerston North, Manawatu-Wanganui, New Zealand - 1766 DNA GHGlow gp2 | ecosystem: Host-associated > Mammals > Digestive system > Stomach > Rumen ... | reverse complement strand
GCCTCCTATATATCGTCGTTTTCTTCATGATTACGTCGTTTGATACTGCAAAGGTACTGAATTTTATTGAAATATCGTCAGAAATATCTGACTATCAGTTGATTAATTTTTAGAACATCCCATAACATCAATTATAGTTCTTGTAAATGAGAAGGAATGATTGCTTTTACCTCGCGTTCTTCGGTTTGGGTATCTCTGTTTTGGATGAGAGATTTTTCCGCAATTGAAACTGCCTTTGACGTTGTGTGAGGAGCTATTTCTCCTGAAAATAGCGCATCTTCAATTTCCGTCATTTTATCACGTTTTGAGCAAAGTTCGTCAATTGTAAAACGTCCAGCTTTTGCATCTGCAAGGATAGCTTCATACATATTTCTTATGTTTCTACATTTTGCCGCATATTGCTTGCAAGCAAGAGCTTTGTCTTCTAACGCCCCATCTTTGAATCGCAAGGTGATGATTGTCGAAATAACTGCTATAACTGAAGTGATTGCTGGCCAAACCCATTCTGCATCAACAGATTTCAGTGCACTTGTGACAACAGTTGTGAAAGCCGATGTTGTTGTAATGCCATTAAAAATGGCCATCCACAATTTTTGTCTGTTACTATCTTTTAGGTGTAAACCAGCCTGAACCTCTTGGATTTTGTGCGTCCAACAGATTTTTACGTAGCGATCTTCTAACTCGCGATAAATTGTTTTTATACTATTGTCCATAATATTGACTTTTTAGATGGGCATCTTCCCTCCCTTTTACATTTCTGCAATTTTTATGCCAAAACACAAGAATCTTAGACGAATCCATTTTTATAAGCAAATATGACAAATAACATGACAGAATGTCTATATGCCAAATATTTATGTTTATTATGTCAACAATTTAAGCCGCAATTACTATAGAAACATATAAGTCTTATTCATTAAATTAAAAATTCATGGGCTTGATAAATTCAGGTTGTAGCTTAAAGGCAGCTGCATCTATTCGCATTTGGTAAAGATTGATGTGTGGGTTCAGTTTTTTACGGACAAACTGAATGATTTTTTCTTTTTCTTGTTCATCCGTGTTGACACCAAAATAGATGGAATCAAAACATTCTCCTTTCAACGGCATGTAGTGGTGTATCTCAGTCCATTTCCTCTCTTTTTGATGTATAGCCTGTTCAGGTGTTAAAGCTGCATACATAGCACAGGGTTTGGGCATGACTAATCTTACCTCCTGTTCATATTCCCATTCCTTTGCTTTTGTTTGCCATTGATAATTAAACAGACCCATTGCATTACAATATCCATTTGGACGTTCTATTATACTCTTATATTGAACATCAAGAACAAGAGGTTGTAGGTATATTTCTCCAAACATTGGAGGAACGGATTGCATCACCTTGTCTATGTCAAGCCCGATACAGACACCTTTGTGATTATAGCAATAATGAGCCCACATAAGTATAGAGTCATTGACTTTAGACAAACTACAAAGCCACGTGTTGTTACGAAGATTAAGAGCGTCGTTTTCTTCTTTATCTATCCACCATTTCTCAGGTATCCATCCTTGTAGTTTATGCTTTGGCACCTTTGAGTAGTCAAGCAACTTGGGATGACAATCAAATGGATCATTCAGCTGAGAGGCATTGGTAAATTGAAGATTCTTGTTTCCAATCATACATTTTGCCCCAGTTATATCCAAATATTTGTATAGAATGCGAGCCATTAAACAAATAATTTTTAAAATTGAACGAACTCAGAAATCCACTTCCAGAACATTTCCATTATCCCGAAGCCAAATCTTTGCGTCTTCGTATGATGGAACTTGTATTGATACAATATTCCAGAATTCCAGAGAATGTTCTGATATTCGCAAATGGGCTAATTCATGTACAATCAAATACTCAATTACAAATACAGGAGCTTTGATAATGCGCCAACTGAAATTGACATTCCCTTTTGGGGTGCATGATGCCCATCTGTATTTCATGGTGTCAGTAACAGAGCATCCGTTGTAGTTTACACCTAACTTTTGAGCAAATGACTTTGCCATTGGCTCTATTTTGGTGAGTGCATATTTCTTATACCAAGCCACGAATAGGTTATGGGCTCTTTCCTGATTGTTTTTTGAGATACGGAAAGAGAATCCGTCGTACTTAATTCCTCTTATATTCTCATCCACCACAAGCAATGTGCAGTTCCTGCCCATGAGCATCATACTTTCGCCTGAAACAAATTCCTTCTTGCTTGGCTGAGTAGGATATTTATAGGAATCATTGACCTTTTCTTCAATCCAATCTTTTTTCTTTTCAACTATTTCCTGAATACGCGAAGCCGGAAAACCCTCTGGGGCTTTCACAATAACACGTCTGTCTCGTTCTACGAGAATACCAACGGTTTTTCTTCGCTTACTGTATTTGATTTCGTAAACCATTATATTTCAGAGATAATAGTTGAATGTTTGGCTTTGGCTACTTCCATGATTCTTGTAATGATCTCCTGCCGTTTGGTAACAATACCAGGCATTGAGCAGAAATCAGGAGAAAGAAGAATTTTCTGTAGTTCACCTTTCAAATGATTTTGGGCTGGTGTACTGCTCCAAAAACCAAGAAGGCGAAGCTCTGTTTGCAATTTCTCAACTATATTGATAGTCAAGGCAACGCTTTTGCTTACCTCGTCTTCCGTCAAATCTTTGTCGTTGTACAACTCCGATTTGAATATGCGGAAGAATGGCATTTGCCGCTTACGGTCAAGTCCATAGGTATTCTCCTTTTCACGGTCACGTATGCGTTGACGTAGTTTCTCCAGTTCTTCATATATTTTCTTCCAGTTACCCATAAAGTTCTTAAGAATCTCTTCAAGAGCCTTGGAGAAAGACGCAAAGAGTTCAGGGTCTTCATCGATATTTATCTCGATGTAATTCCTAATGGCATGTTCTGTTGCTGCCGCCTTTGTCTTTTCTGACTTGCGCTTTTTAACCTCTTCAGTAAACTTTTCGCTTATAATAGAGATTGGAGCAACCTTTTCTTCTATTCCTTTGGACTTCAGATAGACATCGGCAATGGCACGTAGTTTCTGCGGAATACCTTTCATACTAAATCGACCATCTCGAAGATGTTTCAGTGCCAAGGCATTTATCTCTGTAAATGATTTCCAGTCCATCAGATAGTCCAATGCCTCTTTTCGTGGGAGGACAGCGTTGAATGCCCGTGTGAACTCGCCATATAGCTTCAACCATTCTGCACGTGCATCTTCATCATAGAAGAGGTCATAAAAAGCATCCTCGTCTGTGAGGTCGGTCAACCCATTCTTCTTCAAAAAGTCCCAAATGGCAGCATGTGTGTTTTTGAGTTCTTTCAGAAGTTCTTCTTCATTAACGATGGTAGAAAGTGTTCCATCGGTCTCATCGGTGTCAACCTGACCTTGCTTCTCATCGTAGTAATCAATCGCTTTCTTTAGGTGATGACCTATGCCGACGTAATCCACAACAAAGCCGAAATCTTTGCCTTCTTCTCCCACACGGTTAGGACGAGTTATGGCTTGAAGGAGATTATGAGCAACAAGAACACGGTCAAGATATAGAACCTGTTCGATAGGCGCATCGAAACCAGTTGTAAGCATGTTGTTGACGATGATGATTCCCACATCTCCCTTAATTGTCGGGTCTTCCTCGTCTTCACCATCGTAAGGAAGCTTAAACGACTTAATGCTACGTTTGTGATAGTTGGTATCTGTATATTGTTTTATCTCTAACTCGTCGTTGCGGTCACCAGAGATTACTACGGCTGCACGCACTTTTTTCAGCCGGTCGATATTGATGCTTAATGGATTGTTATTTTCCAATTCCTCAATTTTGGCTTTGAGAGCATCCTCTATCATGCGTTTATACCTAACTGCCGCAATTCTGGAATTGGCAATAATCTGAGCCTTGAAGCCACCGGGGAAAATTTGAGAAACATAGTGATCCATCATATACTTTGCTTTCTCTCTTATGGTATCTTCGCTGTCCAGATATGCATCACGAGAGCCGAAGCCCAGAATCTGCAAACGCTCCTGTATGTTATAATCACTGAAGACATCTTCAAACTTCTTATCCATGCCTTCTTTGTCTTCCACCTCGGCATTATGGGTAAAGCCCTGATAGATGATTTCAAGCGTTACACCATCATCAATACTCTGACGCATGGTGTAGCTGTCTATATAGTCTCTATATAAACGTTCGGTTTTTGACGTTGGCGTACCAGTAAAGCCTATGCGAGTGGCATTAGGCAGGGCACGTTCAAGATTTGCACCCAGCAGGGAGAATTGTGAACGGTGCGCTTCATCGGTGAGAATAAGCACTTTGGGGCTTTCGTTCAAGACAGGGAAGATTTGAATATCATCCAACTCCCCAGACTCTTGGAACTTATGAATCATCGCCATTACAAGGTCGGAGGTATTGGTGCTCAAAAGTTCCTTCAGACTGCACATAGGTTTATCTGCCCTTGGATTTATAAACTCAGCTTTCTTCAGGTTAAATCCAACACCGCCACCAGTTTCGCCCAATTGTTCTTCCAATTGTGTGCGGTCGGTGACAAATACCACCTTCCACGATTGAAGAGCTGTTATAAGTTGCATCTGGCGTACAAGGAACATCATGGTAAGCGACTTTCCAGAACCTTGCGTATGCCATAAAATACCTCCACGATCTTCTTTAGTCTTGCCTTCTTGCAAACGTTTCACCATCTTCTTGACGGCACGGAACTGTTGATAGCGGCATACAATCTTTATCTTCTTTCCTTTGTCATTAATAGAGAATATGGTGAATATGCGGATAATGTCAAGAAGGTTTTGAAGTGATAGCATACCTGCCACCAGGCGCTGCTGGTCGTTTGGCGCACTCTGACCGTGTTTCAGGTCGTTCAATGTCATTGGATAAGGATCTGTCCAACGATAAAAATACTTTTCACGATGGGTGGTGATAGTACCTGCTTTTGCTTCGTTTCGGCAAGTGACTATTAAAAACTGGTTATATTGGAACAACGCAGGATTTCCCTCGCCTGTATCTCCACGCTGCTCTGAATAACGCATCAGTTGGTCGATGGCTTCAGGCAACGGCTCTGACACCTTCGGTGATTTAGCTTCTACAACGACAATTGGCAGACCATTCAGGAACAAAACAATATCTGGTATAATATGATGGTCGGTGCCAGGAATAGCAACCTTAAACTGCGATATGGCTGTGAAGATGTTGTTTCCTGGATGGTCGAAATCAATATAGCGAACAGAAGGTGACTGTTCACCCGTCTGCTCGTTTCGTGATACTGACGTGCCTTCAACTAACAGATTGAAAATGCGCTCATTGTTTTCGAGCAGTGTACCTCCTTGATAGGCAGTGATGCGGTTGGCAACCTCATCAATCTGGCTGTCTGTCAGGAAGTCATTGATTTGCTTCAATGCCTTTCTGAGTTTAGGCATCAGCACTACTTCAGAGAACGAAGTACGAAAGCTCTCTGATGGCTGCTGTTGCATCTGAAGTTCTATTACTTCGTTTTCATCTTTATTCCAGCCCAACTCTTTCAACTGTTCCATGAAAGGGTGTTCCACGCTATTGAACTCGTCGATTTTCAGTTGTTTCCGACGGGATTCTTCATATTTGTTGTCGTTGGTCAGTATCATAAGCCTATATCGTTTTAGATTCTTACTTTACCTGTTATAAGGTCGGAAAGGAGACCTTGCTTTTGATTATATAAAGAGAGTTGTTCTTTTGCAATAGTTTCATGAGCAGCTACAATTCTCATATATGTATCCACAATTCGTTCTTGTTCGTTTTTATCCATCTTTGGAATAAGCAATGAATTAAGAATAGATGTGTTTGTTACAGCTCGGCCACTTGAATTTACATTTCTGGCTATTTGTGACTTAAATTGTCTGCTGAACTTTATGTTCAAATATATTATGATAGGATTGATTATGTTGGTGTCTATTCGTAATCTCATAAAATTAGACGACATTATCCAACCTGCATGGTCCTTGTCTATTATGAGAGACCGGCCTACATCTGCAACTCTCGAAAAAAGAATATCGCCTTCTTTCAAAGAGTATTTGTACAGCTCGTTTGCTTTATCCTGTGAAATAAAAAGTAAATTATCGTTAATGAATTCATCCTCTCCTAAAGCGCCGATAGTTATAACTGGCACTCCTGTTTCTTTCCAATGTTCTCCTTTTAGTGAAGAGCCAAAAGGTCCTGTTTTAATATAATCGCTAATATTACCGGCGACATTTTTGAATGTTACACATTCCCATTCCTCTGGTATTCTACCCAGCGGAGAATCTTTGAACTTGTGGGTCTTTTCGCTTCGCACGTTCCCTTCGCTGTCAATGCCAAAAGTAAGCAAGTCTTGCATCAAACCTCGCTTTATAAGCTCGTACTTATCAATGAGCGAATGCGTTTTTGAAAGCGAATCGTCAAGTTTAGACAACGCATCTGCAATACGTTGTTGCTCATCCTTAGATTCTGGGATGATAATTTCGTGGTGTTTGAAGTCCTTCTTTTGAAGGTGTTTTAAGCCGCTTCCCTGGAAGTAATTGATGTCAATATATTGTTTAAGGAATAGCAGTACATAGTACATGAACTTGGTACAAATATTCTCTTTTGTACCAAGAACATAGGTATCTGTGGAATATGCAGCTTCTCCATTAAAGTATTTGACATTAGCCATTCCACCTGTAGCCAGATAAAGGTTCTCGCCATCTATAAGTTTGCAATCATGTTGCAAAACAGCCTCTCCACTTGTGAAGAAGGGGTACAAACCGAAATTGGCTGCATCATCAACCTTTACTGGCGACTTCTTTTTCTCAACGACACATTCGCCAATAGAGACTTTACGCCAACCTTCTGGAATTGGAATCTTGTTTATTTCCATATCAGTCAACGTATTTAAGTTTTTTGAGTATGTCGTTCAATTCAGTCATCACTTTATCACGGTCGGCAGCAATCTGTTGTGCCGACATTGCGTATTTGTCATAAAGATGCTCACAGGCAGAAATCACCTCACGCTTCTCCTGCTCGGTGTAACGGTTGAGCTGGTCAGCAATGATATTGTAGTGTTTCTGCAATATCAAGGTGCGAGTTTCCTCTTCCGTTATTTGCCCGCCAATAGATTGCATAGTGGCATCATATCCGCTCAGAACCTGTTGTATCTTCACGACTTCTTTTTGAAGTTTTGTGAACTTCTTTTTCGGCTCTTTAAGTACATCTTTTGCCTGAGCAACCTTTGTTAGCAAAACGTTCTGCTCGGCAGTTCTCTTATTTTTGTTTGAAGGCACAGACTTCTTGAACTCATCTAAAGAGGCAAGAATGGTTTCTATAGAAGCATCCTCAGACGGAATACAGAATTGCAAACCTGATTGTTCAAGGAATCCTATGGCGAGTTGGGAGATTTCACCAATCTCGCTATTTGCTTGATTCAATAATCCTTCGACATACTGCTTCTTGGATTCCACTCCAAGGCATTTCAATTCCAGATGCAAGTCAAGAGTCTTTTGCAACTGGTCGAGTTCTGATTTAGTAGCCTTAAGTGCTTCCTCACAATCTTTGAGTTGTGCTGAATATGCTTCCAACTCTTTGGCATCGTCAGAGTCCTCCTCACAGCCTTTTAGTGCAACCGTAAGTTGTTCGTATGCTAATTTCGGCGTATGCTTTATCTCTTTTGCCTCTTCGCCTTCGGCTGGTTCCTCTGGTTCGTAGTCAATAGCTTCAAGTATTTGTTCTACAATGTCTTCTATATTTGCTTCGCAGTTTGCGACATCTTCCTGTTTCTTATCGATGGCTTGTCGCTCGTCGGCAAAAAACATGGCAGTAACAAGGTCACTATATTCTGGATAGATAAGGTCTATATCCCACTTACGCTGCATAATGGTCTTCAAGTCATACTTGACACCATCCCACCAGTTGACAAAAATTCCAGCCACTTGATGTTGATCGAGCATTCCAACCGGTTCAAGAGCCTGACGCATAGATTGCATCAAACTGTTTCTGACTTTTGGAAGCAGAGTATCCCGATGTCTGGCAATAGTGGCAAACTCCTCGCTGGCTGTTTCCCACCAAGCAGATAGATTGTCATGCAATTGCGATATAACAGCGTTTACTTCGCTGCTTTCTTCAACTGCTTGTCTTATCTCATCACGGTTGTTTACTGCGAATTGACGATAACTATCATTGCCACTACAGAAAAGAGTAAAGGCATCAAAGTGAATCTTAGATGAAAGATTGCTGTTGATTTCTTCAATCTCTACTGCAGGGACACCTCCGACAAGGTGAGCGTGAACGTCATGATGCTCTGGAGCAGGTGTATTATCAATGTATTTGCGGATGTTAAGCGTATAACCGTTTTGCTCAATTTCAGACAGGTCAACCAAACGTGAATAGTTCGGTACTTCCATCTTATTCAGATAGACGTATGAAATCTTTTCAATATCTTCTGGGCGAAGCGTGTTTTGTTTCTTACCTTCTTGGTATTCTCTATCGGCATTGATAAAGAACACCTTGCCCTTCATATCATCAGTCTTACGCTTTGAGAATACCATCACACATGCAGGAATACCAGTACCATAGAATAATTGCGGTGGTAAGCTTATCACACCTTCAAGCACATCAACGTCGCGCTGAAGCATGGCAGTACGGATTTCTTTTTCTTTCCTGCCTCTGAACAGGACACCATGAGGCATGACCACAACTACACGACCGCCTTTATTCTCGTCACAACTGGCTAACATGTGCTGAACAAACATAAGATCTGCCTGCTTGGCATCTTCCGGTGTGAAGCCATAAATAAAGCGGTCTTTGTATTTCATTTCCTCAGTAGAATACTTCTGAGAAAATGGCGGATTGGCAATTACACGGTCAAACTTCATTATTTTACCATTCTTCGTATGTTGAGGATTGACAAGGGTATCACCATACTTGATATGCGAGCCGAAGATGTCGTGGAAAATCATATTCATCTTACAGATGGCAACGACACCATCTTTATTGTCCTGACCATAAAGAGCCAGATTCTTTGGATTTTTGCCTTCATCCTCAATGTACTGGTATGCCTGAATAAGCATACCACCCGAACCTACAGTAGGGTCATAAATAGACATACCTTCATCTACTTGTAATAGTTTTACAAGCATACGAACCACCGTGTTAGGCGTATAGAACTCACCACCTTTCTTTCCTGCGCTGTCTGCAAAGTATTTCAGAACGAACTCGTATGCTGCACCAAGTAAATCAGGGAACTCAAAGTTCTTGTTCAACAATGGTGGAAAGTTGTTGAACTCTTCTATCATCTTGCGAAGGTCGCTGTTTTTTACAACGGGCGTACCATCAACGCTCATTTTGTTGAAGTTGATGCGATCTTTGAAGATGCCCTGTAACACTTCGCTATTGGCATCCTCAATAGCAGTTAGGGCTTTATTCAACATCGGCCCAATATCTGTTTTAAGGTCTCGCAAGGCTGGAACTTCGGTTTCGTTCTCCTCATCATACCAACCTTCGTTCCATCTGGCACGTTTCGGAACAAAGAAAGTATCCCCGTATGTTGTCTTGTCCTCCAGAATAGAATTTAAGGCATCTTCAGGAAGATGTTGATAATCTTTCTTCAAAACTTCACGCTTTTCTTCAAACACATCTGACATGCGCTTCAAAAAGAGCAATCCAAAAATATACTCTTTATATTCTGATTCCTCCATGTTCTTGCGAAGGTAATCCGCAATGCGCATGAGGAATGATTCCAATCCGCTAAGCTTAATTTTCTCAGTCATTCTGCAATCAAAAGAACTCCCAAGCTGTGTCTCGACAGGCGACCAAGCCCTTTTTACACAGCGAGGGAGTTCTATTATTCTTTGTTTTGCCTTACGGCTTTTGGTGGTCTTTATCGAGAATATCCGACCACATAGCATAGGACAAATGAAGCAGAATTCATTCGTCTCTTTCCAAGAGACGTGTTGGCAAGTGAATGTGTTGATTTGCAGATATTTTTGCATATTCAGGTTTTCAAATTGCTAAACACCGACTTGAAAATGTAGGTATTCAAATCACTTTTAACACTAAAATCGCCTGTTTTTGAGCAAAAATGAGTACCTTTGTACTCAAATATCCGTCTCTTGGAAAGAGATTGAGAAATTTGCTAAACAAATTCTTGTTTACAACAATCCCAATATCATCTTGTTTGCTTTATCCACTACCGACGTTTCCAAAGAAGTGAGGTAAATTTGTGTCGTTGCCTCGGAGTCGTGTCCCATTCCTTCGCTGATAACTGATAGAGGTACGTTCTTCGCCTTGGCAGCACTCGCCCAAGAGTGACGAGCTACATACATGGTGAGTGGTCGCTGGAGTTTCAGCATCATGGAAAGCTCTTTCAGGCGATAGTTGACCAGATGCAGGGCATTGTCATATTGCCTACGTTCATTGGCTTCGCCTTCGTCCGTCACGACTCGGCCATTCAAGCAAGCTTGATGGCTCTCACTGTTCCGTCCGTTGCCCTCCTCTTTGATGATAGGGAGAAGAAAGTCTGTCTTGTTTTCAGGGTATTTGGCAATGATTTCAGCCATGCACTTCTCCCACTTAATACTTAGTTCTTGACCAGTCTTTCGTCTTCGATAAGTCAGAATACCATTTTGAAGATCAGTCTTTCTGAGATATGCCATATCCACAAAGGACATTCCTCTGGTGTAAAAGCTGAACATAAACATGTCACGGGCAAAGTCCAATGCCGAGTTCGCTGCCAAGTCCAAATCCTTCATCTCTTTGATTGTTTTGATGGGAATAGCACGTTTCACGGTCTTATCCACTCCTGTATAGACGTGGCGGAATGGATTGTTCTGAGCCGTCAAGCCTTTCTCTACAGCACGGTTATACACAGCCCGAAAGATACGCATGTAGAACGATATGGTGTTCATACGAACGCCTCTGGCTTTCAAGTGGGCCTCGTATAGGAGCATCATGTCTGAACTGATGCCGTCGAGGGGCACATCCTGCTCTTCGCGGAATGACATAAAGCTATTGAGTGTGGCTGTATAGGTCTCCGACGTGCGGATTTTGCCAAGTTGCTTCAACTGCGCTATGACGTTGTGCCAGAATGAGAAGAGAGAGGCTTCCTTTGTCAATTTATGGTAGCCAGTTATCACGTCGTCTGCTGTGTATCGGCTTTGTTCCGTTTCAAGCTGCGAGATAACTTTCTTCAGTCGTGCCATGTCCCATGCCAGCCGTTCCTTGATGGCATTGACGATGTTTATGCGGTCGCCATTGGCCATAACCGTTTCCGACTTTTCATCCCATTCGGATGCAAAGATTCTGTAGTCCGTATTCAGCTGACGAACTACGCGATTATGGATAATCTGGATGTAGATGCATCCTTCCTTACCTTCGACAGAGGAAGGTCTGAACTTTATCTTTATTGATGTCATCATACTTGTTCTTTTGTATTAGTCAATCAATTGACACCCCAGCCATTTCGTTTCTTTGTGCCGTCCCAGTTGGTGAGTTCGTTGTCAGAACCACCGCCACCAGTGCTAATGATTCCCCGTCCACCTGCTGCGAGAAGGAGACTATCCATCAAGTTCTTGGGTACGATCATTTCCTCGCAGAACTGCAGGGTGCGTGTCTCCGAAAGATCACTCATGTATTTGGTTGTTCCTTTCCAACTAACATGACTTAGCAGATTCAGGGTTGCCTGCTTGCGCTGTTCCTTGTCAGATGCGTCAAGACCATCTTTCATGGCTTCTGCCAGAATTCCCTGACCGATAGGATTGGCATATTCTCTTGTGAACACGGCATTTTGATAGTCTGTAGCGAACCTGTATATGGCTTGCTTGGCATTGGCAATCCATTGGTCAACCTGTTGCCAGAATGCTTTTTTGTTCTGCTGTATGCTGTTCCAAAGCTCCTTGATTTCGGGGACGGCCAACATTTCCCGGATTTGAAGCTCTGCATCATCGGCACGCTGATGTTCCTTGGAAGCCAGATTGTCCGAACGGACAACATGGGCATTTGCTCTGTCGCATTCTTTTTGAAGCCTCTCTATTTCTGCGTCCTTCTGTTTGCGCAGGTCGTTGATGGCATTCTCGTCCATTGAGGATATTCGCTTTTTGAGACCTGCGTTTTCTGCGTAGAGAATATGATTCTCCTTTTGCAGTCGCTTGTTCTGCTCAATAATCGACCTTGCATCCTTCATCGCCTTGTTGTAGAGTGATTTGCCCAACATTAGAATATCCTTCTTCTGGGCTTCCTTGGCTTCCATGAGAGCGGTCTGTAAATCTGTGAGAATGGATTTAACCGCCTGTCTGCGTTCTTCCTTCCATTCTTTATGCCCGAATGTCGGAATAGGCTTACCAAGTTCTTCTTTTATATCATCCCAAGCCTTCTTTACAATAGGATTCGTATCCAAGGTTGGTACTATCAGGTCTTCTTCTTTGATGTCCAATGCCTCTGCATACTCTTCCAGTTGCAAGACCTTATCTTCCATTTTTGCCTTCTGGTTTCTTATGCTTTGCGTCTCGTCAACAAGTTGGCCTTTCTGCTGTTCCAATCTCTGTTCCTCTGCTTTGGCATTGGCGATAGCATCCTTGGCCTGACGTTCAGCCTCCAATACTGCCTTACTCTTGTGGATGCGTTCACGGCGTTCCTCACCTGGCAGCATGGCAATGTCGTCACCACGCTCCAGCCCGTACTTGCGTCCCACCTCGTTGTAGTAGTCAGTGTGCATCTGGTAGTAAGTCTTTCCAACAGCATATTTGTCCTTGCCCCATACGCTGGCATACGATACACATTCCTTTTCCCTCCGTTCGACTTCTGTTCTTACGAAGTTCGAGCGGATTTCTTCAGGCAGTTTCTTCCACTCCTTATGGGAGAGTGCCTTCGACTTGTCATCCTTATGTACATACTTTACAGATGCACGCCCTCTGGCTTTGGTCCTTGCCACAGGGATGGTCTGGATGTGTATGTGCGGTGTGGTCTCGTCAAGATAAACATCGAAGCCGATGATATTCTCAGCACCCCAACGGTCACATGCCCAACGGTAGGTGTCCAATGCCCAGTCCTTGATACCCCGCTCCAGTACGACATGGGCATTACTCTTTTGCAGGGTGAAGTCCACATCTTGGTCACCGTAAGCAAGTCGTGTCAGTACCCGATGGTCGCCACTAACGATAATGCCGACGGTGCAGTTCGGGCTATTGTCGGAGATTCCCAAGGGATTGTTCTTGTCCGTATATGGTTTGAAACCAAGTTCATCAAGACGATTCTGCAAACGTTCATGAAGTGGTATCGGATTGGAACCAAGAGGAACGATTTCGCCTTTATCATTGATTTCAAAGTTGAGATGCTTGCGTGAGAAGTCGTAATGATTGTTGGTGTCCTGATTCTTCAGGCGATAGGTCTTTTCGTCCCATCCGCGACGTTCAGGCTCATAGCCTTCTGCTGCTGAAAAGGACTTGGCTGGTGCGCCAACATGGATGGCGGCACGGGGTATATTGTTCGTTGCTTTAGACATAGTACATTTTTTAGAATTAGTGATTAGATGGAATCCGGGTCTCGGGTGAAACCTGAGTGGAGGGTTGAGGGAGAGAGTCACTCCCTCACAGAAACATAGTTTTGTCAAAGCGGCTCAACCCTCGGAGAGCATAATGGGACTTTTTAAGGGAGCGCAGCGAATCTAAAAGTCCATATTATGTTATGGGATTATTCGGATAATCCTGCTTCAAACAAGACACATCGGACGTTTAGCCGCTTACAATTTGCGACTCGTCCGTGCGGTACGACGTGTTCCGATAGACAATCTTGGCCATCATCTCATTGAGACGGTCGGCTATGCGTTCGCCATAGCGCTCCCGTATCTGCCTTGGCTGGAGATTGGTCGTGACGATGGTGAACAGCTGCGCATCGTATCTCTTGGAAAGTAGTTCGATGACAGGGTTCATGATGTTGCCGTAGCTCATCACCTCCATCGGCTCTACTCCCAGATCGTCGATGCCGAGCATGTCATATCTCGCCATTTCAAGGAACTTGTCATGGTTGGTCTTGCAGAGGTTGGCAATATGCAATGCATCAACCACAGGCAGCCCATAGCAGTCGCTGAAGCCCGACCTCGCATTGGAATTGCGTATATTCAGGTGGTTCAGGAGATTCTGAATGGCTTTGAGCATGGTCGTCTTACCGTTGCCGCATCCACCGCACAACACAATGCCAAACTTAGGACTGTCGGCCGTAAGCCAATCTGCCATCTGACGTAATTGGTCTTCGACAGAATCCGTATGGATGAATCTGCGATGACGGAACTGCACTTCTGCCATGTTTGCGGCCAATAGATATTCGTATGCCTGTTCGGCATCCATTGGCAACCTAAAACGCTGTGTCATAGTCCGCCCCTTCTGTAGGAATTGGACATAATCTGCTATTCTCTTTTCTTTTGACGGCTCCATTTCTGTACTCCTTTCTTTCATCGAAATTTTCACTCGATTTCCTTAAATAATTGTCTTTGTCTTTATCTTTTAAATGTGTCAAGTCATGCGTCAAGCCTTCCGTCAACTCTACTGTCAAGTCATCCGTCCAATTTATGAGCGCATAAGTTGACGATAGATGACGTGATTTGCCTTCGGTGAACGAGATGAGATTACGTTGGACAAGATGCTCCCTTGCCGTGATGACCGTCTGTCTTGAAATACGGAGGTCATCACTTATCCTTGTAGTGGAACAGGCAAAGGGCATCTGCCAGTAACGTCTGTTACATTCGTTCACGAGATAGGCAAACAGTGCTATCTCGCTTGCAGGCATTGGCGACATCATGGCAGAACGCCACATTTGATTCATCAGGCCGATGTAATTCATATCGCTATCTGTTAGTCATGCCAGTCAGCTTTGTTCGGCTTGCGCTTGTGGGAAGAAAGGATAGCTTCATTCTCTTCGTCAGCGGTCAGCGGCACGGCATTCTTGCGGTTTGCCTCCAGCCACTTGTCAAGTTCATCCTGATAGAGGACATAGCGTTTGCCTGGCTTGGTGGCTGGTATCGTGCCGTCCCCGAGTTTCATGTACAGCGTACCCAAAGGTATGCGCGTGTACTCAGCAGCTTCCTCCACCGTCATGGGCTTGTGGCGGTTCTCGCGTACCTGATGTTTACGGCTCTCTTCCTGCTGCTTGATTAGCAGCGTTCTCATGCCCATCACCTCATCCCGAAGCTGGGCGACGACCTGCGGAAGGTCGTTGAAAGTCAATTCTTTATTTTCCATTATGTTCACGGTCTTTGGTTAGAGACCGGGTGCAAAGGAACGGAATGATACACCCGTGCTGATGGAAACTTATGGTAACTCGCAAATCACTTCATAATAACTTGAAAAGACCTCAAAAGCCATGATTATTAAAACAAAACGAAGGACATGAGGCCTGTTTTCATGGCTATTGCAAACACTCAAGAGTGGAAGGAAAAGAAAAAAAGCATAGTATAGTTGGTGAAAATTCCCCAAAAAGGTAGCTTGTATTTAGAATCAGCAGACAATCAGGCTGGTATAAGACATAAAAACAACACAAAATCTGTTATTTATTTGCTCAGTTCAGAAAAACATATTACCTTTGCACTGCAAAAACGGTCGAATAGTGCGACTATTTTTGCAGTAAGATATTTAAGATTATGATTATTAAGAGAGAACAATACATAGAAGCACTGCTGAACAAGCGATGGAACGGCAAGGTGAAGATTATCACTGGCATCCGTCGCTGTGGCAAGTCATTCCTTCTGTCCACCCTGTATAAGGACTACCTCAAATCGGAGGGAGTTCCGGAAGACTGTTTCATCGAAATCGCATTGGACAGGAAAGCCAACTTGAAGTATAGGAATCCTAATGAACTATACGAATATGTAATTGGCAAGACCCAGGATGAAAACAAGCGCTATTATGTGTTCATTGATGAGATACAGTTATCTTACAAGGTGAAAAACGAGGATGTAAATGAAAGTCTGGTGCCTGAGGAGGATAGGGATATGCTCTATACTACCTTCTATGACATCCTGAATGACCTGATGGCAAGAAGCAATCTGGACATCTATGTAACAGGCTCCAACTCTAAGATGCTGTCAACGGACATTGTTACCAATTTCCGCGACCGTGGTACCGAAATCAAGGTCTATCCTTTGTCGTTCAAGGAATACTATGCTTTTTCTGGATTGGAAAAAGCCGATGCATTGGAGGAATATCTTATGTATGGAGGTATGCCATTGGCCGTCACCGAGAAAGACGAGACGGAAAAGCGTAAATATCTGGTTGGACTACACAAGAACGTGTATATCAAGGATATTGTAGAACGATACAAGCTGAAGGATGATGAGGTGCTTGATGCACTGATTGATTCTCTTTCATCGGCTGTAGGTTCGCTTACCAATCCGCACAACCTCGCCAATGCAGCAGGTACGCTGATGAAGCGCAATACGTCTGACCACACCATCAAGAACTATCTGGACTATCTGGAGGATGCCTACCTGTTCATGGGTGCCAAGCGCTTTGATGTGAAGGGGAAACGGTATTTCGAGAATACCCAGAAATACTATTCCATGGACTTAGGACTGAAGAATGCCAAGCTGAATTTCCGACAGCAGGAGAAAAGTCACCTGATGGAGAATATGATTTACCTCGAACTTGTACGCAGGGGATATAGTGTTGACGTGGGCGTGGTAGAGGTCACCCGAGTAAAGGATGGCAAGAAACAGCAATCACAATATGAAATAGACTTTGTGGTCAATACGGGTCAAGAAAAAATCTACATCCAGTCGGCTCTGAATGTAGATACAGAGGAAAAGCAGGATCAGGAAACGTTCTCCCTAAAAAACTCTGGCGACCTTTTCCGTAAGATAGTCATTGTGGACGGGAACACCAAGCAATGGACGGATGAAAACGGCATTGTGTACATTGGAGTCATTCCATTCCTGTTGGGAGAATCGAGTCTTGGCTTCTAAATGAAAGTCAGTCATTAAGATATTTTGTCGGTATATGAAACGACATTCCGTCTTTACCAGGCTGGTCTATATGGATTTTGTCCGATGTTGATGTGACTCTCAGGTTCTTCAAAGTGGAATAGTCAAGGTCTTTGCAAAGGTCTGGGAACATGGTGCGGATGAACCCAATGCACAATTCCACGCTATACGGCTTACCCTTGCCGAGTCCCAACCTTGCTGTGATGTTCCATACCAGATGGCGCACATCGAAACTGGTCAGTATTCCTTTAAGCCCGACAAATGGTTTCGGCTCGTATGTCGGATTGATGGCAAAGGACATGATTTCAGCACAGAAAGTCTCCATCTCATCCTGTTTGATGAACGGAGCCATTGTATAATGAAGATATTCCATAATCTTGTCAAGCTGCTCTTTCCTATGAGCTGCTTGATTCCTATAAAAGTCATAACAACCCTGCCTGTAAAGGTCAACCATGGAAGAAGAAACAATATCATCTTTTGGTTCTTCATTTATGGCTAATGGCATTTCCGGCTTTTCAGAAACGATTTCCGCGTCCGTATGCTCTGTTTCAGTGTGTTCCTCTGCAACAGACAATTCCTCAGAGATCACTCTCTTGGCCAATACTGATTCATAGATTTCCATTGGCGCACATAGAAAACACCATGCCAAGAACTCCAACAACACGACAAAGCCAGCAAATGAAATGCAAAAGATGCTCGCATCCTGTGAGAAGACACTGCTGATGATACGTGCGGGAATGATAGCGATGAACAATACCGCTATGCTGACCAGCATATATAGCATGGTCTTGAAGTTCATTGTCGGAAATACCGCTACACTCTTTATGCCTGATGTTTCTTTCATCTTGTTAAAACTTTTATTGTGATTACTTTTGTTTGTTGCCAACAATTGGCGCTTGCCGAATGCAAAGTTACTTTGGTTATTTCTCATAGCCGATGATTATCACAACAATCAGGCTCTTTTTAAGATTAGTTGGCTTTTGAGTATGATTTTGCAGCGATTTCCATACTCGAAAAGAGTTGTAGGCCAAGAATAACCGAAAACAAAAAAGGGAGAAGCAATGCCTCTCCCAATACTGTAATACTTCAAACTGATGTGGCTACTGTCCGACAATCTTCAACTGCACGTTCTTTGTCGGCTTCAAAGTTATTCGGTTGATAGACTCACGCTTGCTCTCGTCTGCCATTGCAGCATAGATTTGAGTAGTTGCGACGTTCTTGTGTCCCAACATGTGCTGAACAGTATAGACACTTGTACCGGCATCCACCTGTAGCGAACCGAAGGTATGACGGCTGCAATGGAACGAAATCTTCTTCGTGATGCCAGCAGCTTTCAGCCAGTTCTTCAACGGCGTTTGAGTCATCTTGTCGGAGAAGCCTTCAAAGACCTTACCTGTTCCACTGCCGCCAATCAGTTCCAGGGCCTCGTCGCTAATGGGATTGTTCACCAGCTCCTTGGTTTTCTGCATACGAAGGGTGACATACATACCTCCATCACCGTAAGGTTGTATGTGAGTCCATTCGAGTTGCTTGATGTCACTCTTTCTGAGTCCAGTCAGGCAAGCAAAAAGGAAAGCTTTCTTTAGTACAGGATAATCACAAGGTGTGTTTGCCAATCTTATAAGTTCATCCTTGGACAAGTGTTCCTTCTCTGTTGGTATGGTATCTGTACGCTCCAAGAAGCCGTTTGGATTCTCCATAATCTTGTGTTCCCTGTAAGCGGTATGGAGTACAGCCCTAAAAGTAGACCAATAGCCAGCCACAGAGTTGATGTGAAGCTTGTGCCCTGTGTGGATGGTCTGTGGAGCATTCAACAGGTACTCACGGAACTTGTTGCACAAATCCACATTGATTTCATCGAAGCGGCACTTGTCATTACAGAATCGTGCGAAATGCTTATAGACGTGCTGCCACTTGCAGTTCTTCTTGTCTGCTTTTTGCTTGAAGTAGGCAAGGAAGTCGCCCTTCATCTTCTCCTTGTCAAAGAAGTCATACCTTTCATTGACTATGGACTCATAACGACGGCAGCGAAGGGCTTCTGCCTTCTCTCGCATACGGTCGTTGTAGTCACGTTCACGTTGGTTCTTCGGCTTGGCATAGATATAGATGCCGAGCGATTCATGGCGCATGACCTTCATGGTGGACTCATCCCTATAGCCAGGATAATAGTCCAGATAGAAGGACAGCTGATCTCCGCCCTTGATTTTCCGTGTGCGGAGTGTCACGGTCTTACAAATGTTACTCATAGTTTCTACTTTTTATAGTTTTACTTTCATGATTACTGATGGCTGTTGCCACGTTTCGGGTGCAAAGAAACTGAATGATGCACCCGTGCCGATGATAATTTGTGGTAACTCGTGAATAATTGCGGAATAACTTGATTTCAGCCAAAGATTCTGGGATTTGAGGATGTTATTGCAGCCGATAAGAGCCAAATTGCGCCAGTCTGTCAGCCATCACCCTGTCAAGCTCTTTCTTGACAAGTAGGTTGTTTCGTCCCACTTTGACCTTTGCAATCTGGTGTCTTTTGACAATCTCCACGATATTTGCTTTGTTCAATCCATACTTTTCAGCAGCCTGTGAAGATGTATAGTAGCGGTCATCGGAAATGATGTCGGTGCGACGAAGTTCATCAAAGTGTTTTTGTGAATAATACGTCTGTCCATACTCACGCTTGGTTGGTATCTTGTGACGATGGACGTAGGAACAAACAGCCGTGCGGCTTATACCATAACGGTCTGACACTTCCTGTGGCGACAGCCAATCGACGATGGCATCAAGGTTAGCAGATGTGCCTAACACGGCATCTACATGCTTCTTGCTGTAATAATTCTTACCGGCAATATGGCACATAGGTATCTGATGACGCTTGGCAGAAGCATAGAGCCAAGACTGCTTGACCTTGTAGGTCAGCATCACTTCCTCGCCAGAGATGTATTCAAGGACTTCATCTGTTGTGCGTTCTTCACGAACATCTTTCTTTGTCGTTCCTTTTAATTTCTTGGCAACGGAAGACTTCGGTACAGAACAAGGAAGAACACGATTGTAAGGGTTCCCTTCAAACATCCTTTCAATGTCACTCCGACGGACAAGAGCCATGCGGCTGCTCAACCGAGAGGCTGGCAACTTCCCTTGCTCAACAAGTTTATAGACATACTGACGGGTACAGCCAAGAAGAATGGCTGCTTTGGAAAAGGTCAGGTACTCCTGTTGTTGGAGTTCCATCATAGGTTCAACAGACCGAAAGAAATCCTTTTGCTTTCTCTTCCTGCTTTCCTTGGCTTGCTCGGCACATTCCTCCGAACAATACTTCTGTATTCCGCTGTTTGTAGTGAAAACCTTGCCACAATAGGCACACTTCCTTGTCTTTGGCATACTTGCAATATTTGTTGGTTCAACATTCTTTTTGTTGTACCTCTCCGCAAGTAATCACAAGTAAACTATCGTCAATCGTTGTCAACTTTTTCCACAATGTTGCATCGCTCAAAAGATGCTCGGAAATCTGTCAACCATTGTAATCCATCGTCAACCATTGTCAACTTTCTCCACGATGTTGCAAAAATAAAGCCTCGTAAATTCCCTGCGGTAGAAATACGTTGCAAAAATAATGGGAATTTCCGAAGCGACCAAAAACAGCTCACGAAGTGTTAAAAATTAGAAGTCGTTGTGTTACAGTGTTTTATATTTGATTGTTTTGTGTTATTCATAGTAGTTTATAAGGCTCTAAATACAACTTTCAAAAGCTCCCATTCCAATGTTTGTGACACTTGAAGGAATCGTGATGGAGGTCAAACCACAGCCACCGAAAGCCTCCATATCGATACTGGTGACACTCGATGGAATCGTGATGGAAGTCAAGGACGTACAGTAAATAAAAGAACCATAACCAATGGAAGTGACACCTTCTGAAATAGTGACGGATGACAATTTAGGACACTGATAAAATGTTGCCATTCCAGTACTGGAAACACTTGATGGAATCGTGACAGAAGTCAAATCTTGGCAGCCCAAGAATGCGTACAGACCCAGTGTGGTTACTCCCTCTGGAATCGTAATGGAAGTCAAGCCAGAACCCGAAAAAGCACTTTCCTCGATGGTGTTCACTCCTTCAGGAATCGTGATGGAAGTTAATCCACAACTACTGAATGCATATTTTCCAATAGCAGTTACTCCCGCAGGAATAGTGCTATTCTTACATCCCACCATCAACTTATTCGCAGCTGTTTCAATGATTGCATTGCAGTTGTCACGAAAATCATAAACGAGGTTATCTGAAGCAACAGCAAGAGATGTTAAGTTATCACAAGATGCAAACGCAGCTCCACCAATGGTAGTCACACTTGATGGAATAATGATAGAGGTTAATTCATCACAGCCAGAAAATGCACTTTCTCCGATGCTGGTCAATCCATCTGGCAAAGTAACAGAAGTTAAACGAGAACAAGACCTGAATGCACTACTTCCTATGCTGGTCACGCTTGAAGGAATCAATACTTCTGAAAGACACCAACAATCATCAAATGCCCAATCTCCAATACTGGTCACTTGGTAATGAGTACCTTTTCCATCAGGGTCCGACCATACTTCATTGAGGTCGTTGATTCCTTCTGTACTATAAGGGTCAATAGCAGCATCATAATTATTGAAGACTTCAAAATCGGTTCCATCAATCGTTCCTTGGATTTCTATCCACGAAACGCTTTCGTCGGGAGCAGTAAGTTTCACGTATGCCGTATCAGCCCAAGCAGATTGGGCAGACAGCATCAGCATTACCAATAAGGTAAGAATAAACAATCGGCTTTTTTTCATGACTTAAAAATTTTATGAGTGAATAATAAAGATATATAATAAGGTACAATTACGCAGAAAGTCCACCTCGTTCCGCATCTATGCAGAACGAAGTGGACTTCTTACTATTATGGTGGCAGCAGGCAGAGACGCATAACGCTTTCATTGGGTTTCCCCATGATGCTTGCGACCTCCTGCAAGACAAAAAAATGGTGACGAATCAGTGAAACTACATCTAAAAAAGAAGCGTGAGATCCGTACTTTGTTGCTCATCTCACTCTTCAGGCCGTCGAACTTGCCCCATCGTAAAGACAAGCAACTTCGAAGCCCACGCCGATATGAATATAGTACCCCCACAACATCATATAGGCACACAAGACTTGTGTGCTATATAAATGCAAACGAAGGGGATGCGTATATACACATCCCGAGGACATCTACCGTTGCTCCAATCCTACGATGATTCTTCAAGTGTTCGACGTTTGAAGAGTAGAATGTGAAGCGCCTAAGTAAACGCCTTTTCTAAAATGTAGTGATTCTTGCTATTTCCACCCAAAACCCATCTGATTGTGTGACAGGATGCCTCACTTGGCTCGGCGTGGACGACTGTCATCTTTGCGAAGCTGGATAAGTTCCACAAACCGCACATCGACTTCAGTTTACAAGAATCGGGTGTAAAAGTACAAAAAAAATCTTTATGGATGAAAAAAAACGTAAAAAAACATCCAAAGTTCAACAAAAATGCGTCCAAAGAGACTCTGTTAGCCGAAGTGAGGAGTGGTACAAAAGGAATAAAGAAACACATCCATACGAAGCAACGAGCGCAACGAACCTTCATTGCAATCACGACGAACCTTCGTTGCAATCACGATGAACGTTCGCTGCAACGACAACGAACGCTCGCCGTTTCATTCATTCCAAAAGAGAACGATAGCGGAAACGAAAACGACCATTTGGATAGGGAAAGGGTTTCGTCGTCGTTTTCGTTAGCATGGGGAAATTCTGGAGAAATTTTAGGAAAAGAGATTTATTGTTAAAATTCAGTCATTGCGGAACGGGAAAAATAGTTTATATTTGCAAACTGAATGTGTGATGACATACGAATAACACCACCAGAACAACGTGGAAATCACCTAACAAGAAACGTAATCAACGATAAATAAGCCTGATTGAAAATGAGAAGAATTGTATTGACTATGATGTTCATCATGGGTTTGCAAACAGCCTTGGGGCAGGATTTTGTGCGCGTGGAAAACGGTCAGTTCATACGCCACGGTCAACCTTATCACTATGTGGGAACGAACTTCTGGTATGGAGCGGTGCTCGGTTCGAAGGGACAGGGCGGTGACAGGGCAAGACTTGCCAAGGAGCTGGACTTCCTGAAAAGCATCGGCGTGGACAACCTGCGCGTGCTGGTGGGCAGCGACGGCTTGCAAGCCGAAGAGAGGTATGTGCCGAGTTTGGTTTATCCCACGCTTCAGACGGCTCCAGGCGTGTATAACGACACGATTCTCGATGGATTGGACTACTTCATGGCGGAATTGAAGAAGCGCGACATGCTGGCTGTGCTCTATCTGAACAACTCGTGGGAATGGAGCGGCGGCTATGGGCAGTATTTGGAGTGGGCTGGCGAAGGCGAGTGTCCTCATCCAAGCGAGGCTGGCTATAGCAAGTTCATGCAGCACGTGGCAAGTTTCGCAACGAACAAGAAGGCTCAGAAACTGTTCTTCCAGCATGTGAAGAACAT
>Ga0247608_10002404_pt1 | contig 23505 bp, 21 predicted proteins | sample 176DNAGHGlowgp2_FD_193490 | JGI IMG/M metagenome (GOLD analysis project Ga0247608, IMG submission 193490) | Sheep rumen microbial communities from Palmerston North, Manawatu-Wanganui, New Zealand - 1766 DNA GHGlow gp2 | ecosystem: Host-associated > Mammals > Digestive system > Stomach > Rumen ... | reverse complement strand
TCAGCCGTTCCAGACTGGTGCATACGCCGGTGCACAGAACGCTATCCCGCAGGTCCCGTCCAACGCTAAGATTACCACCAACAACAACGCTGCTGCGTTCATGGGTCAGGCCCCGGCAACACCGGTTCAGGCTCAGGTCCTCCCGACCAACGCCCAGGCACCTATGCCTGTCCCGCAGACCCCGGCAACACCGGCATATGCGCCGACTCCGACGCAGATGATGACCCCGGTTCAGCCGGCTGCTCCGGCTGCTCCTGCAGCTCCCGCAATGAACCCCGGCTTCCAGGCCATGGGTGTCCAGCCTCAGCAGACTGTGTTCCCGCAGGCTACTCCGGCTGCTCCTGCAGCCCCTGCAGCCCCTGCACAGCAGTCCTATGTTCCTCCTGCAGCTCCTCCTCTGAGCCAGCCGGTTCAGATGGGTATGCCGGGGGTACCGGCGGCAGGTCCGGCTCCTATCGTCGAAACCGATAGCGATGATGACCTCCCGTTTTAGTACAAACTAATATTCACTGTTAGTTGCATACACACAATCCCGCCTGTTTTCGGGCGGGATTGTTGCATATGCATGAAGAATTTACTATATTTGGGTATACGATATGGCCATCAGCTATGACGACATTCCGGCGTCGGTTTACGACGATTCTATCAGGGAGCAGTTCTCCCAGTATGCCCTGGATGACAAGCATCCCGGGTACTACAATTTCGTGTGTCCTAATCCGGAATGCGGCGACATTAACCAGCCGCAGAAAAAGAAAGCCTACATCTACACCGATACGTGGCTGTTCATCTGCTATAAGTGTACGCCGAAAATGCCTTACGCCAAGTGGCTACGACAGCACGACGAAGATGCGTACCAGCGATTGCTGTTCAGCGCGTTCGGGGTCAGGAAAGGTAACCGGGTCAATGACGACCCGTTGCCTGTACAGCCAAGACCGGCCGATGCATCGCTTCCTTTCAAGGACGGCGAGATAATTCCTATTTTGTCCAATCACCCTCTTGCATTGGCTGGGCTCAACCTGTGCAGGCAGAGACGTATACGCGAGGAAGTCTTTTCCGAGTGGTTTGTCTGTCTGCAGGGCGACCAGTTCCTTGACCGTGACGCGAACGGAAATTACGTGCTTGACGAGCATGGGCGTCCGAAGGGAAACGAATACCATAACCGAATTATCATCCCGTTCTACCACTTCGGCGGAAAGTGGGGGCAGTTCGACGCGAGGGCCATAGACCAGGCGAACCCCATGCGTTACAGGAACTTTACTGGAGTCAAGCGCACCGCGTACAACATAGACTTTATCAACTACGATGAACCAATCTATATCCTGGAAGGTACAATAGACTCTACCTTTGTCCATAACGCGATAGCAATCGGCGGCATCCAGCACTTCGACGAGATAATCTCTCAAAATCCTAGACTTGCCGAGAACAAGGACAAGGTTGTCGTATTGTGGGACAATGACTCCGAGGGACAGAAGGCCCGTGCAAAGACGTGCGAGCTTGGGTACAAGTGGTTTACCTGGGAAGGACTAAAGAGCAAGGACATCAACGGTGCCGTGATGGCAGGCGAACTCCCCGTTGACGAGGAAGGCTTCGTCCGCCGTGAAGCGATAGAGGCCAGGGTTAGAGACCCGGAAGCCGCAGGAATACTGTTCGCGCTGAAATATGGCAACATGAAGAAGGAAGCCGCCAAGAAGAGGTTCGAGGGAATCAAGAAGTTCAAGGAACAGAAGAACTTCAGGAAGCCGGAGGTATTGTTCTAATGCCGGCTATCCTCAAGACCGCGTACAAGAACAGGAACAAGACGCCGGAATTCGTCGGCTACATGTGGCTGTCGAGATATCTCAACATCCCTACTCCTAAGCTCAGGTCAAGCGGCATTCTCGATGACATCCCGTTCAGGTACGACAAGTCCAACAAGAAGATGTTCAAGTACACGGCTGCGATGGACGCTATCGCCAAGTACCGGGTGTCCCCGCCGGACAACCTGCATCCTCTCCACGAGTTTTCTCAGGCCGAGGCAATGCTTGAGATGGGGCTGAAACCTGACCAGCTTACGCAGTTCATTCGCGCCGGAAAACTGAGGACGCACGTTTCCCAGGTAACCGGGCATTCCGCCATATACAGGCAGGACATCGACAGGTTTTACCGGGAATGGTTCCCGGAACATATAGTAAGCAACATAACGATGCCCGTGCGCAGGGCAACCGCATCGATGCTCATTGACGTGAAGCTGTATAACCTGAAGCGCAAGACTCGCGAAGGCGAACTTTCGTATGAGCCAAGGAAACGCAAGGACCCGTACAGGTACAGCAAGACTGAGCTGCTGAAGTACCTTCGCCGTTCCGGCCGCAGGTGGTTCAGGAGGAATCCGTTGCCGGATTACCTGACATCCAGCGTCGCGGCAATCTACATGGGAATTTCCGACAAGCACTTCGCCAACCTCCGCATGATGGGCATAGTGAAACTGGCGGAAAATCCGGTCGGTACCGGTGCTTGCCAGTATTGCTACAAGCGCTCCGAGCTCGATGACGCAATAGATGCCATCAACGCGAGAACATACTACTGCGAGGGCATGAACTACTATACCCGCCGTGCCATCAAGTACAAGTTCCTCAAGAGCGAGCGCTGGGTTGACGAGTTCATCGCCGGGAAGTGCAGGCGCGTGATGTCCAAGGACGAGATTGCTCCTGCCACTGGCCCGGTAAAGGCACCGCCGAAGGGCTGGCTGAAGGAAGACGTTGAGCGCATTGTCGCGTCCGGCGTCGAAGTCAAGATTAGGAAGAAGCACCATCTGTCTTTCACCAGGAAGAAACTATCCAGCATAGTCCAGCTGGCTACGCCTCCCGTGGTGTTCGCGAACCCAGTCGAGCAGATGGAAGCCGCCATCGCGGCATCAATCAAGGCCGGCAAGGAAGCCTCCATACTCAAGAAGCGCGAGGCGCTGAAGAAGGTCGAGGCGGAGTCCGCCAAGCTGAACGCAATCCGCAACATACTTACCGGCGGGCCGGCGACGCGGCAGAGCCGTCCGAGCAGGAACGACATGCTGCGTTTCGCCGAGGAACGCCCGATAGTCACTATCCTGTTCAGCACCACCGGCATGCGCGGGAAATACGACGAATACCCAAACTCGAAGGAGGAGTGCCTCTTCCGAGTAAGCAGTGGAATATCTTTCGGGCGCAGGAAGATTCCGCCTTCCTTTGCCAGGGCAATCATGAACGCCCTGAAGATTTACAAGAAGCAGGATGTACGCCTGACCCCGTCATGGGTAGTGCTGGTGTCGGCCACGTCAATCATAACGGACCCGACATTCCACAGGACGCTGGCAGAGGTTCCCGAGGGTATAGGCGCGGTCGCCCCGTTCGGCTACGAGTATCTTCTCCCGGATGGCTCCTGGGACAGGTGCCCGGTTTCCTACGGGACTTACGGGATGTACAGCGAAATTACCGGGGCCCGCCAGAGGGTCGACGGGATAACCGATACGTTCGGCGCCCACCGGGTTGCCGTGATGGACGGGCCGTTCGTCGCGATACGCGGGGAATACCTGGCGGAACTGGGATACATCAGCTTCTTCCAGCAGCTGGGCGACCAGCGGGGCCTGCTCGGGCCGGTCGTTTCCGGTATCTGCCGAAAGTTCGGCATCCCCATGATGCAGGTTTCGGTGGAAAGCTGGTCAAGTATCGAGTATTTTGTACGCCCAAACACGCCGGAGATGAATCTGGCGGTCGATAGAATTGCTAACTTTGTAGAGAGGCCGATTGAGAGCCTCTAAGGGAAATAACCTATGGAACCACAGATAATCACAATGAGCCCGCAGTTTTTCGCGTTGCTCAAGAAACTCACGATGGTGAGCAAGTCCAAGGCCACCGTATTCTTCAAGGGCAACGGCCGGTGCAGAATTACCGTGCCTACGACGGCGACGTTCCTCCATATCTCCGCCGGCCCCAACGACCTCAATTTCGGCGGTAACGAGGTATGCATCGCCTCGCTGATGGAATTCATCAGGTTCTGCGAACTTGTCGGATTCCCGGGAACCCCCGGCGCTTCCGTGAGTGTCCTGGACGAGACTTTGACGAACGGCCATGTCTACCCGATGGTGAAGTTCATGAACGGTTCCGAGGATATGGCGACCAAGGTTGCGCGTGCAGTGTGCGCCGACCCGACGAGGTTCGACCAGAAGGCTAGACATGTCCCGTGTGACCGCGAGAAGGACCCGATGAACTGCCTTGCGACGATAGCCCTCGACCGTAACGAGCTTAAGACCATGTGCGACGAGTTGAAGATGGTTCCCGGTTGCCAGTTCGTCTCGGTGGTCCTGACCCACAGCAAGGTCAACATCTACATGAAGGGCCGTACCGGCCAGCAGATTACCAATACCATCCCGAGGAACTGTACCAGGATGGGCGCGGCGGCCAGCATCGACGCCGCCTATGCCAGTTCACATGACAAGTTCCGCAAGATTCCCGCCCTTTACCTGAACATCCTGAAGGGCATCGATACCGACTACGAGGTCGAGGTTCGCCATATCAAGACCGACAAGCGCGACAAGCTCACCCTGAAGGCCTTCTCGTCAATCGCCGGGGCTGACCCGAACGACCCGATTACGCTCTATGTCGCCGGTATGGAAAGCGACGGTGGCGAAATCAACCACGAAAGCCTGGTCGAATAAGATATAAACTACTGGGAAACTGATTATTACGAGGTTCCCAGTGAGTAACGGCATCTCCCTGAAAGACTTTACTAAGGCTTTCGAATATACGAAGACCCAGAGCGGACCGGTGAAACCGGCCCGCACTACCTCCGTCAAGATGATGAAAGGTACCCTTGGCCCGGTAGGCGACCAGACCAAGCAGAAGTGGGACCATCGCACGTACGAGAATAAGAGTCTTCTCCAGCACAAGAATTACCTGTCCCTGAAGGACATCGCGGTGAAGATTATGGCTGAGGCAACGTCCTCTACGTCATATTCCCCGATGCGACTCAACCTCTCCGGTATGGACATGGACAAGACGTCAATCAACGGCGAGTTCGTGTGCGACGGCAAGCCGGTGACGATGAACCTCAGGTATCCGAACACGAAGGGAAATATCAGCGTCGAACTCGCACTGGATGACGGAAACAGCACTCTCTATACCGTGCCGCTCGAATCCGACCAGTTCAAGGGAAACTTTGCACAGTCAATTCGCCAGACCGCACGTAACCTCATCACCAAGGTATCCGACGAAGAACGCAACAACATGATAAACGGTGTCGGCGTAGTAAGGATGCCGGGCGACAATTTCAATGATACGCTCGGTCTGGCCGCAGGTGACACCAATAACATCACCCGTTACGAATCAGTCGACTGGAAGCTCCAGAAGCTTCTCGGTGTATGCCAGCAGGCCGAGGCCCAGTTCGAAGCCGAGGATTTCGGCGCTGACGATTTCGCTGCACCTGCCGGCGGTGATGCCGGTGGCGACATGGGCGGCGGTGCAATGGGCGGCGGTGCAATGGGCGGCGGTGCCCCGGGTGGCATGGACGGGACGGAACATCCGCAGGATGCCGGTTCTGTCAATGGTGTCAACGGTGGCAACGGAAATGGTGAGAAGAAAATGGAATTCCGCGAATTCTGCTTGCCGAGCGACCCGTCCAACGGCTCCGGCCTGTCCCAGGCAGCGTGGGACAACATGGCACAGATTGTTTCCGATGCAATCAACTACATCAACGACAACCAGTCTGGCGGTGTGAAGCCGTCTGCCACAGAATGGTATGAAGGTTTCCCGGGCGTCAAGAACATGATTCCTGATGAAATCCTGGAACAGTTCCTCTCCTTCGATGACTACAAGGCACTCGATACTACGCTTCCGGTGAAGGGCCTGCAGCAGTTCGCCCATGCTCTCGAAGGCGGCAAGGTTGATATCACCAAGTTCAAGACGGACCTCGGCAAGTGGTTCCCGGAGGTCTACAACACTGACGGTACGGCAATGCACGATGTCGCCAAGGAAACCGCCGCCATGACGTTCCCGCAGGATGACAACACTGGCGTTGGCCAGGGTCTCGACCAGAGTGCCCCGGTTGACTTCGGCGGTATCGGCGAGATGGGCGACATGATGGACAACGCACAGTCGATGGTTGGCAATGACGGCAACCTCGATGCCGGCATCGACATGTCCGAAGACGGAAGCCACTCGGAAGAAGCCGGGAAGGACAAGACGGAACTGGCCGTCGACTCGCTCGACAAACTCTTCTAGTCCATTTCAACACGATTATCGATATGCGGGGGCTTCGGCTCCCGCATTTTTGTATTAGTTTCAGGGACGTAAAGAGGAAAAGTTATGCCAACACCGAAACTTACAATGTTCAATACCGTGACCGGCTTCCGCGAAGCGGTTTCCTTCATCGGGTTTTCTTGCGAGTCGGAGGACAGCAAGGTACACATCGAGACGTTCGTCAACCATGAAGAGGATGACCTCGTGTACATGAAGCTCACGACTGACAAGGGGGCTACCGCGCTAGTGGATTCTACCCTGAAATCGGAATGCCTGGACAGCGATGCCTATGTGAACCTGAGTGACTTCTTCGTGATGTGCGACAAGGGCGTCAAGGATGGTCTCGTTGCCATGTGGGTAGCCGATGGAAGGCTTTACATCGGTTCTTCATACAATGAAGGCCTGCAGTGCTTTGAGTCCGAGGCCAGCCTGCCGATGCTCGAACCGTTCGAGGAAGACGACGCCTTCTCCGCGGACATCACCGTGCAGGTCGAACAGATGGTGATATCCTCGCTTATCGATGCATGTTACAACTTCGAGACAATCGAGATGGCATGCACCGAAGGCACAATCTCGTTCCGTACCGGGGATGACCGCGTGTGCATCGCCACACTGCCATATACAATCAAGATTCTCGGTGTCGAGTCACCGAAGGACGTGAAGGACTTTGCGGCATCCATTCCGGTCAACGTGTTCAGGATTATGCCTACCGTGAACACCGACCCGGTATGCTCGTTCGACTTCGACTTTGCCCGGAAGAAGGTCCGTGTTGCCGGCAAGCTCTATGCCATCAACTACAAGTATGGCGAAGGCAAGCTCCGTACCGGTACCAGCGAAGGCATGACTTCGTACATGAAGTTCGACACGCTCGGCATGATGGCTACCATCGACATGATTTACGGGCTGAACTACAAGGACCCGATTGCCCCGGTTACACTTATTCCGCTTGACGAGAATACCGTGGAAATCAAGTACGGGTTCGAAAACCGATATGCCGGCACGATTACCATGACCGGCGTGAAGATGATGGATACGAAAAAGTCCATCGAGTTACCGATGGACGTTAGTACCATGATGGTGAGAAACGCCGGCACTGCCGTTCTGGAAATGCTCTACTCCGATGACGGGAGGCTGTTCCTTACGTTCGCCAGCGAGAAGAGCAAGTTCGCCAGAAAGTGCATGTACTTTGGCGACTAGCCTTCGGCCAGGTCGGAATCATCGGGAGGCGCACTGTCGCTTCCCGTTTCTGTATCCGAGGATTCGTCCGAGGAACCGGGCTCGATTTCCGACATGGCATTGACGCTGCCGCCATCATCTTCTGAGCCGAAGTCACCGAACCCTTCCTCGGCGACGGAGTTGACCGCATCCATTCCTTCGTCGGAGAATCCGAGGTCCATGTTGTCGATGCCACCGCCGAAGCCTCCGCCGAATCCACCGCTGTCACCGAAACCTCCGCCGAATCCCCCGCCATCGGCACCGAAGTCGCCGAAGTCATCGAACCCGGCGTCATCGCCGAAGATGTCGGAACCCGGCGTCTGTTCATCCGGGTTGAATCCCATGATGTCCTCGTATTCGGAATCGTCGTCAGTCTGTTCTTCCGGATGCTGCAGTTCCTTGCGAAGCTCGTTTACCGCGGTATGGACCATGTCCTGTGAATCCCCGCCCATCGGCATGGTGCTGGGGTCATCGAGCGCCTTGTCATGCAGTTCAATCATCTTGCGGCGGAACCGGGCCTTGACCTCGCTGACCGGGAGACCTGATTCTTGGCTCAGTTCATTGAAAATAGGCAATTCATGGCTTACCGTGGCCGTTTTAGGGATATTTATGTCCATATCGAGTTCCTCGATGTACAGTTTATTTTTCCGTGAAACATAAATTATTGCGGCGTTATATAAACTTACGAGCAAATCAAACCAACTAGGAAGGTATTTACCATGGCATACAGCCTCGAAGAAGAAGATAACATGCTCTCCCTGTTCGAGAGCATTGCAAACCAGCCCATCGAACAACAGCGCCCGTACAACGAGGTGCGTAACCCGAAGCCCATGATGGAATCCGCTATTTTCGAGGGTACCAAGGTGGACTTTTCTAGCTGGACGACCGATTCCAAGAAGGTCGGCAAGGCCAAGACTGCTTCCAACCCGGACCTCAGCAAGGGGTCCAAGGCCGCCAAGGGTACCACCGTGGCAACCAAGGGCACCAAGGACCAGGTCACCGAAAACGACGTCGTGACCATGAAGAAGGAAGACAAGCAGGTTACCAAGCTCGTTACCGAAGACGCCTCCCACGAAGCCAAGTGTGAACCCAAGGCCAAGTCCGGGAGCTTCGACGCGGCGGCCAAGTCCACCGCCTCTGCACAGCGTTCCAAGGCAGAGTCGAACAAGAAGTTCTCCGAGGAAAGCAAGCGCCAGCGCAAGATTGACATGTTCCGCGACTTCGTGAAGAGCCTCGGCGTGGACGAGAAGAGCAAGGCCGATGCCGAGAAGGTCCTCAAGAAGTTCGATTCTATATCTAAGTTCATCGGTGAGCCCGGCAATGGCAAGACCAAGCCGAAGCTGGAAAGTATCGCCACTATCAGGCCATGGAGCTGCGGCGGAATGTTTAACGAGCCTACTCCGGATGAACTCAAGTGGATTGAGGAGGTTGCTGCCAAGAAAAAGGCCGGCGAACCGCTTGACAAGTTCGAACAGTATGTATACGACCGTGCTGAACAGGAAGGCCGGCTGCCTGCGCCGAGCGTGTAACGGCAGAATAATGTATTTGAAAAAAATCCCGGGATTTCCCGGGATTTTCTGTTGTATATACACGGAAATCTTGCTATATTTTATATCGGAAACCTATGGAAAATGTATCGACAATGGCCCCGCCGGACCCGAGGGTGGAGCAGAGAGCTGTCGGTACGGCTACGGTCCTATCCGCCAAGGAGGAACCGAAGCAGTACCGAATGTGGTCTGCAATCTACCACGACAGGGACACGGACAACCTGTTCCTCTGGTACGACGACGGGACGCTTGAACAGAAGCGTATAGTTAACACGTTCTACACCCCCAACAGGGGTGAGTTCGGTGCGATGCCCTGCGGGATGAAGGACATCTACGGCAGGGAGATGTATGCCGTGCAGAGGCATACTACGCCCGAACAGGACATCAGGAAAAGATATCGCGGGCCACACAACCACCTGGCGGAAATCGACATCGACCCGAGGGCCAGGTTCCTTCAGAAGCACTACGCGAACACCGGCATGCTCAAGCCGGACATGAAAAAGATTAACATCTGCTTCCTCGATATCGAAGTTGAGACTACGGGCCGCTTCCCTGCGGCTCATCGCGCAGAGTACCCAATCAACTGCGTTACCATCTACTTTTCTTCTACCGACAACTATGTTACGTACGGCGTAGGCCGTGACATCGACGATGACGTGAAGGAGGCCATGGCCAAGGAGAACGGCAAGTACGTCCTCTGCGAGTCCGAGACTGACCTTCTCCGCAAGCTATTTACCGAGATTGGAAACAACGAAGTCGCCATCCTTTCCGGTTGGAACTTCTCCTACGATACCACGTACATGGTAAACCGCGCCGAGAAACTCGGCGTCGAGCTGAAGCTCATGTCCAGGCTCCCTGCCCAGTTCAAGAAGGCATGGGTGAACAATGACGGCGAACTGCAGATTGCAGGTACCGAAGTCATCGACTTCCTGGCGCTCTACCGCAAGTATACTTTCTCCGAAGAACCTTCCTACAAGTTGGACTACATCGGCGGCAAGGTCTGTGGCGAGCACAAGGCCCCGCTTCCCGACGGCTACAAGTCCTGGAAGAACCACTGGTCGCAATTCATATACTATAACTGGCAGGACGTCCGCCTGCTGAAGAAGATTGAGCTCAAGGAACGCATGTTCCAGCTGTGCGTGACCGCTGCCGCGGAAGCGCACGTCCCGTTCTCGTTTGTTTTCGAGTCCAAGAAGATGCTGGTCGGGTTCGTGATGAACTACCTGCACCAGAACGGAATGGTGTTCCCCGCATACAGGGAACAGCAGAAGGAAGAATACCCCGGTGCATTCGTGTACTCGATTCCTGGGTTCTACGAATGGCTGGTCTCGTACGACTATCGCTCGCTGTATCCGTCAATCATGATGACATTCAATACCTCTCCGGAGACGAAGGTCATCAAGCCGATGGACTACGTGATGACCGAGGAAGAGAGGGCGACGCTCATCGAGAGCCCGTGGACCCACAACGGCAAGTACAGGGTTTACTTCAGGAAGGACAAGGAAGGCATCGTCCCGAAGGTCACTCGACTCCTGTTCGACGGTCGTGCGAACCTGAAGAACAAGATGAAGGCCGCCAAGAAGGCGGGCGACCACGAGATGACCGGCATCTACGACATGATGCAGAAGGTGTACAAGGTTCTCGGCAACTCGCTGTACGGCTTGCTCGGTTCCAACTACTTCCCGCTGTACGACGTGGACAATGCCGCATCCATTACTGCGTATGGTCGAAACCTCATCAAGTTCACCATCGAGCAGCTGGCCCATTACCTCAACGAGGAGGTATGCCACGACCAGCGGTTCATCGACGCGTTCGGATATGTCCCGAAGATTAACCCTGACTATCTAGGCACAACGCTCGATGACGAAGGCCAGGTCCTGTACAAGAGAATGTCCCACGGTGATACCGATTCCTTCTATTGCAAGGTGGGCGACCTCTTCGAGGAGTTCCACAAGAAGGAAGGTACTGGTACTGAAGTCATCGTCTACAAGGGACACAAGCAGGTTGAACGTTTCACGTTCGGAAATTCCGAAGAACAGGAACTCGAGTCAAAGAAGTGTTTCAACCGCATGTGCAACAAGTACGCGCACGATACCTGGCATGACCCGGAGAACCGCGCCATTGACAAGAAGACCGGTCTTTCCAAGGTCAAGATTATGTTCCACGACGGTATCGTGTGGGGCAGCGAAGGTCATCGCATTCTCTACAGCCGTTACAGGCTCACTGACTTCTGCCGTATGATGGACGCGGTTATCCTTGAAGAGAAGCTCGACGAGTTTATGCTTGCCTACGCCACCAAGTGGGGATACCTCAAGAACGAGCTGTTCCTCAAGCGCGAGAAGTGCATCTACAAGGCTATCGTCACTGCGAAAAAGAAGTACATATGCGAAGCCGAGTCCAACGAAGACATCGTCTACTTGGACAAGGAACCGGTGAAGGACGAGGAAGGCAACATTATAAGCATCGGCTCTATGGAACTGACGCCTGACTTCGCAGTGACCGGCCTTGAAATCGTGCGCAGTTCTACCACGCTGTTCTCCCGCGAACGCATGATGGACATGGTGAAGCTCATGCTGAAGACGATGGACAAGGCGGTCGTGCGCGAGCGCCTGCTCGAAATCAAGCGCGAGTTCTACCAGGCTGTCAGCGAGGGTAAGTACTCGTACATCGCCATGCCGTCCGGCATGAAGGAAGAACCGATTCCTTACCCGATTCAGTGCAGGCTTCCCCAGGAAGAACTCGGGAAGCTCGACTGGAGACGCCGTGCGGCTTCCGTGTGGAACTACCTCATCGAGACTGACCCGGTGCTGTCCAAGGAACCGTACGAACCGATTACGGCCGGCGAGAAGATGAAATTTATTAAGAAAGCGGACGAGGACTATGGTGTTAGCATCATCTGCTACACCGGAAACGAATGCCCGCAGCGTCTTATCGACATGTTCCATATAAATTGGGATGAACAATGGAAGGTATCGGTCGCCCAGATTCTTGGCCGCCTGTTCACTGCAGTCGGCTGGCCAGAAGAACTGGAATATGACGAGAGCGACGCGATGCTCGAACTGATTTAGGAGACATCATGAGTGAATTCAAGATAGAGGTGCTGAAGCACCCTACTGAAGAGGATTGGCAGTGGGTGAAACTGCTCGCATTGAATACGATGGGAAAGGGCTATATGATGGACAAGGAAATGTCCCTCGAACTGAAACGTAAATACCTGAAGTCCGACCATTCTCCTATCCGTACGTTGACATTTATCATCAAGATGGAAATCCCGTACTGCGACTCCGTGTGCTTCGTGCGACACAAGACAGGTGTTGAGCACTTTGTTCAGTCACAGCGTAACGACCGTCAGGACAAGTACGACCGGTATGCTGCTCCGCAGGGCGCACTTGTATCCCATATCATGTATGTCAATGCGCCTGAACTGATATTCATGGCCCGTCGCAGACTGTGCGGTAAGGCCTCTGTGAACTGCCAGAAGATTATGCGGGAGATAGTCAAGCAGGTTGTTGCAACGAACCCGGAATTTGACGGGCTTCTTGTACCGAACTGCCAGTATCTCCATGAATGCCCCGAGTTCCAGTCGTGCGGCCGTTGGCCGGTCAAGGAGAAGGAGGAAAAATCTGATGTCCACCAAAATGAATAAGTCCGGCAAATGGATGTTCGACATGGTGTTCCATGCATGTATAGCGGCATTTTTCCTGGAAATTGCCATCGTGTTTCTGGCAAATTATGTGGTCAATATAATGGAGCCCACGGTTCGTGCTAGCATGGAAGCGTTTGATATTGCCGGAAACATGCTGTTGACAATAGCGGCATTAACGGCATCCGCCTACAATGCGTTCATGTCCTTGCACAGGTTTCTCCTGTGGCATAACTATTGGAAAGACCTCAGGAATGTATTGGATGGCTAGGATGCCGGCGCGTCCGTAGAAGCGTTGACGTTCTGCGGGCCGGTTCCGCCCCACATGCCGAGTGATGTGCGTCCCGGGTTCACAACCGGGCCAGCTCCGCGTCCGAATCTGGAAGCATAGGAATTCTGCATCAGGGCCGCCACTGTTTCATCTTCTGGCGGTTCTTTGTCGTTTGCCAGGTTCTCGTTTGGAACGATACCCTGCTGGCAGGTTCCTGGCTGTGCGGCAATCTGCTTAACGTTGATGTCGGTGGCGGAATTCTCGAAAAGCCCCCGGTAAATCCCGGCAACCTGTTCGTAAAGCTCCTTGTCTGACCCGGCAATTCGCCTGATAAATTTCGCCATCGTTTTCATAATAGAAAGTTTATTGCTATATTTAAGTGAAAGGAATGACTTATGGCAGAAGAATTAGACTTGATTACAGGCATGCCGGTTCAGACCAGTGCCGAAGTTAATATATCCGAGGACCGTACCCTGGCTTGGGTCGAGAAGCACCGTGGCAGGAACCTGGACGAGATTGTTCTTCCCAAGAAACTCGACACCATAGTCCGCAATGCCCTCAGGCTTGGCGGCTACAACAACTACATATTCCACTCCGGCGTACCGGGGACCGGCAAGACCAGTCTGGCCGAGGCTTTCCCTCTTATGCTCGGTGCGGAGCGTGTCGTCCTGTATGCCCAGAGGGACTCCGAAATCCTTGACAGCATCGAGGAAGGAGGCATGTACCGTTCCGGCAACGGGCTCCCGAAGTATTACGTGATTGACGAAGCGGACCATCCCAGCAACCCCGAGAGCTTCTACCGTAAGCTTCAGTCCCTTATCGAGGCCACCTCGTCCAACCTCCGCTTTATCCTTACCTGTAACGAGATTTGGAGAATTCCGGACGCCATCAGGTCACGCTGTACACCGATTGCGTTCGACCATCCCGGCGACGATAGCGAGTACAAGAAGCGCATCTTCAAGCGGCTCAAGCATATCGCACTCGAGGAGACCAAGTTCACCGGGGGCACTGTCTCCAAGGATACCCTGGTGGAGACCATCCAGGCATGCTACCCGGACATCCGTTCGATGATTAACGCGATGCACCTTACGTTTCTCGAGAACAACGGAAGTATCGTCGGACACCCGAACGTTATCCGCGAGGAGACCATCAAGAACATCTACCAGCTGACTATCATGATGGACCCGAGGAAGCTCCGGTATTTCATCTCGTCCAACGTAAACGATTTCCGCAGTGTCTACATCCCGTTCGGGCTATACTTCATGAACCGCATCCCGCTTCCGACCAACGGGCAGATTGACTTCATGTACATCCAGTTCGCCTCCATGCTCGGCAAGGCCGTCCGCGCCACGCAGTCCCAGGTGAACCAGGAGGTGACGCTCATGGAATTCCTTTCGGATGTCATGATGATGATTGCCCAGTGCCAGATGGTTGGCAAGATGCCGTTGGACCCGGTGCAGCAGCCGGTTCAGGCGGAACAACCGGTACAGCAGGTGCAGAATGCCGTTTGACCCGTTCAGATTTCTCGATGAGCGCAAGCAGGGGCTCCCGGTGACTGAACTCGACAAGGACGAGTTCCAGCTGTACAACGTCGTCCAGGCCATATCGATGGACCCGAAGATGCGCAAGGTGGCGCACGAGTTCAACGAGCTCTCGTTCTCCCATCTCCCGAAGGACATACAGGCCATGGCCATGCAGGGACTCAACCGTGTCCGCATGGATACCCGGTGGTGCAGGGCCAAGGGCAGCGCCATCAAGGAGAAGAAGGAACAGGTTGAGCACATCATGAAGGTTACCGGTCTCAGCAACAACGACGTGGTCCGCAGCATGCGCTACGGCGTGTTCGACCTGGAAAAGATAGAGGAGCAGTACATAAGGGTGTTTGAGCCCGAAAAGCTACTGGAGCTTTATGGCAAGAAGAAAACAACCAACAGAAAAGTCCACGCAGCCAAAGTCAACGGAAAAGGCAAGTGAGCCGGACGAGAACGTCAGGTTCATGATGGAGAAGTTCGGTCTCGACGAGGAGAAGGCGAAGCTGGCAATAGAGAAGGGCTTCCGGGTGGAAGCCCTACGCGACGGCTCTGCAATGCGTCATTTCGTCGAGGATTCTGGAATCGCTGCCGGAGTCAACCGGGTGAAGCGGGAATTCCAGAAGGCTACAAAGTCATCCCAAGAAGAGTCTCGAGGATAGGGACGTCCTTTTCATCTTCCTCAGTCGGCTTGCCGTTTGCGGCAGCCTGCGCGACCGGTGTGGCCGCGCTTATTTCTTTTTCGGGGTCAGCCCCTGCGTTTGCCGCGTCCTGCTGCTTCTGAGCCGCGGTAAGGTCCGGGGTATCCGGGAGGTTGGTCTTCGGTTCCGGCTGGACGGCGTTAGGGTTGACCTGGCCGTCCGGTCCGACTCCGCTCTGCCGGTCGACAGCCATGAGCTGTTCGTCGGTAACCGGCATCTGCGGGGTATTGTCGACAGGCGGTTCCATTGCCGGGGTCGAGCCGAAATCGTATAGCATCTGCTGAAGCCGCTCGTCCGGGGCGGCGTCGCCGTCGCCGTTGGCGAAATCTACCAGGTAGTCCATCGGGGTCTTCTGGAGGGCGTCCTTGCATACCCAGGCGTTTCCCTCGACCTTTGAGTTGACATTGTTCGGCACGGTCATCTCGATGAAGCTCATGTTCTTTTCCAGCATCTTCTGGATGAGGTCGTAGTTGACCATCTGGGTAAATCGTCCCGTCGCCGCGAATACAAGGGCGTGAAGTACGGACTCGCCCCGGGAGTTCGTGCATGTCAGGATTAGCGGGTCGATTTCCAGCAGGGTATCGACCATGTTGTCTGCCCACATGTGGAGCGTGGTCGTCCATTCGCCGTCGCCGAGGTCTACCCGGCGGGTGAACTGCATCGGGAACTGGCGCAGGGCCTGCCGGTTCTTTTCCGAAATGACCTCCACCTTCTTGTTGAGGAGGTCCTGGATACCCTCGATGAGGGCCAGTTCTTCCGGATAGGCGTCCTTCAAGCCATTGATTCTCCGGTTAAGTTCCCTTTTGTCCATATATTCTACCCCCGATTTGGGCCGTTTTTACCAAGTTTATTGCCTTCTGCCCCGAAAAGTGGAAAAAAATGTGACCACGGCATAAACTTCCGCCAGAATAATTAACCAAACCATGAGGTAGATTATGGCAACACGTATGGGAGCGCCCGGGGTACGCATTGAACTCCACGACCGTTCCGGATATAGCCTGGTCGAGAACCCGAATGCGGTGGCTGGTGTCGTTGGTTTTGCCCCCAGGGGCGAGCTGAACAAGATTCGGCTCCTGACCAATACCGCCCAGCAGGACACGTATTTTGGCCTCGGATTCAACAACAGTCGTTACAACCAGGGCATGTACGCCACCCGCGCCGTCTTGAACGCAGGTGGTTATGTCGAGTTTGTGCGTCCATACGGCGAGGAAATCGACCGTACCGACGACTTCAAGCGTGACCTGAAGACGGATACCTACGTGGTGTCCTTCGACCGTAACGCGGTCAACAACAAGGAAAACACCGACAAGACCTCGATGAAGATTGACTTCTTCGCGTCCACGAGGTACAAGACCGACGGTGCTGCGAAGTTCGGCGTCACTCGTAAGATTAACAACGTCGCGGAGACCATCGTCAACAACAGCAACGTGAACTTCAACGTTGATGCTGCCGATGATGTGTTCAATGTCAAGAAGAATTTTGTGAGCAACGGCGGTTCTGCCCGTGGCGATACCGACATGGTCATGTTCGCCTTGATGAACGCCGACCCGAGCGGCGCGAACCGTGCCTACACCAGCTTCGAACTGGACACGACTCAGATGAAGGATGACCGTCGTGGCTTCGGCGAGCTCACTGTTGCTACTAAGGGCAAGGTGGGGTTTGCCGTCGATGACATCGTTTACGGACCGGCGACTGGTCGTGTAACTACGCTCAGCACTTTCCGTGTCACGAACATCGTCGACAAGACCGTTTACCTGAAGGCGGAAGATGCCCAGACCGAGCATAACCTCGCGCTCGGCTATTCTCCTCTTACCCTTCTATATCATGACGACGCAAATGCGGTTGCCGACGGGTATGACTACCTGACGGTCAAGACTGCCGTTGCCGGTCAGGGTGCGAAGACCTTCGGTTCTCTACATCTGAACGAGGAAGGCCTCATCAAGCTGAAGGCTATCCCGTCCGGTAGCTCTATCGTGTTCCATGACCAGGATTCCATCGACGTGTACGTCCGCGTGGCTACGTCAACCGGCACCGCCGTTACGGAATTTACCGAGTCCGGGTCCGTTGTGAAGGCTACAGTGGCCGACCCCGATGCAATATGGGTTGGCGATACCGTCAGCATTACATGGGATACCAAGTCTGCCGCGTTCAAGGTCACTGGCCAGACCGACGCTGAGTTCCAGCTTACCTACGTTGGCGAGAATGAGCTCGACACATCCATCTTCTCGGCTGACGAATGGACGATGAACAATACCCAGCCGTCTAACTGGGTTGACAGCGTTGGCACCAAGGTGCTTACTGTAACTTCCGATGCGACGGTCGCTACTGTAACGAACGAACTCGTTGCTATCATGCGTGGCGAGGAACTCGGCTACGGCTACGCCAACATCCTCGGTGACATTGCCAAGGATAGCACCGGTAAGCTCATCGTCAGCGAAGACAAGAAGACCATCAAGCTCGCTCCGGGTGGTGCACTCGAGTTTGTCGCCGACGATATCGTTGCGATTACCCGTGCCAGCGTCGACCTGGAGGTCGAGGCGACCGAGGACAGCGGTCTCGATACCGACAACATCCTGTGGCTTGGCAAGGTCAAGCAGTCTGACCCGATTACGGATACGGTCGAGTTCTACGACGAAATCGACTCCAGCCTGCTTCCGTCTGAAGCTACCGAACTCAACTTCCAGTTGCTTAACCTGACACAGACCAACAAGGTCGTGTATGCATCAACTGATACATGCAAGCGTCCGGCTACGATGACTGTTAGCGATGTCAAGTATACCTACAAGAAGAAGTCCGATGGTAAGGATGCCGTGGATGCCGTGTACGAAATCACGACAGTGACAGGTAAGGTTACTGATACGGTTACCGGTGGTGAAACTGTCGTGGTTACTTACGATGGCAAGACTGCAAGCGGTACCGTTGATGCAGAAGGTAACTTCTCCGCGGTCTTTACCGACAAGCCGACTACAAGCGAAGCTCAGCCTACCTGCGATATCCAGGAGGGTACAATCAATGGTTCTACCGTGACTATTTCCGGTGCGGCCTTCGTGACGGCAGTGAAGACTCCGGCTGAAGAAGCGGTCATGCCGGTGTACACCATCACCGCTATTGACGTTACTGCGACCACTACTGCAAAGTACATGCGCGTTGGTGACCAGGCTACGGCAACGGTTACCGCCATTGGTGAATCTCGCGTTGGCGAAGTCACAAAGGTAAACGAGGACGATACCTATACGATTCGTCTCGAGGCCGGCTTCGACCTCGAAGGTACTCGCAGCTCAAGTGCTGACGTGCCTCCTACCGCCACGACTGACTCTGTATCTGGCGTGACTGTCACTGTGACCGAAGGATACTCTGACATCTACATGATTGGTAACTACACCGTCATGGTTCCTGTCAATGTCCAGAACACGACTCCGGCTGTCGTCCTCGACGGTACGTTCGTTGCGTCCGATGACAGCGCTGCATTCAAGTATCTCAACTGGCAGACTAAGGAAGGCAGCAAGCTCGTTGTTGACCATTCCGAGAAGGTTCTTACTGATACGACAATCGGTGCTACGTTCGTCGGTCTTGGCCTCGCTAACATCCGCTACACCGACGTCAACTTCACGGGCAATACGGTGAAGGTGTACGACCTCACCGATGAGGGTGAAGCGGTTGCAAGGCTGTACCTCTCCATCTCGTACATGTACAACGGGGTCCTCTACGAATTCGACGGTACCGTGGTTAAGTATGTCTACAATGACATGCAGCTCTACATCGGTGATTCCGCCGAAATCGAACTCGAGGGCTCTGGTGTCTACTTCGTCCTGAACGAAAGCGGTGTCATGGAGATGTTCCGCGAGGATAATTCCTACGACCTCTCTGCTACGGTCGCTGGTGAAGTTCAGACCGACGGTACCATCAAGCCTATCCCGTCTAGCACGACAATCGCCCCGGCCTTCAACACTGAAGACCCGGCCATTATCAACAACGCGGTGTGGACCTATGACCCGCTCAACAACATGTCAACCAGCACGCTCTCCAACGCCTTCAACCTGTTCCTCGACAAGGACAAGTCCGACGTTACGTTCTTCGTCGGTGCTGGCCTTGGCCTGAACAACTTCGGCCTGAAGGGTTACGAGACGCTGAACACCCAGCTTATGCAGGCTGTCCTCAGCATCTGCGAACTCCGCAAGGACTGCTTCGCTCTGTTCGACGGTGTGGCTGACTCTCGCATCGAGAAGGTGCTCAAGCTTGACTCTCCGGCAAGCCGCTTCGGTTCTACCCTCGGCCGCTGGGGTGCAATCTATGACGCACGTCCAATCTTCTACGATTCAATCATCACCAAGTCCAACGTGGAAATCGCCCCGTCCATCCCGATGGCTTCGCTCATCACGACGAACCGTAGGGCCGCAATCTTCTGGCACGTGCCGGCAGGTGAGGACACGGGTATGATTCCTGGCGCATGGTGCCGCAAGCTGAAGTACGAACGCAAGTTCAACTACCCGGAAGACCCGGAATCCGATATCGCAAGGCTTTGCGACATCCACGTGAACCCGTTCCGCTCCAACAAGAAGGGCATCTACTGCTACGGCGACTTCACGATGCAGATGGAAGACACTGCGTTCAATGCGATTAACGTCACTATGCTCGTCGCAGGCATTCACAAGATGTTCTACAACTACCTCGACTCCCGCGTGTTCCGCCTCAACACCACGGCTCTCCGTGCGCAGATTAGCGGCGACCTCCAGGAGAAGCTCGACCAGTTCATGGCTGAAAACCCGGCCGGCCTGGAAGAGGGTAGCCACGTCATCTGTGATGACACCAACAACCCGCCGGAAGTCATCGAGGCCCATAAGCTCTATGTGGACTTGATGCTGTATCCGACGACAAGCACCCGCTACATCTACCTGAGGACCAACGTTCTCAGCAGGACTACCGGGAACGTCATCTCAACCGACATCTCTACGGGTGCCCGCTAATCAAAGGAGGATACATAAATGGCGAACAAACCTTATGGCGTTGAAGTGACAGACAAGAAGAAGATTTTCTTCGCGTCTAACATCGACCACCTGCCGGACCCGGTGCGAAGCACCCGCTGGCGTCTCTGTGTGGACCAGGGCATCTTCAAGGCAATCGGTCTCAAGCCGACCAACGGTTATGGTTTCGGTGAAACCCTCGCTAGTTCGAAGGAGTTCACCCTCCATATTTCCGATGGCGCGAAGATTCCTGATGCGGTCATCAAGTCCGAGTCCATCTGGTACATGGGTTACGAAAAGAAGTACCCCGTGCAACAGCAGCAGCTGGCCGGCACGACTACCCTCAATGCCCTCCTCCTCGAAGATGGCAGGGCATACGAGACGATGCTTGCGTGGAACCAGTGCTGCTTGAACAGTGGTATCCTGAACAAGACGGGCGAGGGTGACACGAACCCCGAGCGTAACCGTCTTGAAGTGGACAGCACCAACAAGCTGTACCTCGGCCTCGGCCAGCAGGAGAACTACCTGAACTCCACGGCGGTTCTTCTCCGTAACCACCATGTCACGCTCGAGCTGTACGACTGGATGTACGGTAACGTTATCATGGGCATCCGCTACATCAACGCATGGCCTTCCAAGGTCACAGTTGGTACGCAGCTCAACTACAACGACGCTAAACTCATGAAGTTCGGCTTCGAGCTCACCTACGACCGCTGGAACATCTGGTTCAACCCGGATTACAAGGTCATCAAGCCCGGCCAGCAGTAATCGGTAACGAAAATTAACAAGAGGCCCGGTTTCCGGGCCTCTTTTCGTTTGCAATTTTCGGCAAAAGTTTCTAGTTTTCCTCTCAGAGGAAATTGTATGTCATCATTCCATATAGATGAAGACGCCATCAACGAGATGGTCGGAGACCAGAACGCCCCGGTGAACGTCCAGATGCAGCGGCTGCGTGCCTGGTGCGCCGAGGCACTGCGCACGACGAACGACGATGGCGAACCGGATGCCAACATCGTGTACAAGCAGGGCAACTACAACATGGGCGAAAACGCGATTCACATCGCCATGCTTGCCTTCAAGAACAAGCTGAAGCTAATTGCCCTGAAGAAGGAGTATGCCAAGAAGCGGAGCGAGGTCTACATCCGCATATCCACCACGAAGCACAAGTGGATTCCGTCAAAGGAAGGCGAGAGCATCATGGTGGAGGGCGACCCGGACCTGGCCGACCTCAAGGAACGCCTGGATTGCCAGGAGGAATTCGTCAAGTTCCTGGAGGACATGCAGGACAAGATTAGGTACTACCCGAGGAACGCCGACGCGATGACCAGGGTACACAACTTCGGCCAGGAAATCGGCCAGATTATAGTGGGGGTAAGAAAATGATAGGGCACGGATTGCTCAAGATATTGGCACGGAAGGGCTGGTGCAAGGACCCTGACGAGGTAACCCCGGAGGAACTCCCGGAGCAGACCACGCGCACCCTGGCGGAAGGCAAGAAGCCGGTGGTGGACGGCGTTCCCACTGAACAGAAGAAGGCGGTGCTTGGATGAGCGAAGTTAACGAGAACGATACCGTGGACGCCGAGTCGGTGTTCGACGTGGATTTCACGTCCAATCCGGTTTCTTCCGGTATTCCCGCGGAGAAGCCCAAGAAGGAGAAGCCGAAGGAGGCGACCCAGGACAACCCGTTCGAGGGAGTCGAGGAGACCCTGGGGCTTCCCAAGGGTTCGACCAAGGAAGGACTGGCCACGGCCAAGCGGGAAGTCAAGAAGATTACCGACGAGGCCAAGAACCTCAAGACGCAGGCGAAGATTGTCGCCACAAAGCAGAAGATGGCGGCGTCCGATGACGGCCTGGTTCCCGGCTTCAGCCTGGAATCTCTCGAGGAGGACCGCAAGGCCCTGCGCAACCACTACATGGAGCTGTTCGCGAGGGGCAAGAAGGTGCTCGACCGCATCGAGGAGGACCTGGAGGACCTGGTCAACCCGGAACCGGACGACTACGCCAACTACCAGCGCCAGTATGCCATCATACTGAAGACCCTGGACAGCATCCGGGAGACCCTGGTGACGCTCCGCAAGGAGGAAGAGATACACTCCCAGAAGACGACGGCGGCTGTGGGCCCGGGAGGCACTGCGGCGGAACCCGGTGCAGGCGGCACGAAAGTCAACGAGGACGGCTCTATCGAGGTTACCGCGCAGGACACGAACGCCTGGATTGCCAAGTGGACGGAGGAACTCGACAAGGAGACCGCTGCGGATATCCAGCGTGAGTTCGACGAGCGTAACGCACCGAAGGCAATCACCGACGAAACCGGCGAAACCTAGATATGCGTTGACGTTTTTTTGCGTTTTTTGCTATATTTGGTACAGGCTGGAAATAATCTAGCCAGAACAATGTCTAAACCAAGAACTCATTAAGGAGTATTAAAATGAAAAAAGAAGCCCTCGTGAAGACCGGTACGGCATGCGCCGCCAAGTGCACCTGTGACAAGGAAACCAAGAAGCTCGCCGCGACCGTCGCCAAGCTCCAGAAGTCCCTCGACGCGGCAAGCATCAAGGCCGCAAAGGTTGCCTCCGCCAACGCCGCGAAGCTTGCCAAGGCAAACGACACGATTGCCTCCCTCAAGGCTACCGTGGCTGAACTCAAGGCCAAGCTGAAGCAGAAGAAGTAGTAGCATTTCCCAGCTATTTCGCTGATTTGTGGCGGCCGGCATCTGCATGCCGACCGCCTTTTTGCTATATTTATGTAGAAACCATTTGAACCAAGGAGATTTACCATGCCCATCGGACTAGTCGGCGACCTTCACCTCGGACCGAAATGCGAACGCTCCGGAATCAAGGAGCATGTTGTGGCCGGACAGGTGGCCCTGCACCAGAAGATGATTGCCGATTTCAAGGCGCGGGGCATAAAGACCGTACTTTTTTCCGGGGACATCTTTACAATCCACGCGTTCATGACGATAGAAGTAATGGCGTACGCGATAAAGCTGTTCCGCGATGACATGAAGGACTTCGATATCCACATCATCGCCGGCAACCACGACTACCTGTACGAAAACAAGCAGTCATTGAGTTCGCTGCAGCTGCTTGAACTGCTTCCGAACGTCCATGTCTACCGAGAAGGAGTAGAAAAGCTAGAGCTCCTCGGCAAGACCTGGTACATGGTTCCCTGGATTTTCCCCGACAAGATGGAAGCCATGAACGAGTGGCTGTCCAAGCTCGCCAAGAAACCGAAGGCTACGAAGGCGAAGACTGTTTTGTTCGGCCATTTCGACATCATAGGCTGCCTGATGGAAGCCGGACAGCTTTCCGAGGTCGGATTGCCGGCTGACAAGTTCTATAAGGCCGCGAACTACGTGTTCAGCGGACATTATCACTGCCGTTCCTACAACAAG
>Ga0247608_10002403_pt1 | contig 23507 bp, 21 predicted proteins | sample 176DNAGHGlowgp2_FD_193490 | JGI IMG/M metagenome (GOLD analysis project Ga0247608, IMG submission 193490) | Sheep rumen microbial communities from Palmerston North, Manawatu-Wanganui, New Zealand - 1766 DNA GHGlow gp2 | ecosystem: Host-associated > Mammals > Digestive system > Stomach > Rumen ... | reverse complement strand
CGTCAGGCAAAAGTGCAGATAGGGCGCCTCCATCAGCTTCGCATGGAACTCCGCAAAACTCCGCCCCAGCTCCTCAAACACCGTGTTCAGGCTCTTACCGGTAGGTGTGGCAAACACATTCTTCCAAGTCAACCCGCTGTCCAGCCTGTAGTAGATAAACCTACTAAACAGTCCGTTCTCCGCATCCTTCACCAGGCTCCTCAGCTGCTCAGGCGTGCCGCTCAGCACGGTAGTCAGCTGCGGGTGCTTTATGTCCACATGCTCATCATCCTTGCGCCTGTGGTAGCTTATAGGCTCATGATGGAATGCCTTCCTGAACCCGTCACTGAAGTTGCCAAAATCACTTGCAAAAGAGTAGGCCAGCGTATCGCCCTCAGTCTCAAATATCAGCCCCCGCTCATTGCTCTCACCCAGAATCTGATAGACCGACGTAGCGCTGCTGTTGGCCGGTATAAACAGCATATTCTTGACCGGAGGCTCCGGCCGCGGAGTCCCGCTGCTCTTGCTGGCCTCATACTCGCTCTTCTTCATCTCATACTGCTGCCTCTCCTGCTTGTATATCTCAAACAGCCGCTCATGGATGCCCTCCACCAGCAGCCGGCACAGGTTCAATCGCCCCTTACCGCTGCTGGCCCTTGCCGTCAGAAAGAAAAACAGGTTAGGGTGCACCTCCACGCCGTCATACAGCCCGCTCACGTTCGGAAGGCATGCCGAAAGGGTAGTGATGCTGCCCAGAATCAGCACATCCTTCTCCTGGCTCGTCTCACCGTGCATGGCCACCATCCTAAGAAAATCCGGCAACTGCAGCTCAACCCGCTCCGCAAAACTGCCCAACCGCTCCGTTTTCGCCACTTTCGCCATATTCGCCACTCCCTCGTCGTTGGCAATTACGCCACTCTCAGGCCTTGGCGAAACTGGCGATATTGGCGAACTCACATACCTCCGTGTCCTGATATCAACCCCGGCATCCTTGGCCTTCTGGAAGAACGTCCGTATCGTGACCTGCCCCTTATGGCTCTTCACGCACTGGCTATACACCTTATCCGCCTCCTTGGCCTTATACTTGGGGTAGAACCGGCTCACGTTATGGAAATAGCTCCTTCCTGATTCTCCAAACCCGTCCGCCAGCGCCAGCCCAATGGTAATCCAGTCCTTGTAATCGGCCGTGATATCCAGGTGTCTGGCCTCAATCCTGCCTATCACCGTCTCCACATCCTCATACAGGCTCTGCGGAGCGTTCCGGGGAGCGTCCGCCCCGGACAGCGGGGTATAATCACTCCCGCCATCCGGCTTGAACCACTTCTCGATATCAAATTCAACGTCACCCATTCAGTCTATTGAATTAGTGTAAGTTATGCTTATTCATTTACATAAAGTTCGGATTGATGTACACATCCGGATCCCAAGGCAGCAGGCACCCGTGCGATAGGTCCGCCGCATCCAGGTCAGCCACCAGATGATACGTCTCCTTCAGGTAGTTGTACACTGCCACATAGAACGCCTTATGGTTAAACAGAGTCTTGTTGTTCACCACCCATTTAACGCCGTGCCCCGATGGGCTCCTGAACATCAGCACCGTCTCAAACATCTCCAGTCCCATAAGCAGCTCCCGCGTAGCCTTCACATCCACATGGTCAAAGTCCAGGCACACATACCCTGAAGGCTCACGCAGCCCCTCATCACACTTCCTCTCATACACACCGCTGAATATCACTGATTCAAACTGGCTCTGCTTATACTTCTTAAAGGCCGCCGGGTCCATAATCTCCCTAAGCCGCTCCGTCTGGTACTTGGCCACACCATCCCTGATATAAACATACGCAGAGTAGGGGTCCATCACCCCGCAAGGCTCCGTAGTCCAAACACCCTTCCTAAGGAACGAGAACCTCTTAGGCTCCGGCTTCCAGAACTCTCTCTTCTTATTCTGCTTCAGCTCTTCCATATCAGTAACTCTCTATACCGTGTTTCTTGGCCTTGAACAGGGCCCTTGCATATTCCACATCAACCACAATCTTCCTGCCGTTCTGCTCCACGGCATCCCTTATAACCGTAGCCTTAAGGGTCTGTGCCGTTGACCGGCAGCACCCGAACAGCTGCATAATACCCGGAATACCAAATACGTACGTGTGCGGTTTCTCCACCTCCTTGGGCTGCACTACTCCTGCATCCTTCATAACCTCCTTAAACTCACCTACAGACAGAGAGGCAAGCATTCTACTGTTTTCAATTTCCATAACATTGATGGTTTTAGTTGTACATTAAATCATTTGCTGCAAACACTCAGTAGGCCTAATCGTGTTGTCACGGCACAAAGTTGAACAACCAAAACGGATAGAGCACGGTATATACCGCGATAGTAGATGCGATAGTAGAATGGGGTAGTAACAACCCCCTCCGTAGGGGGCTGTAGGTCAGTATGGATAGTAATGGTATAGTAGGCGGATAGTAATATCACCCCCTTACTATACCATCATCATACCAGTCAGTATGCGGAATATTCAGGGTAAAGCATCTTGACCTTATCATCCAGAGGCTTACCCATACGGCCATAGAACGCCTTCGACAGTCCGGCTACGTTCCACAACCGCTCAAAATACACCCACTTCTTATTGTCAGGGATTTCCAGGAGCCCGCTAAGTACATGGGCAACCTGGCTAATAAAGGTCTTGCTGATGTCATGCCCCCAGCGTCCGTTCCTGCAGAACTCAGGAGACAGCCTGGCCAGCAGCTTCTTGGCCTTCTCGCTGCCAAACACCGCAGCAAGGGCATCATGGTCATTTGCCTGCAGCTCCATATTGGAGCCCTTCACAGTAAAACACTGGGAATCCTCCAGGTCCCAGATAATCATCTCACACAGAGTCTTAAAAGCGCAGTCGCGGTCCCAATGCTCCGTGTAATAGTTGTAGTCTTTGTCTACCAGATAATACCTGTAATGTGATAAGCACGCTCTGACAGCGGCAATGCGGTTGCCAACTTCGTTAATCCTGGTAACAATAGTTCGCAAAATCTCGGCATTAAAACCAGCCGAAATCTTTCTCCAGTCAAGGTCCCAAAGCAATTTGACTTCATGGTTGTTAATCTGCTTAATAACGGCCTGCTGGTCATCAAACTCGGAATCGTTCATCTCTAAGCTTCAATAAGTGTAATCTAGATAGCAGTCTCATATGTCGATAATTTTAAGGTTAAGCAAACGTAATTGTGAAATTTCAATTAATCCGGCCGCAAATATATCACATCATAGAATTAAATGCTTTAGTTCAAAACCTAAAAAAGCATAATAAAGCCCATTTAAGGACATTATTATGCCTTTTTTCGCGTTTCAGCACCGTTCCTACTTAAAGTAGTCGTATTTCAAAACCAGCTTCTGGGCCACCTCCAGCTTATCCGCCCTGATGTACTTCTCCAGCGTAGCAACGCTCCTGTGACCCGTAACCTTCATGATATCATAGATAGGAATCCCATCCAGGTACATAAGCGTAGCACCAGTCCTACGTGCTGTATGTGTGCAAATTAAGTCACACTTCTTATAGTAGTTTTTATACACCTTGCCGCCCCGTGACTCCTTCACCTCAATCAGCTCATTGATCTTGGCCATCCGCCCAATCCTCTTAATGTAAGTGTTGATCTTCTCATCGCTGAGGTGGGGCAGTCCCTTTGGATATTTATCCAGAATAGCCCGGATTTTTGCATTACACGGAATCTCCACCAGGCGCCCGGTCTTCTGTTGATGTATCGACACATAAGTAATAGGAGTCCCCCCATTGTCAATCACCTTGATGTTCTCAGGCTTAAGGTTATTGTAGTCAGACACACGCTGAGCCAGCCAAACCCCAATCATAAAGATGTCCCTGGCCAGCTCCAGATTCTTACCATCCTCCTCCTTGCTCAGCTTGACAGCCTCCATAGCCTCCAGCTCAGCCTTGGTCAGATAGATAGCGTCAATATCCTGCACCTGCCCCTTGAACTCAATACTCTTGTAAGCCGGATTAACCGGATACCCACGGCTCTCAGCCGCCCTCAGCACCGCCTTCAGCTGCTTAATAAACCGCCCAATCGTATTGTCAGAGTAATGCAGCTCCTCGCCCTTAGGTATCTTACGGCTGTTCTTATAATTGCGCTCAGTATCCTTAAACTTCACCGTACTGATGTCACGGTTCATCAGCCAAGTCTTATACTTGCTGTAGCAATCCAAATCCACATCCTGGAAGTCATAAGTAATGCCCGTATCCTCCATAAACTCCTTAAAGTGCCCCAGAGCATTAGCCGTATTGAACTTAGATCCCCGTGAGTAAGACCGCCCATACTGAAGGGTAGTGCGCTTCTCCTCCTTGATATCCTTAATGTACTGATCAATGAACTTAGAAAGCGTCATCTGCTTCTTCCGCCTCTCCGCCTCAGCCCTCTCAGCTTTCTTACGTTCCTTTTCATCCTTAATCCTTTCCGCCTCAGCAATCTCTTCAGCAAACATGACACTATGGATAATATCCCGCAACATATCTGCTGTAAGTTTCTCGCCGGCTTCATTCATCCTCTTGCCAATGGCATTAATCTTACTCATCTCCGCAGCAAACACAGGATTGTTTGTAAGAAAATTGCTTCTGGAATTCTCTGACTTCAAAGCATAATACCGGTTCCAGTCCGCCTCCTTAATATTCATCCCCATCAGGAACTGACGCTGGTTTACAACAAGGGTAGGGACCCCATTAATGGTCCTCTTAATTCTGAGGCGGGCCTCAATCACCCCGTCCTTTTTTAAAGTAAAAACTGCAGGCATAACAAGCAAACTATTGGTTAATGATCAATATAAAAGTGGGTCACACTAATCTCTACGCAAAGATAATCATTAATCAACTCATGTGCCCCATCTGTGCCCCATTTTTTAAACACCCACAATCTTAAATAATCTCAAATAATCACTATATCGCAGTAAATCAGCATATTACCAACCAACAAAGACCATCCAAATTCAAAAAACCTAATCCCGGCGGAATCACGACAAATCGGCCTCAGAGATACTTCTGAGGCCGATTTATTTTTCCAAAAATCAAAAATGTACCATAAATGTACCACTTTTGTGCCCCATTTTATTTTATTTGTCACACAATTGAGGTTAAACTATCGTATTTTACAAGCCCTGTCATTTATACATTTCATGTTTTGCCAGATAATGCAAAACGATGACGCATTATGATCGTTTCACTTTGCGTCATTTGACACATTTGTTCGGATTATTTATATTTGCAACAGCTATGTGTTTGCAGTATTGAATTGTGATACCAAGACACTATTTACTAACATCAAAACTATTTAATTATGAAAAACGAAGAGAAAAATCAGATTGTAATCTATGAGACAGAGGACGGGCAGACTCAAATTGATGTCCGGCTGGATGGGGAGACTGTGTGGCTGAATAATTCCCAGATGGGAACACTATTTAAAAGAGAAGAATCAAACGTCCGACGCCACATCTTAAATGTTTTCAAAGAAGGAGAATTGGAAAGGGAGAATAACGTGCATTTTTTACACGTTAATGGCGTAAAGAAACCAGTTCCATTTTATTCACTTGATGTTATAATCTCCGTTGGTTATCGCGTTAAGAGCAAGCGCGGTGTGCAGTTCCGCAAGTGGGCAAATAAGGTGCTTAAGCAATACCTCATAAAAGGTTATGCTGTAAATGAACGGATGCGCCACGAGCAGATAGGCGAGTTACGCCAGCTTGTGAGTATGCTTGGTCGTGTGCATCGGCACGAAGCGCTCAGTACAGAGGAGAGTGAGGCTCTGTTTGAGGTGGTGACAGACTACACCTATGCGCTCGATACGCTTGATAATTATGATTATCAGCGTCTAACCATCGGCCAAACTACTAAAGAAGAACCGTTTCATGCCACATATGAGAATGCCATGGCGCAGATAAATCGTCTTAAGAACAGGTTTGGAGGTTCGGCTTTGTTTGGCAATGAGAAGGATGATTCGTTCAAGAGCAGTATAGGGCAGATATACCAGACTTTTGGCGGACAAGAGCTATATCCCAGCGTGGAGGAGAAGGCCGCCATGTTGCTATATCTGGTTACAAAGAATCATTCTTTCAGCGACGGCAACAAACGTATTGCAGCTACCTTGTTCTTGTGGTTCCTGAACAATAACAAGGTGTTATATAATCCCGACCATTCAAAACGTATTGCCGACAATACTCTGGTTGCCCTGACTCTGATGATTGCCGAAAGCCGTACAGAGGAGAAGGATATTATGGTAAAGGTCGTGGTGAACCTTATCAATAAGAATAACTAATATACATCCGATGCACAGCATCGGTTCCGTCCCGTAACTATCGCCTTTCACGAAAGCCGATAATTACGGGGCGGCTTAATTAATGCCGCAGCGCCCAGATTATAGTTTGTAAAACGGGAATTTATTTCCACACTCTTCTTAAATTACATCCCATCGGATGTAATTACCGCTTATTCTGAATTTTTACATCCGATATGATGTAATTTTGTTTTTATTGCATATATTTGCATCCGATCGGATGTAATTATGGATAATATGGTCATTTCATCAACATTAAAATCCCTGCGTAAAGAGCACAGAATGACGCAGGTTGATTTGGCAATGAAATCTGGTGTGGGACTCAACTTTGTACGCCAGTTGGAGCAGGGCAAAACCACAGTCCGGATGGATAAAGTTGTGCAGGTATTTGATTTGTTCGGTTATGAACTGGTTCCTCAAAAGAAACTTAAATGAAAACTGCATTAATTCAATATAAAGGTAAGGATGCCGGAATCCTTAAAGAGACCGATGAGGGCTATGAGTTCCAGTATAATGAGGGGTATCTCTCTGATACAGCATCCAAGCCCGTAAGTCTTACGCTTCCGTTAACGGATAAGCCATTCAAGTCAAGTGTCCTTTTCCCGTTCTTTGACGGGCTTATTCCTGAGGGCTGGCTTTTGGATGTTGCCCTGCGTAATACTGATATCAGTGAACTGGACAGATTCTCTCTGCTTCTACTCTGTTGTAAGGATTGTATAGGTGCAGTCAGTGTTATTCCATTAAAAGAGGATAGTAATGAGTAAGTGTTTATACTGTTATAAGGAACTCCAGCCCGGTGAGGTTGATTTCCATAAATCCTGCTGCCGTAAGTTCTTTGGAACAGGAACAGCCCCATTGTTGGATTACACTCGTGGTGAGATGGATAAATTGGCTGCACAGGTTATACAATCACAGACTACTTTGACAGGTGTCCAGCCTAAGTTATCCTTGAATCTGGATAAGCACAAGGATTCTCAAAAGCTTACCATCGTAGGCTTATGGGGTGGCTACATCTTCAAACCTCAAACGGAACGCTTAGCCATGTTGCCTGAGAATGAAGATCTGACTATGCATCTGGCAGAGATGGCAAAAATTAAAGTTGTACCACATACCCTCATCCGGATGAAAGACGGCAGCATCGGCTACCTAACCAAACGTATAGACCGCACCGATAATGGTGAGAAGATAGCTATGGAAGATATGTGTCAGCTTACGGAACGTCAGACTGAACACAAATACCGCAGTTCATATGAGCAGATAGGAAAGGCTATCCGTAAATACTCAGCTAGTGCCCAACTGGATATGGTAGATTATCTGGAGTTGTTGTATTTCTCATGGCTTACCGGGAATAACGATATGCATCTTAAAAACTTCTCTCTTTATTCACCTGATGGAGAACCTGTACTCACTCCGGCTTATGACCTGTTGAATGTTGTCATAAGCAATCCTGCCGATGATGAAGAGTTGGCTCTTAATCTGAACGGGAAAAAGAAGAGAATAAAGGATGCAGATTTTAAGGCTGCATTCAAGACCTGTGGCGTTCCTGAAATAGTATTTGACAGGATTAAGAAAAAGTATTCAGATCTTCTACCTAAGTTTGAAGAAGAAATCCGGAAATCATTCCTCTCTCAGGAACTCAAGACCTCTTATTTAGACTTACTACAAAAAAGGTTGAACCGATAATTCAGAGCTCCACTCTTTTCCGTCCCGTAACCATCGCCTTTCACGAAAGCTGATGATTACGGGGCGGTTTGCAAATGGCCCCGGCTCTTTGATGTAACAGCAGTAGCATAAAACAAGGGGACTAACCAAACGGCCAGTTCCCTTATCTTTTAGTTTGTAATACCGATAAATGACTTACTTCTCTTCTACCTCCTTGACAACTGAACGTATCGGATCAGGACCATAAGAGTTGGGCCCTTCTGTTCCTGGCTTGCAGTAAATAATGATTGATGCTATCAGGGCTATGGTAACAAAGAAGATAATCATCAGATGTGATTTAAGTGTTCCGGCCATAATATTTGGAGAAACAGTTGCCGAATCAAATGCCACGCCTACTGAGTAAAGAGAAGAAATCTCTATCTCGGTTATAATGATAGGCAATACATAAAGCAACAGCACAAACCATCCGTTGCAGTCAACATCATGTAGTCTGCGTACTGTTACCGTTAATCCCATGAAATAGAGTACCCATAACAATATCTTTTGCATATATGAGCCAGCAAACTTTATTGTAACATCACCCCCCTGGCTCTGGCCAATAGATATCAGGGTGTCAAAAATCTCACCTCCTGCCATCATCACACCTTGCAGTATGATAAGGAACAGCATGAAATACCAATACTCTGAACGGCGTGCGCGTCCCTTGAATGTGAATAACTTGCTGAAGCATGTGGCTACAGCCTTACCGAATGTCATTTTTTCTTTCATAACCTTTGCGTTTTTAATTGGTTCTGTGGGCAAAGGTATTTCGGTTTCAGGTGCAGGTTCTGTATGTAACGTTACACTTGCAGAATTGTAACGTTTCGTCTCTCCAAACAGCAATGTGAACCATTTGTCGCTCAGTTTCTCACGCAGGCGGTACTTCCTTATCCTGACGGCCTCTTTGGTAACAGAGAAACACTCAGCTATGGCCACCGTATCAAGTCCTTGAGTGCTCAGGGCACAGAACAGCAGGTCGGTATCTGAAAGAGTATGTACGTCAGCTTTCATCTTATCAAAGAACGGCTTGAACGTCTGTTCCACACTCTTGGTAATAGCCAGGCGCTCATCAAATGTAAAACGGCTGTCTCTTGTAGTGTAAGCGCTCAGAATACGGTACTCTTCAGTCTCCTTAAAAGCAGCTGAACATTCTTCAAGTAATGCGGTTAATTCTTCCATCAGGTCAGTTTTATTTGTAATACACTGCAAAGATAATCCCAGTGCTAATAATGAGCAACCCGAAAGCGTTACTGTAACGTTACATCTTGCCTTCTGGCTCCTTGTAGCATAGAACAGAAAAGGCCGGTTCCTCAACCAGCCTTCTCAGTCCTTTTCCAATAATTGAAATTTAGATAAACCGGTCTCACAACCAATCTTCTCTCTCCTTGTTTGCGGTGGCAAAAGTAATACTTAATCCACAAGTTTGCAATGATAAAGTCTCAACTATTCCAATCAAATACTATATCTTCGCATATCACCCCACCAACCGATAATTGTTTATGAATAAGGCAGGTATTTCTTTGTTGAGCATCCTATCATTTGCACTCCTTATGTCTTCCTGTAAGGCGCAATCTTCTTACAATGGTCATGAGTACGTTGACCTTGGTCTGAGCGTCAAATGGGCCACCTGTAATGTCGGTGCCCAAAGTCCCGAGGATTACGGAGAGTTTTATGCCTGGGGTGAAACAAAAGCTAATAAGACCATTTATACGGTGAAAGGTTACCGTTTTCGTGCCGGCGGTGAATCGTATCACGATATGAAACTCTCAAAATATGATCCTGATGAGATTCTGGACCATCTAAAAAAGACAGTCCTTGACTTGGCCGATGACGTGGCTAATGTCAAATGGGGCGGCAACTGGAGAATACCCACCAAGGAGGAGATTGAAGAGCTGAACTGGAACTGTGATTGGGTTTGGACAACGCTGAACGGAGTAAAAGGTGTCAAGATAACAAGCAAAGTTGAAGGTTATACTGACCGTTCAATCTTCATACCCGCAGCAGGATACAGGACAGACTCCAGACATCTTTTTCCAGGAGTAAGTGGAGACTATTGGTCAAGTACCAATTCAATTTCTAAGACTTCGGCCTACAGTTTATACTTTGATTCGTGTGGCTCGTCCTTGGATAATACTATTGTGGATTACATAAGTGAATTATTGTATTGGCATGATGATGAAGAGGAAAACTATATCAATGAATTGCCCCAATCACTTGCTGACAAACTCCGCAATTGGTTTTATTCAGGAAAAGCCAACCTGGACAGTATCCCCATATCCATATACAACGAGTATCGATCATACTTAAGCACACAAGACTGGGATATGGTTGACTGGAATATGCGTTCATCAGGCATGCCTGTCCGTCCCGTCTGCCCGTAATAAACAAACCAACCCACAAACCAATAATTGTTTATGATAAAGCCTAGTATATCATTATTGATAACCTTTTCATTGTCGCTTCTTGCATCATCTTGTAAAGGCCAGTCCTCCTATAATGGACATCAGTACGTTGACCTCGGTCTGAGCGTCAAATGGGCCACCTGTAACATAGGTGCCACCGTTCCTGAAGGATATGGTGATTATTATGCCTGGGGTGAAACGGAAACATATTATGAACATGCCGATGTTGAGACGGGTGACGGATTCCGCTGGAAAGAAGGAAAAGGAGGACGTTATGGCTGGGAATCATACTTCGATATTGAAACCATCACTCCCACCGAATACGAGGATGAGGTAACCTTCAAGAAATACAAGACTCTGGATAAGATCCTGATTGATCCTGAGGATGATGCAGCTCACGTAATCTGGGGCGGAAACTGGCGTATGCCGACAAAGGCCGAACTCGATGAACTGGCCGATTCCAAGAACTGCGCCTGGACCTGGACCACAATAAACGGCATTAAGGGTTACAAGGTGACAAGTAAGAAACCCGGATATGAAGGCAATTACATTTTCCTTCCGGCTGCAGGTCTCTACACTTGGGAAGTGGATCATCTCATATATCCCGGGTATGAGGGACGATACTGGTCTGCTTCCATTTACAATAGGTATTCCGATGAAAGCACGGTATGTGCATACTCATTCTATCTTAAGAATGTTGATCCCAAAATATCTGTAACCAGCGGAGCAAGGTGTTTTGGCTTCTCAATCCGTCCAGTCTGCCCATAATAAACAAATCGTTTCCTCGCGGGCTCTGATGTGGGTATCATCAAACTGTCTGCAAGTTGCCAGCCGAGTTTTACTTACGGCCCCTCCCTGTGTAGGTAGCAGCCAGTGGCCCTCAGCCATCGGCCTCCGCATCCCGCCATCCGGCACGCTGAATTTTCTCCGCTATTGTTGCACAATCCCAGGATAATGCTTTCATTTGCATAAGCAAAACCTTATTAAGCCTACATAAACAACTATGGCATCAAATAAATCATCAAACGTAAAATTGCTGGCGGTAGTAATCATACTTTCTGTCATCATCGGAGTTATCCTGGCTGTAACTCTTTCCTCAAACAACACAACCCGTACCGTGGTTGCCGTTGTTCTCTGTCTCATTAGCTTCATAGCCGGCAGATTGAGCAATAGAAAGCGCGGTGATAATAAGACAGAATAGCCCTAGGGGAAACTCTGCAAACTGCAGCATCCCACAATCACCATCGCGGGCGCATCATCTGGACAGCATCATCCTGCAGGTTTTCCCAGGCCGTCTCGTTGCGGGTCTGTGCCCACGGCTTCTCTACGGTGCCGGTGCCCACTTCCGTTACGCTGTGGTCACATCCTCCGCACCAAGACTGACGCATTATGATCGTTTCACTTTGCGTCACGTCAGAATGTAAGCTTGCATGTTGGGAATGTATTCAAGGAAGGTGAACTGACTCAAGCATCAACAGTCAAGGAATACTTGACAGTTCAACAAGAAGGAAAAAGGAATGTATCTCGTAATGTTAAATATTACAATTTAGACGTTATAATATCGGTCGGCTATCGTGTAAAAAGCAAACGTGGCACAGATTTTCGTATATGGGCGAGACAAATACTGAAGGATTATCTTGTTAAAGGTTATGCTTTAAATCAACGAATTCATAGAGAGCAGATAGGCGAGTTGCGCCAGCTTGTGGGTATGCTTGGTCGTGTGCATCGGCACGAAGCGCTCAGTACAGAAGAGAGTGAGGCTCTGCCGACAATACTCTGGTTGCCCTGACTCTGATGATTGCCGAAAGCCGTACAGAGGAGAAGGATATTATGGTAAAGGTCGTGGTGAACCTTATCAATAAGAATAACTAAAATACATCCGATGCACAGCATCGGTTCCGTCCCGTAACCATCACCTTTCCCGAAAGCTGATGATTACGGGGCGGTCTGATATGGACCTTATCACACTCAGGAGCCTGACTGACATAAAAAAAGAACAGGGTAGCATCCCTGCCTCCCTGAACCCCGAAGTTCGGTGTTCCGATGAACCGGTCACAACCAATCTTCTCTCATTGTTTGCAGTTGCAAAGATAAGCAAAATCAATACATGTCAAATCCCATCGTTTGGCTTTATTTGCTTGTACAATGGGATTTAAATTTTAAAAACTCGCGCTATTATAGTATTATTGCATCAGACAATAGTTTCACTTTTAATTCAAACAGCTATGTTGTGGAATAAATTACATTTTGCCAATCAGCTCAGAGACCTTGGTGCAAAGCGTCGCTTCAACTTCCAGCAGAAAGGAATAGGGGATTATTACATTCACAAGTCAAAAGAAGATGGTACCACCGGCTCCCAGCCAGTTGATACCACAGTTCAGGATAAACAAGAATGAGCAGGCCATCCCGCCTGCTCATCCCCACTATAAAGGTGTCAATATATATACGTCTCCGGTATCGTTGTTCCTTACCTCTTCTTTTCCCATTCCCGGTGCTTCTGGTACCACTTCTCACTGTGCGTGCCGAGTGCTCCAATCTGCCGCGGGTGGGCCAGCGGCAGCACCTTGATAGTCCGGCCCTTGATAGTCACATCCGTAGGATTCCCATATCCATACAAATCCACATACTCCTGCAGGCTGGAATAGGGTATGTCGGCCACTCTCTTCAGGAACTGCTTGATAGGAATGTCGCCCAAAAGTACCAATAATCTTGCGTCTGATTCCTCAATCTCCTTCAGAATCTCCTGTGCCCGCTGAGCATCACAGAAGCTGCTCTTCCGCTTAGGTACAGTAACCGGATTCAGGTGATATATTTCGATGTATTTGTTGTAATGGCCCTCGATAACATCACTCTGACCTTTGTTTATCCTGCTCTCCGGCAGCAAATCACAAAGCCAGGCATCCTTTCTACTGAAACCTAACGGCGCAAGGATCTGTTCATCCAGAACCTTTGCAGATGGCCCGTTCAGGTTCTTGCCGGCAGGCGATAGCGTTCCAAGCTCTGCGGGAATCTTTATACGTCCTATGATCTCACGCGCCTCATCCACGTTGCCATCCCAAAAGATACGTGGCTCGCTGGCCACCGCTAGAGCCGGGCAGACAGTACGTCCGCCCATAGTCCACCGTACATGCACGGCACTCGCATAAACCCCAAGCACAAACACCTTCTTAGGTGTCCTGTCCTCCTGAACAAGCCGATGCAAACGCTCTCCAAAAGGGAACCTGTAATCCTCCATAGTCCGATGATTCTAATGTGATAGAACAAATATAAGCTTACTTTCTTAAATCCGATATGCCCGATGCCCATATCTTTATGGCCGATGCCCTCACGGCCGTTTTACAGCTACTTCGAGATGTGCTGATATGCCCGCAAACTAAAATGTCCCATGATACGCGCCTTCCAGATAATGAAGGCCGATGACCATACACTATACTTTGCCAAACGACCCTTTTGCGTCACAGGCACGGGACCATATACAGTGGAATGTATAGATAATCGCCATGCTTCTCTACGTCACCGGTGTGAACGATATAGGCCTGTGCAAGGTGCGTGGAGTACTTCTTGACGCATTTCTCCAGGGATATAGTGGTGAACCTGGTAGAGGATTTTACCTCGATGGGAGAAATGTTGTGGCGGCTGGTGATGGCCTTCTTGGAGATGAGGAAGTCTATCTCCATCCTGTCGTCTTTGTTTTCGCGGGATGAGTTTGAGTAAAAGAATAGTTTGCAGCCTATAGCGGTGAGCATCTGACCGACGATGTTTTCCATCAGCATGCCAGCATTGACCTCCAGCTTGTCTTTGAGGATCTTCTGGTAGAGTTGCTCGGAAACGATTCCACGCTCATCAAAGGCGTGACTGATCATGAGCCCTGTGTCGTTCATGTAACATTTGAGGGAGTTATCCTTCTGCTTGAGTTCAAGGCCGATGCTTGGCTCAGTGGTATTGAACGCGATGTTCACCATCTTGGCGTCGCGCAGCCAGAAGAAAGAGCTGTCATAGTCCCGGAAACGGGCATCTTTGTTGAGGTCTGACAATTGGAATTTATGCTCATGCAGCTGAAGCTGGCCCGGGATGGCTTCGTATATGGCTTTCACTTTGGCAGCATGCAAGCCGGCATAATTGTCGATGCAGTTGTAATATAGGTTGAGGATCTGGCGCTTGACGCGGTCTACGTCTTCAAAGGATTTGGTGTCCAGGTATTCCAGGATGGCCTGGGGCATACCGCCAATCATCATATAAAGACGGAAGTAGTCCATGAGTTTGCGGTGCATGGACTGGCCTTTTCATCACGGAATCAAGCTTTGGTTTTACATAAATCTACACGAAATAAAACTTGGTTATTGCATCATTTCCACACGAAATCAAGGCAAAGATATGGATTTGTACTCAATTCTGCAAGGCGTTGGACTTGGTACTATCAACTTATGTAACAATCAATCTTCTCTCCTTGTTTGCGGTGGCAAAGATAAAACTAAATCTATTAAGTGTCTGTTAAGTTATTTAGATTATATGCTTACCTTTGCCGGCAACAATAATCCTAATTCTATCCACAATGAAGAAAGCCTTGTTTTCAATCCTATGCGCAGCGCTTCTGGCATCATGCACAAACGCTCCCGGTGAGTTCAGTAATCCTCAGTCTTATGCCGACAACACCTGCGATTGGCAGAAAGAACTGCGTGTCACCCATGTGGAGTTTACCGATACGGCCACAATACTCACCTTCTTCTATCAGTCGCATCAACCGTTTTATACTCAGAGTATAGGTCCGCAAACATATCTGTCGGATGAGAAAGACCGTCATTACAAGGTCCTCTTCATGAAAGAGCATAAACTTGGGGAGTACTTTCCTTCAGGTCCGGATGGCACATCATTCCATGTGGGTTTTGAGCCCTTACCAAAAGGCACCTATGTTTTTGACATGATTGAGGGTGTAGGCAGTAACTTTTTCAAGATAATTGGTATACATGATTCCACATACACTCCAGCCAAGCCCAAGTTCAGCCGCAAGGAACTCCTGGAGGCCGATGAAATACGCCACAACATATTCAAGTCCGGTGCAGTCACTCTGCGCGGAACGGTGGCCGGATATGACAGAAACAGCGGGTTCCAAACTTATGAGATGTTGTATTCCGTGTATGATAACAGGGATAACGCCACCGTCTCTTTGGATATAGATCCTTCCGGTCATTTTGAATACTCGTTTGACGTCAACAACATGATTGGAGCTGCCATTAAAAACCAAAACAACTCCTGGCATACTTTCATAGTACAACCGGGTGATACACTGGATATCATATTCTATAAGGATGGCACGGACAGTTATTCGCTGTCTGATGGCCGCCCGTATCTGCTACGTAACTATATGCGTATCCCATCGGGCGTATATCCTACAGATAACAGCCGGTTCCAGATGGGTGACTCTGTTGATTTGCTTGGTGTTCAGGCCTATGCCTATGAATGCAAAGCAAAGGCTAAAGATTATCTGAACTATCTTGCCGCCAAATACCGTCTGACTGCGTTTGAGTACCAGTTTGCAGACATAATGCTGGAGAATCATATTATGGCGGGGTTCCTGGACTACCGTATGGATGTAAAGAATCAGGCGTTCATGTATCGTAGTAGCGACAACGTCCAAGCTGAAGCAAGGGAAATTGTACGTCTGTTACGGCAAGGAGACAGTATTACCAGAGATCCGGCGGGATATCGTTTCCTGACAGATTTCCCGGCCAATGACTCACTTCTTATGGTCATGCCTTACGAATGGGTAATATTTAACCGTTATAAGTATGACGGCGCTTTCTATAATTCAGACATTGACCTGGACTCATTGGAAGGTGTTATGGACGATGCATCAATCTTCGCCCTACAGACATTTCTTGAAGATTCAACTCATCTGGCTAATGATATGAAAATCTTCGGGGCCGATGAGCCTTCACTGTTTGGAAAACTCTGTATGATGCAGAATATTGAATATCAACTTGAGACACTCAATACATATTATCTGTATTGCGGTGTCGCTAATACAGACAGTGCACTCATGAATTATGTATCCAGGGTTAAGGGCCTAATCAATGATCCGGTCCTTGGGGCTCGTGTTGACATAGCTTATAATGAGTTCAAGCGCAAACAGGCTCCATACTGGGAACTCCCCGAATGCAGGGGCAAGGAGGTACTTAAGAAGATACTTGCCAACTATCCCGGCAAGTATGTCTACATAGACTTCTGGTCAACAGGCTGCGGACCATGTGTAGCAGACATCAAAAGTACCGTGCAGAATAGGCATGAAATCATGACTAAGAAGTATGACAGTTTTGCCATGATATTCATAACCAGTGATCCGGAGCAGTATTATGAGCCCTTCCGCCAGGAGCGGCTTGAGGGTGCAGAGAGTTATAGGGTATCGCAGGATGATTACAACGCCCTGGCCGGTCTGTTCAACTTCTCAGCCATCCCGCATCATGAAATGATTACGCCCGACGGCCGTGCCGTTACCAAGGTTCCGGAGATGTTTGGAGTTAATCCCGATAATCCCGATCCCAACCAGAAGTAAGGCCGATGCCCTCACGGCCAGCATCCCGCCATCCGGCACGCATAATCTTCCGCGCTACTATTGCAAATACCAGGGATAATCCCTTAATTTGCAAATACTAACCCTTTTCTAACCATTATGAAATCAGATTCAAAAAGAGACATCTACATGATTAGTATAATCGGGCTGGTAGTGGCTGTCGGCATTTTCCTTGTTGCCCTGGCCTCACATAGAGTTAAGCTTGTTGCTTTGCCCTGTGGTATTATGGCCGTAGCAAGCATTGTCTGGATGATTGTTTTTAATCCCAGCAACAGACTGGATTCATTGAGGCCATCAACAAAAAAATCAGTCTACAGAGCCAGCTTCTTCTGCATGATCGCTTCTTTTGTGGGCTTGATTGCTGCCATACGTTACTCATACATGTTGGACACGGATATTGTAGCCCAGATATTCAGTGTCTTATTTATTATCAGCGCAGTAATATTGGGTTTCTTCCGCCGCTACAAAAGCCAGTGGACAGAATAGTGTGGCCACCATCCGCTGCCGGCTTACACTGGCCACCAGCGCCCCGGACCGCTGGCACATATCCGCAAGGATCCAGCTCACCGCCCCGGGTGTGGGCTGTTACCCCAGCAAGATGCGCAGATATATGGGTATAAGGTGTTCAGATAATGTAATAGTCTTCAATGTCCCAAGTCAGGGCACAGAAGACTATCAAGTCCACCTCCGCTACCGCCTGATAGATGTAATAACGGGCTATCGTAATAACTGGTTAGGGATTCAGTCTAATACCAATGTTATTCTTTAGGGGTATTGTCTAAGTATGGGCCAAATCAATAAAAAAAACATCGTTTTGGCCCACGGTTGTACTATTTCATCAAATCATACATTGATACTATTTGTGTAAAGAATGATGAATGTTTGTTTTTCTTAAGGCCATAAGTAGTAATAAGCGTAGGTATTACACCGTATCTTGTGCCGGTCTCATTTTTGAATCTGGTTATGCGGTTCGCTATTTTTAACCGTTCATCGGAATCCAATTCATACTCTTCGTCAGATAAGTATTTTATTTCACAGAGATTGATAATACGGTCATCGCGTTCAATAATAAGATCCACCTGAGCACCTCTTTCATTCTTTTTCCCATCACTATCTTTCTTACTTCTCCATGAATAATACTCAGTATGTACAGACTCTATACCAAGAGCTGAGAGTATTTGGGGAATATGAGCCATACATAGGCGTTCATACGCGAGCCCCCACCATGTACTCTGTTTATGGGATTTGATCAGTTTAGTCCAATATGCAGTATCTGTCGTATTGATTCTGCCAAATTCATGATAAAAAATAGAATAGAAATCTGTCAGTTGGAACAAACCGCCAGTGCTGCTTATTTTCTTGTTCTTCACATTGTATAGTCTTATAAAATCACAGTTTATCAGATCCTCCAGACGTTCAGATAAATGACCACTGCTTTCCTTCCCAAGTGCCTTGGTTATCTCTTTTCTGGTCAGACCTTTATTATTTGACGCAAGCAGTTCAATTATGGACATATACTTGTCTGGGGTCTTGAACAAGGAATTATAAAGACGGTTATACTCCATCTTGAGTTCTGCATTGGGTGTAAAAAATAGTTTATCTACATTCTGCGATATACTTAGTTCTGGTTCAAGCAGGCTTAAATAATATGGAATACCTCCAAGTATCATATATGTTTGTACAACCGATATTTCATCCCAAACAAATCCTTCAGATTCAAGATACATTGATGTCTCGGCCAATGTAAAAGGATTCAAATGCATCTCATGGGTAATACGGTTATGCAACCCTCCTTTGTTATTTATGATATTCCTTACAATCCATGAAGTTGCACTACCGCATACTACCAGCAGCATATCAGGTTGCTTTGAGGCCCATGAGTTCCAGAACCAGTCCAAAGCTTTCACAAAGCCGGAACTTGGTGTAGCAAAACATGGCAGTTCATCCATAAACACTATTCTACGTTTATCCTCTTGCTTCTTGACTGAGAGCACCTCTGTCAGTATAGAGAACGCTTCCATCCAGGTCTTAGGTTTATTACCCGTATAACCTGCGCTTTTCAGAGACTGGTAGAAAGCAGTCATTTCATCCTTTCGTTTACCTCCAATGATTCCCGTGGTATAAAATGAATATGAATAATTAAAGTATGAGTCAACAAGGAATGTCTTCCCTACACGTCTTCTGCCATAAATCGCAATAAACTCCGCCTTACCGGACCGCATATATCTATCCAGTTCCTGCGTCTCTTTTTTACGTCCTATGAGTGCCATATCAAACATTTTTCCCCAAAGATACTGTAAAAAGCCCCAACTTCGGGCCAAAACGGTCACTTTTTTATCGATTTGGCCACAAGTTGTATAGACTTGTCCGTTCTGGAATTACTCGCTTTTGATTACATCGGCGGGGTTCTCGCGGGCTATGCCGTATATCTTGAAGCCGATGGTAAGGGATACAAACACCACCATCACAGCCAGGATGAACAGGTAGAACAGGATGGGGTAGCCTGCGCCTTTCTCAAGCGGCTGGCCGCTAAGTATTGCCTGTTTGATGATAAAGGCGCTGAGCGGTATGGATACCACGGTTGAGACAATGAACAGTTTTACATAGAGGTTTGCAAACTGCATAGTTATCTGGCTGGTCTTGGCACCGTTTATCTTGCGGACAGCCATCTCCTTACGGCGGCGTGAAGTATCAATGGATATGGCTGAATAAACCCCTAACAATGTGATGATGAAAGCTATTATCGCTACTGTCCATGCTATGAATCCTATGCTGTTCCATACGGAGTTGCACTGGTCCATATAGTCATAGATGGACATTGTTCCGTTAAAATCTTCATATTCTGGACCGGGGTTATGATATTTGACGATAGCCTCCTTTGCCTCCTTCTGATGACCGGGCAGGCATCTTATAACCACGAATCCGCTCAGGTTTTTCCAGTTGCAGTATATAGCCGGTTTGTGAACGCCCGGAGAGCCGTTTAATGTTGCTTTATCAAGCAGATTGTCAATATGGCCTACTATTTCTAGAGATATCCAGCCAGTTTCATCACCTGAATAAACATAACCGGCATCAGGGTAATTTCTCAGGAAATCCTTGACTTTCAACGTATCACCAATGTCCAGTCTGAATCTTTCAGTGAACAGGTCATCAACCATTATCTCAGTTGACTTTGCAGGCATGCGTCCTTCCCTTATTTTGACACCGAGCATATCAGTCATCTCAGAATCAATGAATACCCTGTAACAATTTGTTTCATCAGAATAACCGGAGGAGGTATTGAATTCTGTCTCTGCCAACGGGCTGCCGTAGAGATGTTCATTAAACATGAATACGGCATGAGTGATATACGGCAGTGATTTCAGGTATGAGATTTCCTGCTCCATATCATCCCTGCTGCCAAAATACTTCCTGTCAGTAATTATGCAGGTCTTATCCTCTTTGCTGAGCCACGAATAGGGTTCTGTCAGATTGGATCTCATCTTGAGGAACATGGCCACCAAGATGGTTATCATCAGTTGGGCCACAGTAAGCTGGACCCCTAACATGAAGTTGCGTCCACCGTATCGGCGTTTCAGAGAATCGCTCATATCTGCTTGCTTAACTCGGGTTATGGCTATCCAGGCTATCAGCAAGCCTGCGGCAACCAGCATTACTATGTATTCCAGTGTATGTTTAAGTATGACATTCGTATCCATGAAGAACTCTGTCACTCCGGGGCCTTGTGAATCGGCAACCCTTATCATTGGAGTGACATATCGGGCTATAAAAAGACTCAAGATACCTGTCAGGATGGTTACAATGACTATCTGCGTGCTTACCATCTGCCACATATCGGCTGTACGTGCGCCGTGTACACGTCTTAACGCATATTCTCTCCTGTTGGACAGTATGCTGTTTACAAGAAGATGGAAATAGTTGAACAATGCCACTATCAGTATCAGTATGCCGGGCAGAGATATCAGAAATATGCGCAAGGATAATTTCCAAAAGCCCAGATCACTCCTTTTTTCTGGAGATTTGGTGACTGCTTTTATTCCGTCACCGATTTTCATATTCCCATCATTGAAATAGGTGTCATTTGAGATTGCTCTCTCATCATCAAGCCAGACTGAATATGGGGTATTACAGAACGTTTCAGGATCAATGCCCTCTTTTATCTTTACGAATGCCTGCCCGCGATGTCCCTTGATGAACTGGTCATCTTTACTGAACAGCCAACCTGCTGAATATTCAAAATTCATAATGGAGTTTGCAAACGGCAGGTCTTGTACTACAGCCTGTACGGTTACACTTCCAAGTTCATCTAAACAGATTTCCTGGCCAACTGCAGCATCGGCCGAACCATATTGTTTTCTGGCAAAAGACTCTGCCAGCACCGCGCTATGCTCTGCATTTGTGTTGCTCACCGATTGCCAGTTGCCGGATATCAGTTTCAGTCCAAGAACATCCAGCAATGAAGTATCAGTATGGATAAAATAATCCGTATTCGCTACGTTTGATTTATCTTCAGCCTTTTTCCATAGACGGGAATAAGAACGGAAACGTGCTAACGCATCTATTTCAGGTCTTTGCTCCGCAAATTCCTTTGCCAGGTCAAGATCCACATAGCTGTTACCATCAGGACTTACCAGATAAACGACCCTGTCATCCAGCCAGTTGTCTATCTGTATCATGAATCGGCTTAAATACATGTTGATGCTGAAACAGAACAGCGCAACGGCAAGGCTAACTATTGAGATGATATTCTGCATCCGATACTTGCTCAGACTGCGGATTGCCATTTTGAGATAATGAAGTATCATTGTCAGTACTTTTAGAGATTGTTTCTTGTCTGTTTTTGTTTTACGCTCCAAAATTATCCTCTCCACCAACTATCCCCCAATAAAAAAACACCAAATCATATTTTCCGCCCCAAAATTGTCTAATTTTTGGACACTTTATATCAAAATATGTGATGCCTTATCAATAAAATTGGTTAAAGATTAAATCCTAAACAATCTTTTGGAAACAAGACGTATATAGCGTATCTTGCCGTTCATAAAGAAAACAAGATGTTATGAGAACTAATAGTTTGAAAGTCCATATATCAAAAGATTGGTGCTTTATAGCATTCAGTTTATTCTTTATTATACTGGTGTCATCCTTCCGCAATAGGGTGATGGCTGCCTCAGACAAATTGAATCAAAGTACAACCACAGCTGTAGTTGATGAATCTGTCCAGGATAGTACATCCGATAGAATCATATATTCACCCGACGACGATATTGTAGACGAGGATGGTATCTATATTATTGAACCTCTTGATACAAATGCAATCTATATCGTAGTTGAAGATATGCCGGAGTTTCCAGGTGGAAGTAGTGCTTTATTGGATTATCTAAATAAAAATGTAAGATATCCTGAGGCGTGTCTAAAGGATAGTATTCAGGGGCGTGTAATAATCTTCTTTGTGGTTGAAAGGGATGGTAGCATAAGCAATGCTGAAGTCACAAAAAGAGTACATAAGCAGCTTGATGACGAGGCGTTGAGAGTTGTTAAAGCAATGCCCAGATGGAACCCAGGAAGACACCGTGGCGTAGTATTACGGGTAAGAACAGGTATTCCGGTGAATTTCAGACTGGAAAACTCAAAAAATCCTGTAGAGTGGATTGATTACGATGAATCAGATCCTGTTGAATAAGACATTGCTGTCGTAATGGAATAATAGGGCACTCCGAAAAGACCGGTGTCACAAAAATCATAAAAACTGCCGATGCCCCCTCGGCATATCCCTGGAATAGTTTGACTCCAAAATTGCAACGTTTTTGCAGCGCTTATTTGTTGTTATGATACACTACCTATACTTACATTTGTCCCAGAAAAAAAACAAGAATATGAAAAAGCATTTAGTTCTATTGTCAGCATTGCTGCTTCAAGCAGCTGCTGTTTCCGTGTTTGCTCAGGATAAGCCTAAGGCTGGTGATATGATTCGCGGCATTGTCCGTAACACTGATGGTCCTATAGCAGGTGTCCATATTGATGAGATTGATTTCTATGATGAATACCATGACAGCGTCTGCTCAAAGGCAGTCACTGATGAAAACGGTGAGTTCTCTCTACGTCTGGTAAATCCTGAGAACGAGCTTTTAATCTATTGCGTGAATTATATATCTGTGTGGGTAGAAGATATATCTAAACCTTATTATGAGATTACGATGAAGCCGCAATCACCTCTGCAGCCTATAATGGTATTAGATGGTCCGGATCATTTTACTATTCTTCCACCAGTAGAATCAGATAAACCTCATACCCGCCCTGCAGCCGGGACAACTATTTCAGGCTACATCAAAAGTGAAGAAGGTCCATTGGAAAACGCTTATGTGGCAGAGGTGAGTAATGCCGCAATATTAGCAGGACATCATTCAACTGATGCAAACGGTTTCTTCTCATTTGAAGTTTCAGATCCTAACAATTTCCTTATGATATCCTACATAGGACATGAAACAATAAAGGTTGCAATTGATAGGACGGAATATGACATCACACTC
>Ga0247608_10002401_pt1 | contig 23525 bp, 17 predicted proteins | sample 176DNAGHGlowgp2_FD_193490 | JGI IMG/M metagenome (GOLD analysis project Ga0247608, IMG submission 193490) | Sheep rumen microbial communities from Palmerston North, Manawatu-Wanganui, New Zealand - 1766 DNA GHGlow gp2 | ecosystem: Host-associated > Mammals > Digestive system > Stomach > Rumen ... | reverse complement strand
AGGCTTGTCGAGCACGCGCTCCATAGCCTTGACATGAGCCTTGGCCAGATCGACCACGTAGATGTAGTCGCGGATGCAGGTTTTGTCGGGCGTATTGTAGTCATGACCGAAGATCTTCAGCTGCTCACGAATACCCATAGCGGTCTGGGTAACGAAGGGAATGAGGTTCATGGGCACGCCGTTAGGAAGTTCGCCAATGAGAGCCGTGGGATGTGCGCCAATGGGGTTGAAGTAGCGCAGGATAATAGACTTGATGGGAGCACCTGAGTGGATGTAGTCTTGAATAATCTCCTCGTTAATCTGTTTGGTGTTGCCATAAGGCGACATGGCTTTTTGGATGGGAGCATTCTCAGTTACAGGAAGATTCTCTTGTGAAGGCTGACCGTAAACGGTGCAGGAACTGGAGAATATGATGCCCTTGACATCGTAACGAGGCATAAGCTCCAAAAGGTTGACGAGCGACATCAAATTGTTGCGATAGTACATCAGAGGCTTCTCGACACTCTCACCAACGGCCTTAGAGGCTGCGAAATGGATGATACCCTCAATCTTAGGGTACTTCTTAAATACGTTCTCCAATGCAGGCATATCACAGCAGTCCACCTGCTCGAAGGCAGGACGGATGCCTGTAATCTTCTCAATACCATCCAAGACATTGATATTCGAATTAGAGAGATTGTCGATGATGACGACCTCATAGCCAGCCTGTTGTAGCTCAACGGTAGTATGGCTTCCAATAAAGCCTGTGCCACCTGTAACAAGAATAGTTTGCTTCATTTTATTATTCGATTGAAAGATTATTTTCCCAAATGTCATGCAAAAGTACAAAAAAGGAGAGAGAAATAAAAATAAATAAAGATTTATTTGCAAAAAAAATCCGCAACACCTTTAAAAAGTCTTGCGGAAGCGGTGCGTACGAGACTCGAACTCGTGACCTCCTGCGTGACAGGCAGGCATTCTAACCAACTGAACTAACGCACCAAAATACTAACAAATCTAAAAAAATGATTTTCAATACGTCATCACGACGAAAAAAGGGAAGCGGTGCGTACGAGACTCGAACTCGTGACCTCCTGCGTGACAGGCAGGCATTCTAACCTACTGAACTAACGCACCAATCCAAGAAATTTACTTATATAACGACTCTCTTGCCGATTTGCGGGTGCAAAGGTACATAGAATTTTCGAATTCTCAAAACTTTTTCGCAGAAATTTTATAAAATTCTTTGCATTAGCACAGCATCTGTGTAATTATGACCGTCAAAAAGCCAGTCGCGTAGCTGAGTCTCGTGTTCAAAACCCGCATGACGAAACAGACATAGCGCTGCTTCATTATCAGATGCAATTACTGCATATAGTTGATGCAGGTGCAGGATGTTGAGAGCATAATAAGCCAACTGACGAAGAGCAGCCTTAGCATATCCTTGTTGGCGGTAAGGGTTCATGATAACGATGCCTGCCTCAGCTCGCAAATGTTGGGGATCGAAACGCACAATGTCACAGATGCCAACTGTTTCATGTTCGGCATTCTCAATAATCAATCGCACCTGACGGTCAGCATAAATATCATCACTTGAGGTGGCAATATAGTCATGAAGCGTATAACGGGAATAAGGCACATTGGTAGCACCTACATGCCATAATTGCTGGTCGTTCTCAATCTGATAAAGCAGGTCGAGGTCTTCGGGTTCAATGGCACGTAACGTGACGTTGACGGATGATTCTGCTTTCATGCTTTGATATCGTTTTGAGGATGGAGGAAATTACTTAGCCGCTGTGTCATCATCTGCATTAGTGCCACGAAGGCACGAAAATAGATAGCTGTCTTGATAGGCAATGAGAGCAACACGCTGAGATGACCATAATGCTTGCGGAAGAATATGAGCATAGCTTGATAGAACACATGAACATAACGGAAACTGGTTTTCTCGGTTGATTCACCCTTATAGTGGATAATATCGAAAGGCAGATACCAATTCTGCCAGCCTCCCTTCAGCAACCGAAACGAGAGGTCGATGTCCTCGCCATACATAAAGAAGTCTTCGTCTAGCAGTCCTACCTGATCGAGAGCCTTCCTGCGCAACATGCAGTAAGCTCCGCTGACCACCTCAATCTTTCCAGGCTTGTCCCAGGGCAGATTGCTCATATAATAGCGATGCGTGAAGCCCAGCATCTTAAGCATCGACACCCAAGGCGTCGGGATGGCTCTGCGCGACTCAGGAGCCGGATTTCCCTCACGATTCAACATGCGCACACCTGCCCCACCCACTTCGGAATGAGCCTCCATGAAGTCAAGACAACCCTTGATAGTTGGTTCGTAGACCACCGTGTCGGGATTGAGCAACAAAACGTATTCCGATGACGACTTGCGAATGGCCTGATTATTGGCACGAGCAAAACCAACGTTCTGCTGATTGGCAATGAAGTGAACATGCGGATGCTTGGAGCGTAAGGTATCCACCGTATTATCAGTCGACTTATTATCAACCACCCAAATATCGCCCTCGATACCCTCGAGAGCCCGCTCTACACTCTGCAAACATTCGTCAAGCAACTGGCAGACGTTATAGCTAACGATGACTACACTGATTTTCTGGGCCATACAAAGGGGATGCAGAGTAACAAGATAACACCTAGATAGAAGAAATGGGTGGTACGATAGACGGCATAGAACACGCCATTGGCCAACAGCGGCACGATGATGAGTGCAAGACGGAGCTTCCAATCCTGCTTGACAAGGCGCAAACCTAGGTAGGCGCAAGCTAGCGTCAGCAGCACCATCATGTAGGTCACTATAAATTGTATTGTCTCTGGATTCATATCTTATCTATTATATATTCTCATTTTGGCACGTTTGTACCACTAAACGGCGTGCGGTTCAGAATCGAGCGTCCCAGCGTTACCTCGTCAGTATACTCTAATTCATCGCCCACGCTGATGCCGCGTGCAATGATGCTAATCTTAACATCATTGAAGGGAGCCAGCTTGCGGAAAATATAAAAGCCCGTAGTATCACCTTCCATCGTAGAACTAAGAGCCAGAATCACCTCTTTAATATCACCCTCGCGCACGCGAGCTACTAGAGATTCAATTTCGAGGTCGCTGGGACCAATACCGTCCATAGGTGATATGACACCACCCAAAACATGATAAAGGCCCGTAAACTGCTGCGTATTCTCTACAGCCATCACATCCTGAATATTTTCGACCACGCAAACTGTCGATGCGTCACGATGTGGATCACTGCAGATAGGACATGTCTCGCTGTCGCTAATATTATGGCAGACACTACAACGCTTCACCTCGTGTTTCATTTGTAGAATGGCTTGTGTCAGTTTTTCTACGTCTTCAGCATCCTGGCGCAACAGATGTAAAACCAGTCGCAGGGCAGTCTTACGTCCTACGCCAGGCAACTTAGCAAACTCTTGCACGGCTCGCTCCAATAATTGTGATGGATATTGTGTCTGTATCATTCAACTTTCAATTTTCAACATCTGACAGTTCCAGCCAACGCATCGATTTCTCATCAAGCTCATCATTCAATATGGGCAGTCGCTTGCTCATAGCCGTAATCTCGTCAACAGAGGTAGTACCTCCACAAAGAGCATCTTCAATATGTTTTTTCTCATCCTCAAGGGCTGCAATGTCCTTCTCCAATTGTTCCAATTCTCGTTTCTCCTTGTACGAAAGGCGACGACGGTCGTCGTGGCGGTAACTGGACTTTGAAGGAGGAGTAGCTTGACTATTCGAGCTAGGCTGACAAGGCTTATTACCCTCCATTGCAGCCCATTCCCGATACTGAGTATAGTTGCCTGGGAAATCCTTGATCTCGCCATGACCTTTGAACACCAATAGATGGTCGACTACCTTATCCATAAAGTAACGGTCGTGAGATACAACAATGACACAACCAGGAAAGTCATGCAAGTATTCTTCAAGTATTTGCAGTGTCACGATGTCAAGATCGTTAGTTGGCTCGTCGAGCACGAGGAAGTTGGGATTCTGCATCAACACGGTACAGAGATAAAGCTTACGCCGCTCACCGCCAGAAAGTTTATAGACATAATTATATTGCTGTTCCGGTGTAAACAGGAAATATTGCAGTAACTGAGAGGCACTGAGCTTGCGTCCACTGCCCATATCTACATAGTCTGCAATAGCCGTTATAATGTCTATAACTTTTTGATTCTCATCAAATTGCAAGCCTTCTTGCGAGAAATAGCCGAACTTCACAGTTTCACCAATTACGATTCGTCCGTCATCAACTGGCACCCGCCCAAGGAGCATCTTTATGAAAGTTGACTTCCCCGTTCCGTTATTGCCCACAATACCCATCTTCTCAAAACGCGAGAAGTTATAGTAGAAATCTTTGAGTATGACAATATCATCGAATTTCTTCGAGATATACTGACACTCAAAAATCTTTGAGCCAATATAAACGTTGGATGCCTTGAGACGAAGCTGTCGTTCCTCTAGGCGTTGCTTGGCCACCTTTTCAAGTTCATAAAAGGCCTCTTCACGATAGCGTGCCTTATGGCCACGTGCCTGAGGCATTCGCCGCATCCACTCCAACTCTGTACGATAGAGGTTGTTGGCACGGGCCACCTCAGCCCGACGATTATCTATACGTTCTTGGCGTTTCTCTAAATAATAGGCGTAATTGCCACGATAGGTATAGATGGTCTGATCGTCCAATTCAAGGATGACAGTACATACGCGATCTAGAAAGAAACGGTCATGCGTTACCATCAGCAACGTTTTATTGCCACGAACTAAATAGCCTTCCAACCATTCTATCATTTCCAAATCCAGATGGTTCGTTGGCTCATCAAGTATCAATAGGTCGGGCTCTGTCAAAAGCACGTTAGCTAACGCTACACGCTTCTGCTGACCACCGCTTAGCTCACCCATACGCTGATTCAAGTCGCGTATTTTCAATTGAGTCAGCACCTGTTTGGCCTTTAACACTTTCTCATCCTCGCCCTGATGATTGAAACAGGCGTCGAGAACAGACTCATCAGGATCGAACGCGGGTGACTGCTCCAGCATACCGACCTTCAATTCTCTGCGAAAAACTATGCTGCCAGAGTCATAACCCTCTTTACCCGAAAGTATGGAAAGAAGCGTTGACTTGCCTGTACCATTCTTCGCTATCAGGCCAACTTTCTGGCCTTCAGCTATAGAAAAACAGAGGTCGCGAAAAAGAACCAAAGCACCAAACGACTTTGTCAGATTCTGAACGTCTAGATATGGATTCTCTTTAGCCATTAGCAAGCTCCTTGTTTATCTGCTCGATATAGTTGAGCACATCATCACGGCCTTCTTTCTTTTCTGCTGAAGTGAGAAACATAGGGGGCAATTCCTCCCATGTCTCAGAAAGCTTCTTCTTGTAGGCCTCCGTGGCCTGACGGGCCTTGTTGGGTGTCAGTTTATCGGCCTTGGTAAACACGATGGCAAAAGGAACCGAGGACACACCTAACCATTCGATAAAATCAAGGTCAATCTTCTGAGGTTCCAGTCGGATATCAACCAAAACAAAAACATTTACCAGTTGTTCACGTTGCAAGATATAGCCACGAATCATTTGATCCAACTTCTCCACTTCCTTCTTCGAACGCTTGGCATAGCCATAACCAGGCAAGTCGACGAGGTACCACTCGCGATTGATGATGAAATGGTTGATGAGCAGCGTCTTGCCAGGTGTTGCTGAGGTTTTGGCCAGACGCTTGTTATTAGTAAGCATATTGATAAGGCTCGACTTTCCCACGTTTGAGCGACCTATAAAGGCATACTCAGGCTTGGTATCCTTAGGACACATACTGACCACTGGAGCTGAAAGCGAGAATTCTGCTTGTTTGATATCCATCTCTTCGTAATTTTTGTGCAAAGATACGAAAAAGTTTAGAGTTTAGCATTGAATATATAGAGAAATTTCGTATCTTTGCAAAAAATAAGTAACGGCGATGAAGAAATTTGTGATTACAGCTATTATGATGATGGGAGTCCTGAGTGTCATGGGCACTCCCAAAGGCAACAAGACTGTTAAGTTAAAGGTAATAGAGACAAGTGATGTACATGGTTACTTCTTTCCTTGGGACTTTACTGAGGGTAAGCCTCTAAAAGGTTCGCTGGTACGTGCCAACACATATATAAATAAGGAACGTAAAAAATATGGTCAAAACCTATTATTGATAGACAATGGCGATATTCTGCAAGGACAACCTTGTGCTTATTGGAGTAATTTTGTAATGCCTGAGGACGAGAATTTAGCAGCCAGTGTCATCAACTACATGAAATATGATGCAGAGACCGTTGGCAATCATGACATCGAGCCTGGTCATCAGGTGTACGACAAATGGATTCGCGAGGTACGTTGTCCACTACTAGGTGCCAACATTGTGAAAGAAGGTTTCAAGAATGGCGAAGCAACGCCTTCGCACATCTACGATGGACTGAAGCCCTACTCCGTCCACATGAAGGATGGCGTAAAAATATGTGTAATTGGCATGCTGACCCCAGCCATTCCCTGTTGGCTGAACCAGCAGATTTGGAAAGGTATGGAGTTCGAGGAGATGACAGCCTGTGCCCGAAAATGGGTAAAATACATCAAGGAACACGAGAAGCCCGACCTGATTTTCGGACTGTTCCACTCTGGACTGAATGGCGGCATCAAGACCGACGAATATGACGAGGATGCCACAGAGGCTGTAGCCAAGGAGGTACCGGGTTTCGACATTATCTTCTTCGGACACGACCATCAAGTACACAACGAATGGATTACCAATTGCGAAGGTCAACAAGTGTTGTGCATCGACCCCAGTTGCTTTGTTAAGAATGTAGCAGAAGCAGAAATTACGTTGACCTATAAAAAAGGAAAACTGACTAAGAAAGAAATTAAGGGGAATATTGTGAGTGTACTCGACGAAGAGATAGACCAGCAGATGATGCAACACTTTGACAAGGATATCCAAAAGATTAAAAATTATGTAGCTCAGAGGGTTGGCGAGTTCAAGAATGCCGTCTACACCAGTGAGAGTTTCTTTGGCAATTCGGCTTTTACAGACCTAATTCACGCGTTGCAACTTCAGATATCGAAAGCTGAAATCTCGTTTACAGCCCCATTGGCCTTCAATACGACAATCAAGGCTGGCGAAGTTAAGATGGCCGATATGTTCAAACTCTACCGTTTTGAGAACCTCCTGTTTGTACTCCGTATGACGGGAGAGGAAATACGCCGCCATTTGGAGTTCAGCTACGACATGTGGACTAACACGATGAAGTCACCAAAAGACCACGCTTTACTCCTTAACGATAATGCAAAAGACGACCAACAGCGCACAGGATTCAAATACTACACTTTCAATTTCGACTCTGCAATGGGTATCGACTACGAGGTAGATCTAACCAAGCCAGAAGGACAGAAGGTGCACATTCTCCGTATGTCGAACGGAGAGCCCTTTAACGAGAGTAAGTGGTATAAGGTAGTCATGAACAGCTACCGGGCCAATGGTGGCGGTGAACTACTAACTAAGGGGGCTGGTATTCCCAAGGACTCACTTGAGAGTCGCGTAGTGTTCCATACTCCACTTGACTTGCGCCACTATCTAACGGAGGAAATTCGACATCAGGGTATTATTGATCCTCAGCCTGCCAACAACTGGCGCTTCGTACCTGAAGCATGGGCAAAACCAGCACTAGAACGTGATAGAATTCAATTGTTTGGGAAATAAAGAATACGAATTACACTAATTTGATGAAAAGGTATTATTTTGTTTTTTGTAAAGAAGACCTACTGTTGGAGAAATTGCCAGACGGAACTTATACCATTCCATTGCAAGAAGAAGCACCTACGGAATTGAAGCCATGGACCAACGTCATGAACATAACCCCACTCGATGGCGTGGAAGTAAAAACTTATCGCATAGATGCCCCCATCACCGAATCATCAAACTATGAAATGTGTGGACTGCGCCAAAGTTGGGCACGACTACCTAAAAATCTTTACCTAAAGGCAGGTAAGTGCCAAGAACTACTCTACTGGGACATGAACACACATTTTTGTGGTGTCTGCGGTGCCCCTATGCGCATGGACACGGACATCTCAAAAAAATGTACAGAGTGTGGTAAGGAAATATGGCCACAACTAGCCACTGCCGTCATCGTCTTGATTCACCGCGGCGACGAGGTCTTGTTAGTGAGAGCCAAGAACTTTAAACGCGACTATTATGGACTGGTGGCAGGTTTCGTAGAAACCGGAGAAACACTGGAGGAAGCCGTAGCTCGCGAAGCTTTTGAAGAGACGGGGGTTACCATTACCAACATTTGCTATTTCGGTTCACAACCTTGGCCCTACCCTTGTGGTCTGATGGTTGGCTTTAATGCCGATTACGTTTCTGGTGAAATTCATTTACAACAGAGTGAAATTGCCAAAGGCGGATGGTTCCGTAAGGACAACCTCCCCAATATTCCTGAGAAATTAAGCATTGCCCGTATGTTGCTTGATGCATGGACTGGAGAAACTGAAAAGTGAAAAGAAAAGCCAACATAGCGACCATAGCTGACATCATCGTGATTATCGCAGTGACTCTGCTTAATCCGATGCAGTTTCCGCAGATGCCTCCACCTTCTATACCCGATAAGGTGGTAAGGTATTATGAGCCTCATATGACAGCCGACTCCATACAAAATGCTATTACTTTAACTGAAAAGGAAATTGACGAGATGAGCTACTATCTGCGATTACACAATGTGATGGATGACGGCTATCATCTCGTGGCACAATACAACACGACTCTGCAACGACGTCTACAACAACTGAAAAGCAGACAAAATACACTTTCCTCGAGGACTATACAGAGAAAACGTATCGCTGCCCAAAACAGGCCCATGACAGCTATCAAAATGCAGTACGGTTACTGGAAGGCTGGACGCTACTACATTGGTCCACTTCAGGGCGAGGGTATAACTCGTGACGAAAAGGGGCGAATCGTTTGTGCCTTATGGGATGCAGATACTATTGTTAAGGCACGACGTATTGACTCTTTAGGAGTATACTGCGGACAGATGAATTATTTTATGGAAGCATCTGGCGAAGGTACATTCGACGCTCGAGATGGTTCACACTACGAAGGTCTTTGGGTAGCTGAAAAACGTCATGGCTTTGGTTTCGAATCTTCACCTAATCATCAAGTGCGTGTGGGGCAATGGAAGAAAGACCGATTCCTGGGCGAGAAGATACGTTACACCTCCGAGCGTATCTATGGCATTGACATTTCACGTCACCAGCATGAGATAGGTCGCAAGCGTTTCAGTATCAACTGGCATCAATTACGCATTACGTCGTTAGGCAGAAAGCATAATACCGAAGGACTAACCTACCCTGTATCCTTCGTATATATTAAATCGACAGAGGGTACTACCATACGAAACCGTTACTTTCTAAAAGATTATATGGATGCACATAAGCAGGGCATTCACGTCGGAGCTTACCACTTTTTTAGCCTGAAGTCATCGGCTTTTGATCAAGCCAACTATTTTGTCAATCACACACTGATTAGGGATTCAGATTTTCCACCAGTACTTGATGTTGAACCCTCAGACGCACAAATCAATCAGATTGGTGGCGGCGAAGAGCTTTTGAAGCGTGTACGACAATGGTTGGAATTAGTAGAGCGTCGTACACATAAACGCCCCATCTTATATATCAACCAGATGTTTATCAATAAATATATGGGCCATGCCGACGACATTAAGCAACGCTACAACGTATGGATAGCCCGTTATGGCGAATACAAGCCAGACGTTAAATTGGTGTATTGGCAATTAACACCTGAAGGGCGTGTGGATGGAATTACCGGACCAGTAGACATCAATGTATTCAATGGCTTTCAGGGGCAATTCGACGAATTTTGCCGAACGGGATTTCATAAGTAGAAATCACGCGTCAGCAATTCATATTGTTCATCACCTATCACTAATGCAGTTTGTTCGCATCGACATGGATGCTTCTTATATGCCAACAAATAACGACGCACAGGCTTTTGGGGAGTGGTTCTCACGGCACAAACACGGCTAGGGAATAGTCCTTGAAAAACGGCCTCATCATCCATACGATGACGATAGTCAAAGGGAACGATGACACTCAGTTCACCAGTATCATTGAGCAATTTCCTTGCAGCCTTCATCAAATCTGCATACGTCAGTGTCTCTGCATGACGGGCAATGGTACGTTGATGGTCTGGAGCCTGAAGTGAGTCAATAAAGAAAGGAGGATTACTGACCACTGCATCAAAAAGACCCGCAAACGACGCATCCATGTCCTGAACCATTATTTGGGATACATTGATGCGACTAACATAAGGTGAAACTGCAACGTTATCCTTTGCCTGATGAACAGATCCTTCATCTATATCAATCGCCAAAATATCAGCCTCCGCATAGCGTTGAGCCATCATTATGGCTATAATACCAGTTCCCGTACCAACATCTAAAACCCTTGAACCACCCATGGCCCAAGCACCTAAAAGAACGCCATCAGTGCCAACCTTCATAGCGCACTCGTCTTGGTTTATAATGAACTGTTTGAACTGAAACATGCTGCAAAGATATTAAAATATCTTATCAATCAAGCATTATTTCGAAAAAAAATAGTAACTTTGCAGCCAAAATGCGCAAAAATGAAAGATAATATAGCAATGTACATGGATAACAAGAACAGGTCGTTCTCAATGATTGCTGATGTTGAAGGCGATTACAGCGACCTGACAAATATGAAACTACCCGATGAGATGCCTATTCTGGCTGTGAGGAATCTGGTACTGTTTCCCGGAGTAGTATCTCCCATTTTGATTGGCCGTGAAACAAGCATGTCGCTTATTCGCAAAGCTGAGAAGTCGGGAGAAATAATTGGCGTAGTCAGTCAGCGCGAAGCTGAGGTGGAATCACCTATTCGTGGCGACTTATACGATATGGGCGTATCAGCCAAGGTTTTGAAGACACTGACGCTTCCCAATGGCAACATTACCGCCATCGTGCAGGGCATGTCTCGTTTCCGGCTATTGGATTTAACCAAATATAAGCCCTACTTGATGGGACATGTGATGGACGCTCCTGAGGATGAGCCCGACAAGCGCGACATGGAATTCAAAACGGCAATCGAAGACCTACGTCAGCAAACGTCTGAATATATTCAGATGAGTGATGATATACCTGAAGAAGCTGCTTTTGCCATCAAAAATGTGAGCAACAATATCATGGCACTGAACTTTATCTGTTCAAATATGCCATTCAGCATGAAAGAGAAGATTGCCCTGCTTAGTTTTGACTCACTGAAAGAACGTCTGTTCAGCGTATTGCGAATTATTAATCGTGAAATCAACCTACAAACGCTTAAACTTGACATCCGTAACAAGACGCGCGACGATATTGACGAACAACAACGCAACTACTTCTTACAGCAGCAGATTAAAAATCTGCAGGCTGAAATGGGCAACGAGAGTACTCCTGAAAAGAAAGACTTGTTAGAGAAAGCTCGTAAGAAGCATTGGCCTGAGGATATAGAGAAATATTTCTACAAAGAGGTGGAGAAATTGGATCAGGTAAATCAGAACTCGCCCGATTTCAATGTACAACTCACATACCTGCAGACATTGGTCAATTTGCCATGGAATGAGTATACCAAGGATGACATGGACTTGAAACGTGCCCAAAAGATTCTAGACCGTGATCACTATGGAATGGAGAAGGTAAAGGAGCGTATACTGGAGTACATTGCCGTACTATCCCTGCGTGGCGACTTAAAGTCACCCATTCTCTGTCTGTATGGTCCTCCTGGTGTCGGTAAGACATCGTTGGGCAAGTCTATTGCCGATGCGCTGAAGCGTAAATATGTGCGTGTGTCGCTAGGTGGCCTGCACGATGAGGCAGAAATCCGCGGACACCGCCGCACTTATGTTGGTGCTATGCCTGGCCGTATCATCAAGAATATCCAAAAGGCTGGTTCGTCAAATCCTGTTTTTATTCTCGATGAGATTGACAAGGTGACCCAGAACACGAACAATGGCGACCCTGCATCGGCATTACTCGAAGTGCTAGACCCCGAACAAAACGGTGCCTTCCACGATAATTATTTAGATGTAGACTACGATTTATCGAAAGTAATGTTCATTGCAACGGCCAACAATCTGGGAACAATTCCTCGCCCTCTGCTCGACCGCATGGAAATTATCGAGGTTAGTGGCTATATAACTGAAGAGAAGTATGAGATTGCCAAACGCCATCTTATTCCTAAAGAGAAAGATAATACAGGTCTAAATGACAAGAAGCTAACTTTCAACAAGGCTGCTATTGAGAAGATTATCGAACAATACACCCGTGAGAGCGGTGTGCGACAACTAGAAAAACAGATAAACAAAGCTCTTCGCAAGCTAGCTTTCAAAAAGGCAGAAGCAGGCGAACTTCCCTATGAAAAAATCACACCTACAGAGATAGAAGATTTGTTAGGGAAACCACCTTTCTATCGCGACATATACCAAGGCAACAGTTATGCTGGCGTGGTAACAGGTTTAGCATGGACAAGTGTTGGTGGTGAGATTCTGTTTATTGAAACTTCGTTGTCGAAAGGTAAAGGCTCAAAACTCACACTTACAGGTAATCTTGGAGATGTGATGAAGGAATCTGCTGTGATTGCTTTGGAATATGTTAAGGCACATGTTGATGTACTAGGTATCGACTATCGTATCTTTGACAACTGGAACATTCACATTCACGTTCCTGAGGGAGCGACACCAAAAGACGGCCCATCAGCAGGTATTACTATCGCTACTTCAATAGCATCGGCTTTGACCCAACGCAAGGTACGTAAGAATACCGCTATGACTGGTGAGATTACATTACGTGGCAAAGTGCTACCCGTAGGCGGAATCAAAGAGAAAATTCTGGCTGCAAAACGTGCAGGCATCACCGACATCGTGATGTGTCAAGAGAACGAGAAGGACATCAACGAAATTCCTGAGATTTACTTAAAAGGGGTAAACTTCCACTATGTTGAGAATGTTCAGGATGTATGGGAGTTTGCACTGACTGACGAAATTGTCGAAAATCCACTAGACTTTACTATTACGGAAGAAGACGTGAAGAAAAAAGATTAAATGAAGTTCGAAGTACAACATAACGATCCATCAAGCAACGCTCGTGCTGGTTTGATTACAACCGATCACGGACAGATTAAGACGCCAATCTTTATGCCTGTAGGAACTGTGGGTAGTGTGAAAGGTGTTCACTTTTCCGAGTTACGTGAGCAAATAAAAGCTCAGATTATTCTTGGTAATACCTATCATCTTTATTTGCGCCCTGGGCTTGACATTCTGCACAAAGCAGGTGGATTGCATAAGTTTAATACGTGGGACCGTCCTATTTTGACTGACTCGGGTGGTTTTCAAGTCTTTTCCCTTACAGGCATTCGCAAATTACGAGAGGAGGGGTGCGAGTTCCGTAGCCACATTGATGGTTCGAAACATATCTTCACACCAGAGAACGTCATGGATACGCAACGGATTATTGGTGCTGACATTATGATGGCCTTCGACGAATGTCCTCCTGGACAAAGTGACTATCAGTATGCCGAAAAGAGCCTACGTCTAACACAGCGTTGGCTAGAACGATGTGTTAAGCGTTTCAATGAGACTGAGCCGTTATATGGCTACAATCAAACGCTATTTCCTATTGTTCAAGGCTGTACCTATAAAGACCTGCGACAAGATGCAGCAAAGCATGTCTGCGAAGTATTAAGTAAACTGAATGATGGTGGAGGTGCATCTATCGGTGGACTTGCAGTAGGCGAACCTACCGAGGTAATGTACGATATGATTGAGGTTGTAAACGATATACTTCCCAAAGATCGCCCGCGTTATTTAATGGGTGTGGGTACACCTCAGAATATTCTGGAAGGTATTGAACGAGGTGTCGATATGTTCGACTGCGTTATGCCTACACGTAATGGTCGAAATGCAATGCTCTTCACTTACGAAGGTACAATGAATATGCGCAACCAGAAGTGGCAAGATGACTTTTCACCTATCGACCCAGACGGATGTGACATTGATAGGATACACACTAAGGCATATTTGCATCATCTGTTTAAAGCGCAGGAATTATTGGCCATGCAGATAGCTTCGATACATAATCTAGCATTCTATCTTCGATTGGTAACAGATGCACGCATGCATATAGAACAGGGTGACTTTACACATTGGAAGCGCTCAGTGATAGATAATTTAGGACGCAGAAGATGATCAAAAGGCATATCAAACATATTGTATGGACAATACGCCGACAGTGGCGACATATGATGACATGTATAATACCATTCATCATGTGGTTGCAGCAACTGCCGTGGCATCGACTGGCTCCACTGAAGAAGTTGAATCCACTACGCTATGTGAAGCGAATGGATAGATATATTATTTACAAGTTCATTGGAACCTACTTTTATTCAATTCTGCTAATCATCAGTATCTCCATTGTATTCGATGTTAATGAGAACTTAGCAAAATTCACCAACTATCATGCACCATTACGTGCTATCGTGTTCGACTACTATGCAAATTTTGTGCCTTATTTCGCAAACCTGTTCTCACCGCTATTCGTCTTTATAGCCGTCATTTTCTTCACATCGAAACTGGCGGGTAATTCAGAAATCATAGCGATGCTAGCTTGTGGCATGAGTTTCAAACGTCTGTTACGTCCTTACATCATTTCTGCCGCTCTTATCGCTCTACTAAACTTCTATCTTGGCTCATATATCATCCCAAAAGGAACGGTAATTCGTCACGATTTTGAGTCTCTATATAAGAACAACACCAAGAATACCTCTGCATCGAATATCCAGTTAATGGTTGACAAAGGTGTTGTAGCTTATTTATCGCAATATGATGACATTAAAAAAACTGGCTATGGCTTTGCACTTTATAAATTTGAAAATAAGAAAATGGTTAGCCAGATGAATGCCAGTGTTGTACAATATGACACTATAGCTGAAGAGCGCTATCACTGGAAAGCACGCAACTATAAGATCAGAACTCTAAAAGGTATGCGTGAGCAAATCACTTCTGGTAGTGAAATCGATACGCTGATACAAATGGAACCCATGGACTTAGTGTTCTCTAAAGGCCAACAGGAGACATTTACCTCACCAGAACTGTTACGTTATATATCTAAACAACAACAGCGTGGCTCGTCAAATGTTGTACAATATGAAGTGGAATACCACAAACGAATAGCATCAAGTTTCGCCTCGTTTATCCTAACCATTATCGGTGTGTCGCTATCATCAAGGAAGCGTAAAGGTGGTATGGGATTATATCTTGGTATTGGACTAGCATTATCGTTTACATACATCTTGTTACAAACGATTAGCGCCACATTTGCTATCAACGCAGGAACGCCACCCATGTTAGCAGCATGGATCCCGAACATTTTGTATGCATGCATCGCATATTTCTGCTATAGACAAGCACCAAATTAACATAATCAAGGTAAAAAGATAAAGGATAAAAAAGTGACTTTTGAAGAAACATATTTGAATGATAATATCCTCGATGCTCTCTATGACATGCACTTTGAGGAGATGACACCAATACAAGAGAAATGCATTCCTGAGATCTTAGACGGACAAGATCTTATTGGTGTGGCCCAGACTGGTACAGGTAAGACAGCTGCCTATCTATTGCCGATATTGTCCATGCTTGATGATGGCGGTTATCCCAATGATGCCGTCAATTGTATTATAATGTCACCGACACGAGAGCTAGCACAACAGATAGACCAAGCCATGCAAGGTTTTGGATATTATTTAGACGGTATATCATCTGTAGCCGTTTATGGCGGCAACGACGGAAACCGTTTTGATATTGAAACCAAGGGACTAAAAATGGGAGCCGATGTGATTATCGCCACCCCCGGACGACTACTCTCGCATATCCGCATGGGGCATGTAGACTTGGGGCATCTGTCTTTTTTCGTTCTAGACGAGGCCGACCGTATGCTCGATATGGGATTTTCCGATGATATCCTACAAATTGCCAAGATGTTACCTGTTTGTCATCAAACCATCATGTTCTCAGCCACCATGCCTCAGAAGATACAACAACTCGCGCGAACATTATTAGATAATCCTATAGAGGTTAAGATTGCTGTATCGAAACCTGCAGATAAGATTCAACAGTCGGCCTACCTCTGCTACGAACCACAGAAGCTGGGTATTATTCGCTCACTATTCAAGGCTGGTGAATTGGAACGTGTCATTATTTTTTCTGGTAAGAAAGACAAAGTGAAGGACATAACGCGTGAACTGAAGCACATGAAAATAAACTGCGCATCCATGCACTCTGACCTCTCACAGGCAGAACGTGACGATGTTATGTATAGATTCAAAACTGGCCAAGTATCTGTTTTGGTGGCAACAGACATTGTTGCCCGTGGTATTGATATCGATGATATCCTAATGGTCATCAATTATGATGTGCCCCACGATGCAGAAGACTACGTCCATCGTATTGGTCGTACGGCACGTGCCCAACGAGATGGTGTGGCTATCACATTTGTCTCAGATAAAGACATGCGCAGTTTTTCTGGCATAGAACGATTTCTGGAACGCGACATTCAGAAGAATCCATTGCCAGATGGTTTGGGCGAAGCACCTGTATACCAGAAATCAGCTCCTCACAAGAGCAGTCGCGGACGTGGTGGGCGCCACCGTGGAGGGAAACCTCAAAAAAGAAATAAAGCAAAGAATTCAAAGGAGAAAATGAACAATTAATATTTTTTAATACAAAAATAACGTATTTGCAAGAACAACGAGCCGATATTTTTCGTAACTTTGCACCGCTTTTATAGGTATTAATGATACATAGGCTTGAATTTCAAGCAGTTAGAGACAAATGAAAATATAAAGATGAGACAATTAAAGATTCAAAAGAGTATTACTAATCGTTCGAGTGAAGCACTGGATAAGTATCTTGTGGAAATCGGTCGTGCCCCGTTGATTAGTATCGACGAGGAAATCGAGTTGGCCCAAAAAATACGCAAAGGAGGTCCTGAAGGCGAGCGCGCCAAGGACAAATTGGTAACAGCCAACTTGCGATTTGTAGTATCTGTAGCTAAGCAGTATCAGCATCAGGGTCTGACGCTGACTGACTTGATTGACGAGGGTAACATTGGGCTAATTAAGGCCGCACAAAAGTTTGATGAGACACGTGGTTTCAAATTTATCTCATATGCTGTATGGTGGATTCGCCAAAGTATTCTGCAAGCTATTGCCGAGCAGAGTCGTATTGTGCGTCTTCCACTCAATCAGGTGGGTTCACTTAATAAAATCAGTCACGAAATCAACCGTTTCGAGCAGGAATTTCAGCGTCATCCATCTGTTGCAGAGTTGAGCGACGCCACCAATATGGATGAAGAGAAAATTGCACAGTCTATGCAGGCCGACAGTCACCATGTATCTATTGATGCACCTTTCCAGGATGGTGAGGACAATTGTATGCTTGACGTGATGGCCTCTGGTGATGACTCTCGTACCGACCGGCAAGTTGACCACGAGTCAATGGCTCTTGAATTAAATAATGTTCTGCAGAAAGTTCTCAAAGATCGTGAGATTACGATTATACGCGAGTGCTTTGGTATTGGTTGTCACGAGAAGGGTCTTGAAGAAATTGGTGACCAACTAGGATTGACTCGTGAGCGTGTCCGTCAGATACGCGAAAAGAGCATTGCCAAACTTCGCGACTCAGGAAATGCACGTATTCTAATGAAATATTTGGGCTAAAGTTTTGTGACCTCAAAAATTATTTGTACTTTTGGGGTCATGAAATCGAAGTTACGTATCATATTATATATATTGGTGCTGGACGTGATGATTTTCATGCCCAGCATTTGTTTTGCTAGCCGTACAGCTGACTCACTGTTAATCAACCGAATATGGGATTTCAGTCGCAACTATTCAGAGCCTATAAATGGTGTTGAACAAAATTTGTATTTGCGCTACACTTTCGGTTCTCAGCGACGCAATCCGACCCTTTTCCTTGTACCTACAATGTACACCATTGCTAAAGGTGAACGTGAATTTATTGGAGAATCATACTGCCGAATAAAATATAGGACCCCTAGTGACTATGATTTACATCGACAAGTTGTATGTGGTACTATTCCACACAACCGTTTCACCATGTCAGCCATGGTATATTATATAACACCTAATCTGTATGACATCTCAATATATCCAGAGAGCATATTGTCACCTTTCCATCGTTCCAATCGTTTCTTCTATAAATATCGCGTATTACGAACTATGTCCGATCAATCGATAGTCCGTTTCAGACCACGTGTCAACAACACACAATTAGTTAAAGGACATGCAGTGGTCAACACGCAAACCGGACAGATTTTGTCTACATTCTATGAGGGAGAGTTCGATATGATATCCTTCAAGGTAAGCACCGTAATGAATCAAACTTCTGGACACCAGATGCTACCGGAAAGAAGCACTATCGATGCCAAATTCAATTTTTTAGGCAATAAGGTTTCATCAACGTTTACAGCCATATATAATTGTCCTATAACCTTACCTGATTCACTTGACGAACAGGAAAATCGAGAACTTATGGATTCATTACGTCCTATTGTCCTACAGGAGAAAGAGAATATGCTCTATAAACGCCATGACAGTCTTAGATTAGCCTCTGATAGTATTGCTAACGAAACCAAAGCAATAAAGAAAAGCAATAAAATGAAAGAAATTCTATGGGATGTTATAGGTGATAACCTTGTCAACAGTACCCATACAAATGCAGGTGCTTTCTCCATGAACATTTCTCCTATTCTCAATCCTCTCTATTTCGGCTACAGTAAAAGCAGAGGATTCAGCTATAAGTTAAGATTTGGTTTACAATATACATGGAATAGTCATCGGTATCTGACCTTTAATCCAAACTTCGGTTACAACTTTAAACAACAACAGTTTTACTATACTACTCCACTTCGTATGAACTATAATCCTAAGCGCAATGGTTATACCGAATTCAGCTGGGCTAATGGTAATAGAATTACAAGTGGAAGTTTGGTAGAAGATATTCAAAAACGGATGGGTACTGACTTTAACGTGCCAGAATTCAAGGATGAACAGTTCCAACTTATTAACAATATTGTTGCTTTTGATTGGTTGGAAATAACGAATGGTATTGTCTATCACCGCCGTCGTTCTGCAAACAAGTCTCTTATGCGTCAACTCAATCTACCAGAAGAATATCGAAGTTTTGCTCCTACAATGACCGTGCATATCTCGCCTTGGCGCAAAGGTCCTATTCTAACTGTCAATTACGAGCGCAGTTTCACGAATATTTTGAAGTCGAATCTAAAATATGAGCGCTGGGAATTTGATGCTTCGCAGAAAATAAAACTCAGCAGTCTCCGACTCCTTAATTGGCGTGCTGGAGCAGGTCTCTATACAAATCGTAGCACTGATTATTTTGTAGACTACGTTAACTTCCACGATAATAATCTACCTACTGGTTGGGATGATGAATGGACAGGTCAGTTCCAATTACTTGACAGCAAATGGTACAATGAATCCAACTACTATCTCCGCAGTCATTTGTCCTTTGAGTCACCCCTACTAGCATTGGGATGGACACCTCTTATTGGTCATTTTGTAGAGACAGAAATGATTTATGCAAGTCTTCTTAGCATACAACATACTCATCTTTATAGCGAGATCGGTTATGGCTTTACCAACCGCTATTTTTCTACAGGAGTCTTTGCTAGTTTTCTTAATCATAGATTCCAGAATTTCGGTTGCAAATTCACAATAGAGATATTCAAAAGATGGTAAAACCACTCATAGTCTATAAAGCCAGTGCAGGTTCCGGGAAGACATTTACGCTGGCTACAGAATATATCAAACTGTTAGTGCTGAATCCGCAGAGTTATCGCACCATCCTAGCCGTTACCTTTACCAATAAGGCAACGGAAGAAATGAAGATGCGAATAGTGAGTCAATTGTACGGTATCAGTCATCATTTACCCGATTCTGCCAATTATCTAAAACAGATTATCAGCAAAACAGGACTGCCTGAATTGCAAGTCTGTAAACGGTCTGGTGAGGCACTACACTTGTTGCTTCATAACTACAACAACTTTCGCGTAGAGACCATTGATACATTCTTCCAAAGCGTACTGCGTAATCTGGCACGCGAGCTCGACCTCACAGCAAACTTGCGAATTGGCCTGAACGACATACAGGTAGAGGAACAGGCCGTCGACCGATTAATTGACAACCTTACCCATACCGACGTCATGTTGCAATGGATTCTGAAGTACATCATGGAGAATATTAACGACAACCAGTCTTGGAATATCATTGGTAAAGTGAAGCGATTCGGGCGTACCATTTTCCGCGATTACTATAAGGAAAAAAGCGACACATTGCAGGCAAAGATGAGGGATGAAAACTTTTTCGAGAACTATACCAAACAAATGCGTACCATCCGTCAAGACTCCCTCGAACGGATGAAGGATATTGGCAATAAATTCTTTGACATGCTATCAGAAGAAGGACTTAATATCGATGATCTCGCCAATGGACGTTCTGGCGTTGCAGGCTTCTTCCTGAAATTGCAGGCTGGCGTTTTCGATGAGAGTATCGTCGGTAAGCGTGTAGCTGATTGTGCCGAAGATACATCCAAATGGTGTACCAAGACACATCCACGTCGTGAGGCCATCATGATGATTGCCGATAGCGTGCTGCAACCTATGTTGCGTCATGCCATAGAGGAACGTCCACGTCAGTGGCGATTGTATAAATCGGCTGACCTCACGCTTCGCCACCTCAACCAACTCCGTTTGTTAGGCAGTATCGAACAGAAAGTACGCCAACTGAACGAAGAGAACAACCGTTTTCTGCTCAGCGACACTCAACAATTATTGCACTCACTAATACAAGACAGCGATTCGCCCTTCATCTTCGAGAAGATTGGCACTCGTCTGGAGCACATCATGATAGACGAGTTTCAGGACACGAGCACCATACAATGGCAGAACTTCAAGATACTTTTGGAAGAGTGTATGAGTCACGTAGATACTGAGAACCTCATCGTTGGCGATGTCAAGCAGAGCATCTACCGTTGGCGTTCAGGTGATTGGCGGCTATTGAACGCCATCGACCACGAATTCCCCAACAGTCAGCAACAGCTGGAGATTCGTAATCTTACTACCAACTACCGTTCCTCACACGGTGTCATCACGTTCAATAATGCCTTCTTTACGGAAGCTGCCCGTCAGGAGTACGAAAGTCAACGTGATGAGTATCCATATGGAGCCGATCAACTACGTCATGCTTACGCTGACGTGGAACAGCAAGTGCCAGAAGGCAAGTCGTCACAAGGCATGGTAACTATTAGTCTTCTACCTCGCGACAACTATCAGCAACAAGTGCTGGTGGAAGTAACAGAGACCGTCCGAATGCTGATAAATAAAGGCGTTTCGCCTCGCGAAATAGCTATCCTTGTACGCAGTAACCGAATGATACCAGCCATTGCTGATTATTTCACTCAACAACTGCCTGAAGTGCGCATTCTCAGCGACGAGGCATTCCGTCTTGATGCCTCGGCAGCCTGCATGCTAATTGTCCAAGCACTACACTTGCTGACCCATCCCGACGACATGTTGGCGCAGGCAACGATAGTCAAACTCTACCATCGTACGATTCTTCGCCAGCAGACTACTGACGATCAATTGTTTCATCGTGAAATACCACTCATCACGCTCCTGCCCAAAGAATTCAGTGAACATCAAAAAGAGTTGCTGAAGTTGCCGCTCTATGAACTGGCCGAGCGATTATTTACTATCTTCGGACTTCAAACCTTAAATGACGAGAGTGGTTACGTCTGCGCTTTCTTCGATCAATTAACACAATACTGTCAAGAAGAGACAACCGACATAGACTCGTTCCTCCACGAGTGGGACGAAACTATTGGAGCCAAGACTATCCAAAGTACAGAGACTGATGGCATCCGCATTCTTACCATACACAAGAGTAAGGGGTTAGAGTTCGACAACGTTATCCTGCCTTATGCCGACTGGCGCATGGAGATGCCCGACGTACTGTGGTGCCAACCCCAGGATGAGCCGTTCAGCGCACTACCGCTGGCACCCGTCGACTATAGCGAGAAGCAGATGCGCGGCACCATTTACGAACACGACTATTTGGACGAGCATTTGCAAAACTCAGTAGACAACCTAAACCTGTTGTACGTAGCTTTCACACGTGCTTCGCAAAATCTTTTTGTCATAGGACGACGTGCTGCAAAGAATACACGAGCTATGCTCATCGAAAGCGTTCTCCCGGAACTGAAGCTCGAAGGCGCAGAGTTTGACGGTGTTAACGATGAGACGAGCCCCATCCGCTTTAAATATGGCACGCTGTCAATGGCAAATAGTCAGAAGGGAACAGACAAGAGCCTAAACGTCTTTCTCCAACCAGTCCGACCAATTCAGGCGAACATTGAAACGTTCATGGCTCCCGTAGAATTCCGTCAGAGCAACCGCAGCCGCGACTTTGTGGATGGCGATGACGAGCATTCTGAGATGAGCTACATCAAGTTGGGTTGTGTGCTCCATGAGGTGTTCAGCCGCATCCGAACCACAGCTGATATCAATCAGGAGCTGAGTCGATTACAGAGCGAAGGTATTCTGTACAATGATGAGCTCTCCCGTGAAAAGATTATCGGATTTTTACGCAAGCGACTAGAGTCTCCACATATTGCCAAATGGTTCTCGCCACGCTGGCAGTTATATAACGAATGCAGCATTATGCGCATCGATGACGAAGGACATCTAGTAGAGCGCCGTCCTGACCGCGTCATGACAGATGGAGGGGAGACCCACGTCGTTGACTTCAAATTCGGCCGTCCCCACCCCGATTATCTGCAACAGGTACAGGAATATATGCAACTACTCATTAAGATGGGAATGCCTCAGGTTCGTGGCTGGTTATGGTATGTATATTCAAATAAGATTGTGGAGGTTAGATTATGAAGAGCTTTCTAGAATACGTAGCGGAGGACATCATCCGCAAAACTGGTATGTCTCAGTCTCGTATTGCGATAGTATTCCCTAATAAACGAGCCTCATTGTTTATGAACGAATACCTTGCCAGACAAGCTGATGGACCTATATGGAGTCCAGCCTACATCACCATCAGCGATCTGTTCCGTCAGCATAGCGACCTGAACGTTGCAGATCCAATCCTGTCGATATGTCTATTGCATCAGTCGTACTGTGCTATCACTGGTTCCGACGAGACACTCGATAAATTCTACGGTTGGGGACAACTATTACTCAGCGACTTCGACGACATCGATAAAAATATGGCTGATGCTGACCGTGTATTGGCTAATATAAGCGACATCCACGAACTTGACGACCTGTCATACCTGACTGATGAACAGTGTAATATACTAAAACGCTTCTTCA
>Ga0247608_10002399_pt1 | contig 23536 bp, 23 predicted proteins | sample 176DNAGHGlowgp2_FD_193490 | JGI IMG/M metagenome (GOLD analysis project Ga0247608, IMG submission 193490) | Sheep rumen microbial communities from Palmerston North, Manawatu-Wanganui, New Zealand - 1766 DNA GHGlow gp2 | ecosystem: Host-associated > Mammals > Digestive system > Stomach > Rumen ... | reverse complement strand
GGGGTACTGCACGGGCACGGTGTTCGGCATCTTGTCGAGCATCTCCTTGACGGTGGCCTGGATGGGAGCCAGCTGTGCGTTCACGTAGCCGAGAATCTGTGAGGTCTGTGCGTTGATGTTGTCCTTCGTGCGCAGCTGGCTGATCTCGTCGGCCTGCTTGTCGATGATGGCCTGCATGTCGCGCTCGCGGGCATCGCAGAACTCCTTGATCATGGTGGTCTTCAGGTCGGCGATGGCATCCACCTGACGCTGGCCCTGTGCATTGATGCTGCCCTTCAGATCGTTGGTCTGCTCGATGGTCTGGATGCGTCCCTCGTAGCCCTGCTGGGTGGTCAGCAAGCGGTTGTCGCAGCAGCACTTAGCGAGCTGAGAAGCGAGGTTGCAGTCGCCCTGCTGGAGTGCGTTGATGACCTGGAGGAAGCCCATGCCGTTGGCACTTGCCAGATTGCTGATAGCAGCCTGTACGCCCATGACAGCGGGAAGCACGGTGTTATAGTTCTGACCCATCGACGTAGCGAGGTTCTGAATGGCTGCACGGCTGGCTGCGCCCTCTGCTGTAACGGCCTGGAGAGCCAGTGCGCTGTCAACAGACTGACAGTTGCAGTTTCCGCCACGATTGCATTGTCCGTTGCCGAAGATATTGGGGAAGATGCTGGCGATGACAGCGAAGCCGAGGATGTCCGTCAGGCTCGTCTGGCCGTTGTTACCGAAGATACCGCCGCCATTAGCTACTGGGAGGATCATTCCTCCGTTCTGATTGCCTCCGTTCTGAGGAAGCTGAATGATTTCTGATGCCATAAGCAAAAAGAAATTAAATTGTTAAACTTATACATACGGCACTTTGCCGTACAATTATCTGATGAATTATTGTTTAGGGTTTACTCAGACGATGCCGAGCGTTGTGAGCTCAACTTTCACATCTTGAATGAACAAGTCATGCTCTCTGACCTCATCTACACTTTCACCGATTCTTTCCTTTCGGCTCAGTGAAGAAGCAAATGAAGCCACGTCCATGGCATCCTGCAATCCGTAGGCATTCATCTCTGCGGCGTTGATGCACTTGGCACGGGTCATCGGTGCTGTCATTGTAAGTTCCATCGCCCTTACATCCTCTCCATCCTGCTCATGGAAGAGATACACATTCACCACTGAGCCATGCTCATAACTTACGAGTTTTCCGTTGTGGTAGTTTAGTCTACCTTGCCCGTCACCTGTTGATGTCGGAACAATCACTTTGTTGATAGTCATATTCGTCGATATATTTTAATTGGTTAGTACTTCCTCGGAAGATATATCCGCACTGGTTCTCGATCGTAACATCTTCGATGGGAAGCATCGCAGAACGTCCGAACTCCTTTTCCCATGACTCAATGGCTTCTATCAGACAGGAATAATTGCCGTGAAACTCACGGGCAAGCACCTTACTCGTCGGCTGACCATCCACCACCTCCTCAATGCCAATCAAACACTTTATCCAGTTGGCCTTGCCGTCTTTATCTCGGCGCAGCTCGTAGTCGTAAATGGCGAACACCACACCGCTGTCTGCCAACTCACGCACCTCGATGCGCTGGGCATCCATCTTACGGTCTATCCGTATTCTTGATGATAGTTCTTGTAATTTCATTTTCTGTTCTGTTTCTTGCATCAGTCGGTAACTGTCTGCATGCTTCATGATGCCGAAGTAACTGGCGTATGATGCGTTGTTCTTACAATGTTTTATTCTCTTGGCTATTGACCGTCGTATGGTGGTGTAGCCCTTGTCGTGGTCGCTCACCTTCTTGTCTTCGTTTCTGTGGAAGACGTATCCACAGAAGTCAAATGGAAGGCTCAACGGGAATATCCTTGTGTCTTGCCTTTTCGCCCGAACTCCGAGGTCATACCACCACCAGTTCTTCAACCTCCACTTCGCACGCTGCAACTCCTCCTTGCTGCTGGATGCCAAAAATACATTGTCAGCATATCTCACATGTATGGGTGCCAACGAGCGTATCATGCAATCCATATCCAGCATCACAATGTGATGTGCCAGCGGTGATGATGGTGTACCTATCGGTAGTCGTCCTTCCGGTGTGAAGACGATATTGCAACCGAACTCCACCAACCACTTATCCTTAACTACCCGTGACAGCTTACGTCTGAACACGCTCTTATTGATGTGGTCGTAGCATTTCCGCTGGTCTATCATAAGGCCGTATTGCAAGTCCCTTCGGTCGTATAGAATATGCTTCATGCGCTTCACCACGCCTCGCTTCCGTGTGGGTGCTGTTATCCCACAACCTACCTTGCAGTTCAGTCCATCCATCGGATCATGTTGCTTGTAGTAAGGCTGTACCGCTGCACACCATGCAATCTGCAACACCCTCGTGTAGAGCGACGGAGACATGAGATGCCTTGTCTTCCCATTCTTACCTGTATTCTCCATCTCCTTGTAGTGGATGTTACTGACGTACTCGCCAGTCAGCAGGTCTTTATATAGCCTGTCACGATACTCGTCAGGGTGTTTCTGCATCCGCACCACCTCCCACTTTCCACGATGTCCTATCGTGGCCTTCTTCATCGCCTTTTCTATATCTTCTTTTGTCAGCATTCTTGCAAGTGCTTGAGCATTTTGGGCATCAGCGGCATTTCAACCGCCTTTGTCGGCAGTCTCTTCCTAACTGCCACGTCTTATATATTCGGCACTCCTGGCCGCGACGACAAGCCTTCTGTTATAGCATGTGAGCAGACCCGCCATTGTTCGCATTGCAATTAACAACCGAATTGTTCGAATTCACATTGCGACCCGAGCAATTAGCATTATTCGCATTGCCACGGAAACGGACACCTTGACTTGTCACCGCTCTTGCAACCAGCCTTTCCCGCTTCAGTGGTGCAGGTCGCTATGCCTGCCTTGTCGGGAGACGACTGGATTTTTAAGGGGCGGGGCGATTGCATCGCCCTTTATTGCGACTGCGTCGCTACTGCGTCTCCCATGTCCAAAAGCACTTGAGCAGACCCGCCATAGCACGCATAGCAATGAACAACCGAATAGGACGAATACACACTGCGACCCGAGCAAGACGCATAATACGTATAGCCACGGAAACGGACACCTGCTCTGCAACGATGGTTATTGGATGCAAGAGCTGCCTCATAATGATAACCGCACTCACCCGTACTGATATTCGTACCAGTACTATACGGCCAAGAACCAAATGGCTGACGAAGCATCACAAATCTATCAGCTACAATCACACTCTCGCCAATCATGTCGTAGGTATCCTCGAAGGAGAATTCAGCCGCTTGCTGTTTTGGCCAGGTGATAGCCCCCCATTTCGTTTGGTCGCACTCAAGGTAATTAAGTATAGTATGGACGCCGGCTGCATTCACATCCACCACCTCATGACCGCCGCCGACATACCAGTAGAAATCGCCACAAAGGTTGAAGCCTTCAATGACGGGCATCCTCAATCTCACCTCTACGTCGAACGTTGTGGCAACCCTGCTGGAATTCCATCCGTCAATGGTCATCACGCGAGTGCGATAGACTCTGGCATTCATTCTTCCACTCAACAGGCTTGTGGCACCTGTCGGGGTCTTATAGAGATAGGTCTTTCCGTAAAACTGAAATTCCGTATCAGGTGCAATATTCAACTCAGCAGCCATCGAGAGTGCCATCTGAGCCTCCATGCAGAGAGTCTTTGGCGCATAACGGTTCAGCAGGTTCGATACATTGGTATTGCTTCCTGCCGACGTATATTTGATGGGGCTGTTAGTCTGTGAGAACTGTGAATAAGTCCATGCACTCCCACTGGTCGCCTTGGAACGCATGCCGCCATATTCAAGCCAGTTGGCCTCGGAGTTGGCCGCGTCGTTGCTTGATATGCCTGACGAGAACCTGCTGGCGTTATGCAGATATTTGGTACCATAAGCCGCTTCCATGCAACTGAGGAACACATTCAGCGCATGATAGCCACCTTCGGCCACGGGGTAAGGCAGCGTGGGGTCATAATTGCAAGCCCTTGCCACCTTTGCATTCTTCGGCTGGTTCATGCCTATACCGTCGTCGTTTGGGTATTCGCGATTCGCACCTTCGATCATATTATCCAGCACTCTCGGGTATGTCCCGTCCTGATAGAAGGCTTCACCCGTCGTTGCGAGGTTGCCTAATGGTGTCTGCCCCATGCAACCTGTCTCCATTGTACAATAGTCAAAGAAGAAACATCTTGCCTTTCCATCAATCACCGTGATGGCATCTGCCATGATAGCCGTCGGAACGAGAATCTTGTCAGGCTTGATGCCATCCACCTTGCCATCATCAGCCACGATACCACGCAACAAGCCTCCATCGCTTGAATCTTGGTTATCTATCAGTTTCACGGTGTCCTTACGAGCAATGCCGATGCTGTACTTGGTCTCTGTGGTCTCCCAAGGTCGCAGGATGCGGACAGCATTACCGTTCGCGTCGTATAGAGCCTGTGTCATTCCGTATTGGTTGTAAAATGCTTCCGCGTCAAACTCACCTGCGCCACAGTACAATGTGGTTGCCTGGTCATCCAGATAGAGAGCCACGTCACACTCCGCCTTCTGCGCGTTGGTGATTCCCACCGTAGGAGCAAAGTCGCCATTCTCGAATCTAAGGAAATTGTTTCTTTTCAACCATCCGACAGGTCGCTTCTTCACCTCACCATTTACGGCACTCATATCCAAGAGTACGGGATACCAGTCCAATGCCAGACTGATGTCACCATCCACTCTCGTAGCCGTCGGGTCGTTCGTCTGCCATGCCGGCCATCTGCCAACGCAATATCTCTGCGAGGTTGTCTCCTTGCTGTTGATGCTCCGTATTTTGTCGCCGTACTCATCCAGTGGAGCATCCCCCACCATCACATCCTTACTCTCAATGGCGGCTTTGATGTCCGCCTTCGAGTCAATAATCGCCTGTAATTTCTGCGCTATCGTCCCCATTATATTACCTCTCCGTTTATATTGTCAAGTATTGTTACGATATTTCCCACCACGTCATACACACACTTTGCACTTGGATATTGCGCGTCGGTGCTTTGGGCAGAGATGCTTGTCACCTTGTTTGACGCGTCCTCTTTGCCTGACAGCAGTTTGGTCAGGTTTGCCGTGGTGGTATAGTCAGCAAGGGCAGTGTTCAGGGCTGCCGTTATCGCTGCATCCGTCTGCTGCGAGGTGTAGTAGTCGGACAGGTCAATGGAAGTATCGCCAATCTTCACCCAAGGCTCCTGTTTGGTGGAATCATAAACGTATTCCTCGTATCTGTCATCACCAGCACCCGTCGGGCCAATGAGGTAGAGCACATTCCCAGCAGGTGATGTGACAGCACTTGTCGATGCGTATATCTCGTAATGGAATTGTTGGATAGAGGCAATGAGGTTTGCCACTTCTGTCTTATTATATACATCAGCCTTCAGATAGTAATTGACCAAATCATTGACGGACTTGGTGATGTAGCCTGCATCATTGTTAAAGGCACTAACATCGGTAGGGACAACAGGGATATTAGGCTTGTCCTTCAAGTCATTATAGCTGCCGCTGGTGGCCACTCCGGCAAGGACGGGCTTGTTTTTCAACTCGTTGTAGTCCGTAGTTCCAGGTTCGCCCTTCTCGCCCCTGATAGAGGTTGTGGTGGTGCTTGTACCATCAGTGAAGACAATGGTAAGGGTATAGTCTGCATTAAGCATGACGGAGGCTATTCCATTGCCAGTGTCACCCTTGATGCCTTGTGCTCCTGACAAGTCGGTGATGAAGGTAAAGGCATTTGCACCTCGGACATACAGCTTGCCCGTATCTACGTCCTCCGTACTGCCAGCTATCATCACGAACCGACCCTCTTCCACGTTGGCAATGTCGGCATTCATGGATGCAACATTGGGGTAAGTCTTGGCTATTCTGAAACCCACCTCCTTGCTTGTCTGGTTGCCCTGTCTATTGGTGATGGTAAGCATTACCACACCGCCGTCAGAGGAAAGCCGTGCGTTGACATTCTCTGCTTCTAAGGTTGCCTGCTCTGCCTTCTGTATGGCAGTCTGTGTGTCTTGTTGACGTTTGCCATCTGCCTGCTCTCTAAGGGTTTCTGCGGCATTCCTTGCTTGCTCGTTGATCTGCCTTTGTTGTTCAGCACGTTGTCTTTCTGCTTCCGCTTCGTAAGCAGGCAGATTGAACTCTATCTCTGGTGCCGTCTCGCCGTTGACATCAAGCATCACTTGGTGTTCGGTGCCCTCAATATCCACAATCACGTCGCTGGCATTCGTCACCTCGTCAAAAACCGAGCCGGGGAAATCCTCAATGGTGGTGTGGTAGGCCATCTGCATCTTTAGCTGACCGACTGGCAGCTGGTGGTCATCGAACAGCACAATCAGTTTGCTTGCGTCCGTTTCATCCACCTTACAGTTGATGTACTCCTTGCCGTCCCAGCCGACGAAGTATGCCCGACTTGGCACACCCGTCCAGAACTTGATGCAGAAGGGTGTCAGCCAGCCTGCATCACTATTGAGCGTCAAGATAAAGTCGCTCTTGTAGTTAATTCTAAAGTTTGCAATGTCTGCCATATCCGTTGTTGTTATTGTTTACGCTGTAATTGGTCAGTCGCATGTAGGGCTTCAGCATCATGTCGAAGGTGTAGGGCACAACGCTCGCCGACATATTTTCCGTCGGACCGCGATGTGTGTAGAGGTGCTCAACAAGCAGGAGCGTGACTTCCTTGAAGTCTTCCGGGACTTCGCCGTATTCCTCGTAGATGTCTTCAATCGTGCGCCAGCACAGGTTGAGCACGGCCCTCTCTGCCGCCGCACCGATACGCTCCAGATAGCGGTCTTCCGCATTGTGGCAGATGCGCGAGTGGTCTTTGATGTATTCCAGCGTCAAGTATTTCATTGTCTATGTCTTTTATTTATCCCCCGATTCCGTGCCGGGGGTTTACCGACGGGCACAAAGAAGCCCCACGGTGTGCGGGCTGTGACCTCCGCATCCTCACCGTGGGGCCGATTATCAAGAACTATGAACTTGATGTGAGAGTGTTAGTCGCCGATCTCGTTGCTGCTGGAGCCGGTCTTGCTATAGACCACGAAGCCGTCGGCACCGTCCTTCAGCACGGTCATCGAGAAGTCGGCGTTGATGGTCACGATCACCTCGTCGGTGTCGGCTGCCAGTGCAGAGGTGGCATCAATCGAGAGACGGATGTTGCCGTGCTGCATGGTGGGCAGGTACTTGAAGTTGCCCAGGCCGATGTTGTGACCCTCGAGCGCACCCTTCTGGGTGGCACGGTTGATGGCGTTGTTGGCGATGACGGGAATGCCCAGCAGACGGTTGTCGTTGCCGATGAGCATGATGCCCGAGCCTGCATCCAGCGGAGTGACCTTGGCCAGCCAGAAGTCGGCAGCACCCATCACGAATACCACGTTGTCGAGCTTGATGTTACGAGAGGCGAGCTTGCCAATCATCTCGGCAGCGACTTCCTTGGTCAGCGTGGTGTAGGTGCCTGTCTGCTTGCCGGGCACGTAGCCAGCCGTGCCGTAGGTACCCTGCTCGGCATCCTGTGCGAAACCGCCGTACAGGGTCTCTGTGGCCTTGGTGGTAGAGGCAGCGGCCCAGTTGATCTTGTCGCGCAGAGCGTTGGAGACGTGGGTCACGATGTAGCCATGGAGGTCGAAGGCAGAGTTCTCCAGCACCTGATTGCTGACGCGGACGCGCAGGGTCAGGCGGTTCTGGATAGGTGTCTGCTTGTCGAGCGAGATCTTGCGCTCGGTGGTCTTTGCCAACTCGTTGGCGAAGACGGCTTCCACGCCACCGGCGAAGGCCCACTGAATCTTGTTGCCTACCACGCCCGTTGTCATGGGCACACCGGCGGTCAGCAGGATGTCGTCGTCCTTGCGCTCGGTGTCGATGAGGTCAACGACGGTGATGCCCTGCACGTAGGGAGTGGTGTCGGCGGTGCTCATGGCCTCACGGTTGAGAGGCAGCATGAAGGAGTCACCCTTCTTGGCGGTCTTGATGAACTCGCGCAGCTGGGTGTTCACGTCCACCTTCGGGGCAGAGGTCAGCGAGCGGTTCTGCTTCTCGTTGAGCAGCATCTTGGCCTCGCGCTCCACGGCCTTGTACTCTACTTCGAGGCTTTCGCGCTCTGCGGTCTTGGCTGCACGCTCCTCGTCTGTCAACTCACGGTTGAGCAGGTCGTTCTCGACCACGCCCAGTTTGTCGGAAAGCTCGCGCTGGTATGCCAGAGCGGCTTCGACGTTCTCAAACTTTTTCTTCATGTCCTAAAACGTTTTAAGGGGTTAATAATTGAAGTTGTCTAAATCCATCTCACGGCGACGCTGCTCTTGCAGCATCTTGATTTTCTCGCGCTCCTGTGCCAGTTCCTTCTCGTGGCGTTCGCGCTCCTGCTGAAGTCGGGCTTCCTCGTCGGCCTTGCGCTTGGCTTCCTCGGCCTCACGCTTGGCGGTGGGGGTCTCGTTCCACATTTCACGCGCATTAACCTGTGTGGCACGGTATGCGGGGTCCATGCCGATGGTCAGTGCCGTGATGGCCTTGAAACGCTTGTGGGTGATGCGCACTTCCTTGTCGGCACCGCGCTCCTCCACTTCGTACTGGTCTGGGATGAACTCGAAGGAACATCCGCTGTAAACGCCCGTGCGTACCAGTTCCAGCGCACGGTCGCCGATGTCACACTTGGGAGCGTCGAACTCGAAGTTCACGCCATTGCCGTCCACACTCAGCCTGAGTGAGCCGCGTCCCTCCTTGCAGCGTGCAAGGGTCAGCTGGCGGTCGTGCAGCATGTTCAGCTTGATGTCCTGAGTGTTCAGGAATGCCATCTGTGCTGCCTCGGGCTTGATTATTTCCCGGAATTTCTGTCCCCAGTCATCAAGCACCTCCGATTCAGAATTGAATACGATGGCTGTGCCTGTGATGGTGCGAGACTCGCCCTGCGAACCTTCTGCCGCTTCTCTAACGGCCAGCTCGCACTCAATAGTTCTGATTTCTCGTTTCGTTGCATCCATATCACTTTTTTAATTGATGGTTTACTTATTGGTTATTTTCCCGTCTGGGGTTTACTCCACAACTCTTCATTCTGTTTCAGCCATTCGGCCTGCTGCTTCAGGGTGGCATTCTTCCAGCTTGCACTGCCGAGGTGTACCACCATCGGACGGATGTCAACGTGCAAGCCTTTCAGCCGTGGGCGATGCTCCAGCACGTCCTCCAGGAGGCTTGCGCCCGTGTCGTACCAGTTCTGCGGATTATCCTCGCCCTTGTGGAGCATCCACGAGCGGTCGGGGTCGAAGTAGTTCACGCCCTCTGCCCGGAACTTCGGCACGTTGAAGTAGCACAGCATCGGAAGTATGCGACCACGCCCGAAACGGTTGCCGCGCTGCTGCTTCTGAACATAACCGCAGAAGGAATACTCCTCGCGCCACAGGGTGCTGATGTCGGCTTTTACGAGGATGTCGCTCTCCACGAGGATGAATCCGTCCGGCAACAGTTCCCAAAGTTTCTGCACGGTCATCATGTGGCGGTCCGAGCCCCACAGGTTTACTTCGCCGTGCGGCTTGTGGCGGTCGGGGAAGGCCTGCAAAGCCTTGTCGAAGTCCACCTGCTGCCCCTTCGTGTTGTCGATCACTTTCACGCCCTTCATGCGCTTCTTGAACGGGTGCGCCTCGATGGTGCGGGCAGGGAGTCCGTCACCGGCCGGCAGCGTCAAGTCCTGCGAATTGTCAAACACCACGATGGGCCACTCACACCCCTGCTTCCTGATTGACAGGATGCAGCACTCCACCAACTCCGGCGTGTTCAGGTTGATGATGGCGATGGTCTGTTTCTTCTTCATAGCCCGAAATATTTGCGAATGTTAAACTTCCCGTCCTGGTCTTCCAGTCGGTTCACGGCCAGTTTATACACCAGCCTGAGCAGCCGCTCGTCGCGGTCGTTGGCGTGGATGGCCTCTTTGAGAGATTCGCCCTCGTCGCTCTGTATCATCAGCATCGTTGTAAGCAGGGCGTAGTGGTTGAAGTGTGGCGGCACGTCACCCGGCAGTCCCATCGACTGAAGCGAGGCCGTGAGGCCCTGCATCGTCCATGTGGGCTGTGGCACCATCTGCGCCACAATGTTCCTGGCCTCCTGTTCGGTCAGTCGGTTGGCATAGTCGGTGGCGGTGTTGTCGTCGAGCAAGGCGAGTGCCTGTGCGGCCACTTGCGGCTCATACTTGAACATCCACCCCATCACGCGCTTCACCATTGCGCCCAGCCGCTCCATCTGGCGGGTGTCGCCGCTTTGGATGATGCTGTCGTAGCGGGCGAGAAATTGCTGTTCCATCTGTTGCTTGTCCATAGTCTTTATTGTCTGATTTCTTGTGCAATGATTTGAATCTGATTGTCTTGGCGGTCTTCCTGGAATTGGAGTATCTGGTATGTCTTCCCACCCGAGCGCAGGCGACAGTCACGGTTCACAATGTCGTTCCACCTCATGCGGATCATCACCACGTCGTAGGCTTCCAGCGCACCCTCCTGCATGGGTCGTGCACCCTTCGTCCACGTCACGGCAGCCCACACACAGGCGGCCGTCTCGAACACTGGCTCACCAGAGCCGCGTCCGCGTTCACCGGAGGTTGCCCGCTGACGGGTCAATATCTCCACTCTGTCCTTGAGCATTCCACTTGAATATGCCATACGCTATTCGGTTGAATTAGTATCTTGGGTTTACTGCATGAAACTTACCTACCTTTCTTTGTTGCTCTTAGTAGGGTATCTTTCGGAAGAATCCCTATATTCTTGTCGGAGAATAACTATGTTCTTGCCAGAGAATAACTATGTTCTTGCCAGAGAATAACTATCAACTTTCCTCGCCCTCCTTCGGCGGTTCCTGCACGGGGTTGTTGTCGGGCTTCGGCTCCGTTGCTCCCTCGCTCTTGGCGATGAGAGCCTTCAGCGTCATCAGGTTGGCACTTGCCAGCGGCTCGTCGCCGTTCTCCACCGCCGGACGGTCGTACTGTTGTCTGATCTCGTTGATGGTCGAAGCACCCGTCTGGAGCATAATCTGGTCAACCTTCGCCTGGGCCTCCTTGTCAAGCCGCATGAGTGGCTGTTCGCACATGTGGAACCGTCGCATTCCGAAGTCGTACTGGTTCAGCAGTTTGGAGTTGAACTCCTGCTCTATCTCCAGCACATCGGGCTGGATGGTCCATTGCAGCAACTCCATTCGTGCGTTCTGATAGGTGGTATAGTGGCTGTTGGTGTCTTCCATCAGCAGCGGCCGTTGAACACCGTAAAACCTACAAACGTCGTTGATACCCATTCCGAGGACTTCAATCATCTGCTGGTCTTGCGCCGACATGCTGATGTTGTGGAGGGCAGACAGCCCACGGATGCCCACAACATCTTGCTGGTACATCTTCGTGTTCAGTTCCTTTGCGTAGGAGTCTATCTGCTCCTTATTCAGCAGTCCGAATGACAGAGTGCTATTACCTGGCGACGGCTTCTCCTCGCCGATGATGAGCTTTACGCGGCCACCCTTCGCAGCCGTTTCCAGTGCCTGGTTCGTCTCGGTCTTGATGAGCGAGAGCGTGTCAAAGGCATAGTGAAGCGTGGAAATACCCCAGCCATTGGTCATCTTGTAGGTGTTGGGAATGTGGATCACGTCAGACGCTTCCACTGCATCAATATTCATGATACCCCGGCGGGTGTAGTATTGCACCCTGTACGTGCCGTTGGCCTCGTTGTAGCCGGCACCGAAGCAGAGCCACAATGCCACGGGCCATCCCCGGTCGTCGCGCTCGATGTAGGCGATGCCGTTACCGTTCTGGAGTTTGCTGATGACCAGCCCCTGCATGAAGGCCGAAGCCGTCATCATCGGGTTCGGACGGACTTGCAGCAGGTAGTTCAACTGCTGCCCGTAGGTGACATACTGACTGCCCACGGCTCCCACTTCAGGAACGAAATTACCACCCTTTTTGTCGAGTTTCTGATACTGGAGCATAAACTGCCCCTCCGTCTTGGCTATCAGCCCGACGGCACGATAGACGGCGGGGACGGTGAGTGCTGCCTGTGGCGTCAGCACATGGCGGACGTGCGACTGGAACGAGCCGCTTTCGCCCGTAGCCTTGCTGCTGGTGGTTTCCGGCTCAGCCGCATCCGTCTGTGCAGTGGTCTCGCGTACAGCCATTAACGGCATGTCGTCCACCGCCTCGCGCTGAAAACTATTGAATCTTGAAAAATTGCTCATATTTCTGCCTTTTTTCTTTTCGGCAGAAATACGTCTTGGGGTTTACTGCCTTCAGTAAGTCTGAAGGCTGATGTATGATGGATGATGTGTTTTTCGTTGGATAAAAAAAGAGGCGCCCGTTGTCGCCTCGAACACTAAAACAAATCTACTAATAACAAAACTATGTTATGACAAAATAGAGAGCATTTCATGTCGTCACGACATTTATTAAGTAATGAAGATTCTTTCTATTTTTTCAGCAGGTTGTCGATGACCTGCTTACGATTCTTTCCGTCGGCACGGTAGCTGACGTGGACCCAATAGGAGCCCTTTTTGTTGTGCTCCCAGATGAGCTGGTCGAAGTCGCAGTGCGCCTTGATCCACTCAAACCACCGCTTGCCCTTCTTTAGGTCGCCGTCGATGCAGAGGTCTGCTGCCTGGCCCTTGATATGCTGGGAGTTGGCGACACCGCCCACAGCTTGATTGAGGCGAGAGCAGCGGTAGCCGCTGCCTATCTTGATAGGTTCCTGCATGGCGTCGCGCAGGGGCTGGAGCACATGGTTGACCAGCGCACACATGGCGCACACCTCGTCCACACCGGGGGCGTTGATGATGCCGAGCCGCTTGGCTGTCGCGCTGTCGCGCATCTCTTCGAGGGTGAAGTTCTTACTAATTCTCGTTGCCATCTCTATCGTCTTTATGAATCTCCACACTCGTATCGCCCTTCTGTATCTTCACCTCCAGTCCGAGTTCAATGGCACGGAATGCGTAGATGACGACGGGAAAGAGGAGCAATTCACCAACCGCCGTGAGCACGCTCCCGTCTATCACGCCCATCGGCGGCAGTAAAAACCCTGCTATCAGCAGGATGACCGAGATGAGGAAGCACACGCCCGTCACCAGTTGGCAGAAGCAGCACTTCTTCTCGGTTTCGCTACCGTTGCGCAGTTTGTCTAAAGTACACATACATATATTCGTTTTAAAAGTTATACTTCTTGAATATCAGGCATATTACGGCATAAGGTTTACTATGCTGTCGTTTTTGTAAGCTTGTAAGTTGTCGAACCGATGGTCAGCAGTAAGTCGCTGCCGTTGGTGTGGATGTATGTATTGCTGTGCAGGTAGACACGGCTGAAGCGGGCGCATCCATCAGGATCAATGAACCACGAATCGTCATAATTATAGGTAGTGCCATGCAGACCTACGTTATCATATTGGTTATAATAATACTGCTTATTGTTAATCTTCGACTGTGTGTAAGTGTTCATTAGGTAGATGCAGTCATAGTCGTTCGCATTTCGCGTCATGTATGATGCTGTGCCTGTGACGATATTCACGTTTCCGCTGAGTATTAGTCTGTTCTTGACGGACAGGTGATTAAAAGTCATGGCATTTATCTGGCTCACTCCTGCCGACATGCCCAGTGCCGACACGCCGCCGGTGGCGTAGAAATTGAGGGCTGTGCCGTCGGCTTTGACAGCCTTTAGTGCGTTGTTAGTGGAATCATACACCAGACGAGCGTCGCCAATCTGCAGGATGCCATTGTTTATGTGCACCCAATTTTCACCGGTAGCAGTGTTAGTTTTTAGCTGCATGACGAGGTTGTTATTCAACCATGACAAGGAGCCAGCAGGATGGAATCCGAACGTTGCATGGTACTCGGTCCCCGTTACGGCACTTCCTTCTACCATCAGACCAACACCTTGCTGGTTCATTAATGAGTAATTGCCCGTCTGGTATATATTGCTGACGCGGACATCACCGTTTACGTCAAGTTTGAAAGCGGGAGTTGTTGTCCCTATGCCGACATATCCGCCTCTTGGCTGTAAAAGTAACGCTGAGCGGTCTGGATATGTTGATGGATAAGACGATGTTAATGGGTCTTGTTCGTCAAATGACGTTTGAATAGCCACACGTTCATTGCCGAATGACGATTGCGTTGATGTTGTGCCATATATCTTCATGGTCGCATCACCATTAGTAAAATAGAACGTTCCGTTTACATTCTCCGTACCGTTGAAACTCTGTCCCCAGATTGTTCGAGCCGTCTGTAACTTCGTCGCGCTGGCAACATTATCCGTCAGATAGGCAAAGGTCTTCCAGCCGCTCATCGAACCGTTGCTATACTCTCTTGTAGTGTACCAACGGTCTCCAGACTCTACCAGGTAATGTTGGTAGTGATTGTCGTTCCAGTTGGAGCCGAGTGCGATTCCACTGACCCATCCATCAACAGGCGCATCCGGCATGTCGTAGCCGCTGAATACACGCTTGCACCCGATATTGTATATCTTATCCGCTGACCCAAGACTGCCACCTGAATCTTTAACAAACCAGTTGTTGACCCACGTCTGAGTTGCCATGTCGATGATGGCTGACGACGTGATGTAACCCTGCTGCTGCACCCACTGCTGGGTGGCATAGCCATTGAGTGCTGACGACGTGATGTAACCTTTCTCCTCTACCCACGTCTTAATGGCATTGTCTTTGCCTTCAACCCACAGCTTTGTGGCGTAATCTTGTAGGGCTGACGGTAGTAGTACGTTTTTGGTTGTCCGTCCCAATGTAATGGGTATATAGCCAGAACTTTCCGTTCCAAACTTTGCGTCCGTGATGCCGTAGCCGCTGAGTGTCGTCGGCTTGTTGTTCACTTCACTGAATGACGGCCATCGCGTCGCAGTATCCGGCTTGTTGGTAATACTGTCCCAGTCAAGACTTGCCGAACCTGACTGAATGGTGGCTGTCTTCGTCACACCGCCGATGGTGACGCTCAGGATACTGTTGCTGTACGACATGCCGGTGAACAGCGTCTTATTGACCCACTTGCCTGACGCGCTGTCGTAGACGAGTGCCTGTCCGTTGGACGGACTCGACAGCGCAACGTCCAACAGGTCGGCGAGCGAAGAAACGCCACCACCGCCACCTCCGCCAGAATTCAGTCCGAGGGCCGACAGGAATTGCTGTGTCCACAGGCCGATACTGACTTCTATGTTGCTCAGCTTATATTCTTCGCCGTCAGCGATGGAATTAGGCGTTATCACCACCTCTTCTGTCACTTGCTCTTGGGTATCCTCGTCGGTATATGTACGGGTGCCATGTATGGTGAACAGTTGGTTGAAGAAGTTTTTAGAAAGATAGTTCTCTTCCACCCAAGCACGGCTCACGCCGCTGGCATCTCCACCGCCGCTGCCGATATTGACTGCTGACGATGACCGTCGGCCCGTCATGCGCTGAACTGCGTCTCTTGATAGTACCTTTACCATTTTTTACCAAATTTGCATTAGTGTGAGTTGTGTTGTGTCGTCTTGCCACGAGTGGCTGATGGCGGTCGGGTGCATCGTGGTGCTGTCGATGTAGACAGGGCGCATGGGGTTGATGTCTCCGGCTGCACTGCTGATTACCTCTACATTGAGACAACGGCGCGGCTGTCTCCAGTACCTTGTCACACGATCGGCCAGATGCTGCTCTGGGTGCTCATAGGCCGAAGGGTACTGTGCCGTCTGCATGAATGAATCGTCATCGTTCATCACTATCCCGAGCCCGTATTGCATATTGTTGTCGCTGGCAAAGATACAGTCTGTGCTCCACTCTCCTTCTCCTTGCCCGTTGTTGGTACTGGTGTATTCCTTATCGCTGATGCGTTCATCCTCCATCGTTCTGCTGCGTCTGGCATCGGTGTCGCTCTGAATATAGGTGACATCACGTGAAAATTCCACCTCAAATCCAGCCAAATCGCCAACGGTCGGGTCACGGTCGATAGAATACATACCCATAAAGTCGACAAAAAGCTGTCCTTTCAGACCGCTGTCAACGGGTATTGACTTGAACAGACCCCACTCAAAGAGCTCGTTATATAGGGGATCGGTGCCCCACGCGGCAAAACCAGCAATTGTGCTGCCGTTGACCTTCAGTGCTAATAGCTGCGGCGAAGATTCCCATGAGCTGAAGATGTGGCCAAATGCGTCGCATGTCAGTTTGTACCATTTCGCCGTTGCACGACTCGATCCAATACCCAAGCGAATCCAGAGGAACCACGTACCAGGTGTGTCGGCCTGCATCTCCTTATATCCCTGGTATAGTCTTCCTTTCACGGATAGAGAACCGCCACTATAGTTGTGCGAGCGCAACAATGTCAACTGCGCCAACGGTGTCGAGCCGTTGTAAGCAGCTGCCATCAGAATCATGTCCGACTTCTCTGCACTCTCGGCTTCCGTCGAAGAAAAAATCTGCCGGCGACAGAAGCCATTATAACCGCCAGCCGATGTGCCCGTCATGATGTCGGTCGAGAACGATTGCTTCGTCGGTGTGGTGAAGTAGCCGGTCAGGTCCTCATTACCTTGCACCCACGTCCACGTTGCGTTTTTCTCGAGAATGTCCTCTACCGCCTTCGGTGCAAATTCCATCACACTCTTCTGCGGATTGCAGTCTGTGGAGACAATCGCCCGTGGCGCACCCTGAATCTGACGGTCTTCGTTGTCGGTAGAAACATAAATATCTCCATCCAACGATGCTGTGTCCTGTCGGGCAGTCACGGTCCCGGCCGATGTGCCACTGGCAAGCGTGCTCAACTGCGCGTAGCTCAATGTCAGCAGACGTTCCTCGTCGTTCTCCACGTCGGCATTGGTCAGATAGAGCGTGCGTCCCATCGTGCGGGCCGTCCATCCCCAGAACCGGCACATGTCTTCCAGTATTGACCGGAGCGAGTATTTGGCTTTCGTTGCGCCGTCGCTGTCGGTGGTGTAGAAGTTCTGCCAGTCGAACCTCTTCATGAGCCACTGGCGGGCATACTGTCCACCACCCACAACTACGGTGTCGAATCCTATAATTCCTTCGGCGGTATTGGTTCTGCCTGTCTTGATTTCGATGGTGTCGATGATGTACTTAATGAGGTAGGCAAAGTTGGTGACCTGCGTCATACCTGTGTCTACCATCTCGGAATCGAGAGCCGCCAGCGGACACTGCACGGCCATCTCCGTCTCTTGTGCAGGACCGCCGTAGAGCGTGTTGCCAAAGCTCTCGGGATTCATGAATCCCTGCCAAATGACGGTGGAGCCGGCGGTCAGCGTGACGGGAGTGTCGAAAGTGTTTTGGGGCATCATCGTGCGCCAGTCTAAGTCGTCGGTGGCGATGACGCGCAGCGTACCGCTCTGCGTGCGCATCGGGGTGAACATATCGTCGTCGTCGTCCTCTTCGGTAGTGAAGGTGTCCGTGGACCCGTCGAGCGTCTTCACACCTCCGCTGGGTGAGCCGTCCTTATAGACGTTCACCACGAAGTCAGTGCCTTGCCGCAGCGACTTGAATGGTATTCTGTAGTGTATATTGAATGCCATAATTACCTGTATTTATAGGACGGCAATTATGGCTTTAAGGGTTTACCGTTAGGGCAAAAAAAAATGGGAGGCCGCTGCCTCCCTACTACTAAACTAATTCTTAAAAAAATTGAGAAACCTATTATAATACTTTAACAAACGTTGCTCTTCACAGAGTTTATGGCTTAATCAGTCCGAAGGCTATCTTTGCGCTTCTCAAAGATTACTGACAGATGAAGTCGCCCAGCGTGGAACTCTATTTATTACCTTTCTTCTGGTAGTTATTGTAAACCCAGGCTGCTACACCAGCAGACAAAAGGCCCGCACAGATACAAGCAACACCATAGGCTGCCTCACCACCAACAATGTTGCTAATGCCGAAGCCGAACATCATGAAACACAATACTACAAGGATTGCAACTCCAAAGAAGGAGAGAATCTTGAACCAAGAAAAATCACATTCTGCCATAAAATTAAAATTTTAAATCGTTAAACATGTTATTTGATTACAACCGTCTGCGAGTATGAGCTTACACCACCATAGACGTTGAGGGAGAACGAGCCAGACAAATAGGCTGCTCCGACACGGAATGTCAATGTGCCGCCAGCAATGCGCTGACCTTGATAAATATCGTCTGTGAAGTCGAACCGAGGCATGTCAGCAGATAGCTGCTTCGTCACTGTCTGACCTCGCTCGTTTGAGTTGATTGTCATGCTTGTCCAGTTTGTCTTCGACTCTTGCTGTTGATTCCCACTCCATCCTGTTCCGCCTATGGTTCCGACAAGACTGACAAATGAGGCATCAATAGTGAAGTTCAGAACGTCACCAGTAGTTGTCGTTATGGTTACAGCAATTGAACTGATATAGTAAGAGCTACCAGACTTTGTGATGGTGACGGTGTAAGATAGTCCAGTGACGTCATTCATCGGTGTAGTGTTGACAATGGTCAGGTCTCTGCGGTCGGCTCCATCTTCATACTCCAGCATGCGGATGCTGCCCGAGTTGACGGTGTGGGAAGATGCCGTTCCTGCAACCTTCAGCGATGTCAGCACCATGCAACACGTCCATACCTGGTCGTTGGCAAGTGGTCCTAAGTGATAGCTGCCACCATCAGCGGCAACGGAATCACAAATATCCTTAGTATTGACAAACACTTGAACGAATGGGTTTACGTTTCCCGTGTAATATCTTATTTTATTATCGCCAGACTTGGCGTATTCCCATATCCTGCCACCTTGCTTGCAAGTCATGATGACTGTCGGGTAGAAGTCAAGCTCAGACGAGAATATTTCTGACAGGCTCATGCAATAATTCTGCGCCCAATTCTGTACGCCATCCTGAAACGTGAACAAGAAACTGATGGTTGTGCCGTTGTATGTGGATTGATATGGCACAATCAGACTCTCCTCTTCAGAGAAATGAAATGTGATAGGACATACAGCAGCGTGGTAATAGCCAAAAGTTGTGAATTCTCCGTTGTCGTTTATTTCTACGAAGTCTGCCAAGCGATATGGACTTGCGGAACCGCCTGCCGGTCTGTCGTAGAGCCATTTTCCTGACTTTACGATTCCAGTCTGCGTGTCTATATAGTCGGACCATGACATCGCATTAGGTTTCATAATGCCCCATGATATGGAATAACCTGAGACAATATGGCTGCCGTCCTGACGCTGAGAGTTCTTCAGCAGGCCTATGGCAGTATGGTATATGGGTTTGAACTTCGCCCACATATTTATCATGCTCGACCTGCACAGCGTACCCACGTCGCCGCTGCTTATGCCAAAAGCCCGCTGCACATCGTAGATGCTGACTGGTGCGAAGATGCTTCCGTTGTTGTAACTCATAGTTTTCTTTTACTTTTCATCTGAATACCGCCACAAGGTTTACCGTGACATTCACAGCCCTATGCGCTTCCTGAGAATGAGGAATGCTCCGCCGCCAACCAGCAACAGCAGCAGTACGTCGCCAGCATACATCTGCGTCCGCTGCCACCACGTCAGCTCTGCCGGAACTTCCTTCGTGACCTCGTAGGGAACTGGTATAGAGTCGCGCACGGTGTCTTTGTTGGCGGACCTGTGCTCCAGTTCGCGCAGGCGGTTCTCCATCTCGCGCTGAAGGACCAGCCATGCCCGCTGGTTAGCTTGCATCTGTATGCCGTAACGCGCCATCGCTGCCGAGTCCACCTCGCGGATGACGGTCTCGCGCTCGGTGTGCGTCGAGTCGAGCTGTCTTACGGAGTCAGTGTGCCAATGGTGCTCCGTGTGCGTCTCGGTGACGGGCACGTACTTCGTCGTAGTGCAGCCCGTTAGCAGCCAGCACAGCAGGAGTGCAGTGATGATGCCCAGCAGATACCAGCCTATCACGGTCAGACGGAACGGCGGCTGAGAGTGGCGGTCGTTGCCGCCGGTGTCAGTGTCCGGCTCAAAGTTGTCACAATCGTCGTAGGCGAACGAACATCTGGTATCGTGTACCTCACAATAGTCGATGCCGTAGGGGTTGTTGCTGTTATGGTGCCGGCAGTTCCAGCAATCGTAAATAGTTCGCTTCATATTTCTTTCTGTTTTTAGGTTCTGGGGTGGGTCATTTCTTTCTTACGTCTGAAAGTCGTTTGTCTTATTCTTATCTCATACTCGCAGTCGATACTGTTCAGTATCTCGATTGCGTCCGCTATCCGTTCCATGTCCGTTGGCGGTGGCGGTGTGCGAGGTGGTTGTGGTAGTCTGAATCCAATAGTTCCTTGAAATTTTTGATAATTCGTGTTCAGTGGTTTACTCCGCCGTTGTCGGCTCGTCCTGTCTATTGTGCTATTTTATATATCTGTTTCATTGTGTCCTTTTTCCAGCCTCCGATGATGCGGACGCTGCCTTCCTCCAGACGAGCCTTGCCGCCTACGTCCTTGATGATGTCGTGGAAGTGACGGCAAAGACGTTGCATGTAGTTATATGGCGAATAGATGACCGCCTGACGTTCCAACGTCCTGAGCATCGTTTCGCTCATCACCTCGTCAACGATGAATTGCACTTTGTACTCTTCATGTTGACGAAGCACGTCGCGGACGTAATTGGTGATGAATGGACGCAGGCGGTCGAGCACCTTGCGCAATTCGATAGCCGCTTTCTCGTTGCCGCGATAGAACTGGAGTACATGGTGACACCACGTCTCAGCCGTTTCCAGATATTCCTCGGCATGGGTACCAACGCGCTCCTTGCGGTTCTCACGGAGTCGCTTCTGCACGTACTCGGTGCAATCCATCAGTTCCGACGTGCCTTGGTCAACTGACAGCTTCGCACGGCTCAAAGCCAATGGGCTAACGTTGTTGTCCACGCAGTAGCGCAACTTCTCCAACGTGCAACTGACGCTGTCGTGGTTCCTACTCAGAACGTAGTAGATGCCCTTGTTGCGTTTCAATATCCGCAGTCGGTTCTGCTTGAAACTCCAAAGGTCGTTCTCGTCAGTCAGGAAAGCAAACGGAAAGTCTGGCACCTGCTTGGGGTTCGTACCTCCACGGCTGATGATTTCCCGCTTCACCCATTCCGGGTCGTTCGTTTGGTCGCCGTGTGCCTTGATGTTCTCCAGCCATCGCTCGCAGTCCTGACGGAATGGCGACGTATAACACTTGCACCTGTCGCCCAACGATATGCGCACCGTCCATTGTCCGCTACGCTTGTCGAGTGCTATGTGTCCTTCTTTGCTTGCATGTGGTGTCATAGTTCCTTATACTTTTAATAGTGCGTGCCGGTATTCGTCGCTGAATATCGACATGCGGTTGTTTATCCAATGATAGCCCGACGGTGCAGATACGATGTGGCTGATGTCAGCCCAGCCTTCGGGCAATTCGTCGTAAATCGGTACGTCTGGCAATCTCATTCGTTAAATTCGTGAAATTTGTAGTCTATTTACTCCCCTCCATCATAGGGAAGGGCAGGGGGAGGGTCTATTTAAACTGCCTTGCCTGGAGCTTGCGCTTGACGGCTTCGGCACGGAGGCGTTCCATGCCCTGCTGGAACTTCGCCACGGCCTTGTCGCGGTATTCTCTTATGGGGTTGATGGTGGGCATCATGGTGCCGTCCTTGCGGGGGATGGTGAAGGTGTCCTGATTGTTGGGCTGGTTCATTTGTTCGGTCAGGCGGTCGATGAAGGTTTTCTGCTGGGCGAGTTCGTCGAGGTCGAGGGCGAGGGAGTCGGTCCAGAGGTTGTCGGCCTGGAGGGTGCGGCGTATCTCGTCGCGGTTCTGCTCGGTCTGCTGGCGGCGGCGGTCGGCCTGCTCGGCTTCGGTCTTGGGGTCGCGCTGCTGCTGCATCTGGAGATTAAGAACAAATGCGATGGCTGGCAAATCTCCACTTAACGCCTTTTGAACGATGGTCATGCCGATGGCGGCTTCGGAGGTGATGATGTTGCCGTCTTCGTCGGTCATGTACTCCTGGGTGCCCTTGCGCTTCACGGGGGCTGCGAGTTGCTTACTAATAATGTCTTTTAAGTTCATAGTTCCTTGAAAAAAGAGAAGTCCCGACATTGGGGCTTCTCTTATCAAGAAGGATGGCGGCTGGGGTTTACTTAACGAACTTATAGACAAAGCCATGTACCGTTTTTCGCCCTCTAACTCTATTTGCACATTCACTTATACTTGAGCAAGATGTTCCGAGTTCCTTTGCTGCCGCATCTATACTTTCAAAGGTTGCAAGCAGATTCCCGCATTTGTCAAACTTGCCTATTTTCTTATTTACATGCTCATGCACCCATGCATTTACCCTTTCCCTTGCCGTTCCGTATTCTGTGTTATACCTATTATCACACCACTCTAAGTTTTCCACATGATTGTTGCTTGGGTTTTCATCTTTATGGTTAATAATAGGCAGATTATCTGGGTTCGGTATGAATGCTTGTGCCACAAGACGATGCACGAAATAATGAGGTGACCCTTTACCGAGTCTGATATTTAAGTGTCCGTCTCTGTGTCTTGATGGGGCTATAATCTTCCCTTTGACGTTAGATGGGAACATTTTGCCATATTTGCTCGGTTTCATTACGATACGGTCAACTGAGCGCACACGGCCATACGAGGACACCTCATAGATGCCCTCGTAGCCTTTTACTGGTTTCCAAACTTCTTCCGTCATATCGAATCTACATCATTATCGTTGGCGATTGCCATGCGGAAGGCTGGCATTTCCTCGTTGCGCTCCAGTAGTGAGCCTAAGCGGTCAAACTTCTTCAGAAAGCGTGAGAGGTCGTAGAGTGCATTGTCCATTTCCGTTGCGTCGGCTGGCAGGCATAGCGGCATACGCTTGTTGCCTTCTGCCTCCGACTCGTTGCGCTGCTTGATGACGTTGAGAGCGATGCTGGCGAATGTCATGTTGACGGTGTTCAGATGGTCTTTCAACCCTGTACGTCCGCACTCGCTACAGATGAACGGAATGAGTTCGAGCAATACGCTTGCCACCTCCTTCACGTTGTCCTTTACCCATTGCTCCATGAGCATACACATTGCCTGACGCTCTGCAATCTCCTTTTGCAGTTCAGGGCTTAAACTTGAATCTTGTTTCATAACTTGAATTTTGAACAATAAAAATATGCAGCACTACGCGCTGTTCAGGCTTCAAGTCGGAAGACCTTGGGGTGGTTATCCCATACCCCACGCGGTGCTGCATTAGCATTATTTCCTTATGTCTTTGGCATAAAAAATGCCGCCTTGTTGCGGGCGACCTTCATGCCCGACTTGAATTTGAACGATGCAAAGATAAGCAATTATTTTTATATCTTCCAAACAATCGGGCAATAAATTAAGATATTTTAGGAAAATCCCTCTCTCTCCCTCGGTTCATATACTCCCCGATATGCACCACCTGCCTGGCCATGCACCAGTCGGCGATGTCCTTGCCGCCGCCATAGACCACGAGGTTCGGGTGGTCGCACTCGCTGATGCGGCGGGCCATCTCCAGGTGGCGGTCGAGGGTGGGCTGCCAGCCGCTCACGCCACGGGTGAAGAAGGCGTTGTAGCCCTGGGGGATGCCGAGGGCGTTCCAGCGTTCAA
>Ga0247608_10002396_pt1 | contig 23551 bp, 24 predicted proteins | sample 176DNAGHGlowgp2_FD_193490 | JGI IMG/M metagenome (GOLD analysis project Ga0247608, IMG submission 193490) | Sheep rumen microbial communities from Palmerston North, Manawatu-Wanganui, New Zealand - 1766 DNA GHGlow gp2 | ecosystem: Host-associated > Mammals > Digestive system > Stomach > Rumen ... | reverse complement strand
CTACCTGCCGCATCTCCGTCAAACATAAGAACATAGTTTCTTATGCCACTTTTTCTCAGTATATCATATTGGTACTGCGAACCAGTCCCGAATAAACCAATTGCAGGAAATCCATACTTCCAACAATTCAGTGTGTTTAACTGTGATTCACACACAAACACCCTCTGTATCTTTTCTTTCAGTATATAGTTCAACAAGTAGACCGGTTTTTCAACATTTGGGGGTATATAGAACCTTTTATCCTTTGTAGATCTCTCTGTTACCATAACAATGGATCCAAACTCATCCCAGACAGGAAATGTTATAGTATCTCTCTCTGCATTATACCCAATATGAAACTTTTCTATAATTTTATCTGTCAATCCACGCTGATACATATATGGATGCTTGATGTTGCATTTTTCTAAAAACACTTCTGTTTCGGAATCGCATTTTTTATTTGATTTGCTTTCAATGCAATTTGATTGTTTTGGAAGGATAATTTCATCCAGAACTATGCCATCATCAAATACTATATCATAGGAAAAATTTTCTAACAGCCAATCTTCCCCATAATCTGCACCAGCATTAAAAACATCCCCAATAAACTTTGCTAATCTTCCAGAATATCCACAGCTAAAACAGTGCGCATATCCGTACTCAACAGACCCGCTCTTATTACAGTAGATATTCATAGCGGGCTTATTCTCCATCCCACCCTTATGAAAGGGACAGGTGCAAATAACATTGTCACCCTTTCTATAAATATCCTTGAATCTGCCGTCATGAAGCGTGTATTTTAATTTATGTAGTACATCCTCAATATCTGACTTAAATATCTTATTTTTTATAATTAAGTCCATTAAAAGGCATCCTCTCCACCGTAGTTCGGATCTTCAAACTCTGATCTAATATCCTCAACTTTTTCGGCATCTTGTGGAATTTCTTCATTTGGAATATATGTGAATACACCCTTGTCAAAGTCCACAGCATACTTTATTTTCACTCCATTTTGACTATCTCTTGACTTTACCAAGCTCATTGTCAAAACCCCATCTTTCTGCTCAAAAAACAAAACAACAGTACTATCTTGTCCAATTCTATCAGCCTGTGCAATATGCTCTGTACTTACACCGTTTTCTGTTGAAGTTCTGTTTTGTTGTGACACAGAAATAATTGGTATCTTCTTCATAACTTGAAGATTCTTCAAGTCCTTTGAAATATTTGAAGCCCTCTCAACAGGATTTTTTGCATGCCTATCATCTTCTAGCAAAGAGTGCTGGTCAACAAACAATATGTCAAGATGATCCTTCTCTATAAATGATCTCAAAGAACTTACCCCAGCAGGACCACTAATCATGGTTGGGGTCAATACTCTAATTGGCCCTTTTACAGTTGATTTAATGTTGTCAAGGAACTTCTTATAGGAGTTTTGAAGTTCTATATTTCCGTGTGTGATGCCACTATTTGAAATATGGGAGATTAAGGTATCAATTCTATATCCAACTTTGTTTGCGCTCATTTCACCTTCATAGATGCCCACATTAAGACCTTGTTCGGCAGCGGCGACTGCACACTTAAACAGCACAAAACTTTTACCAGAATTGGTACGAGCAACTATTGTTGCAAGTTCCTCTGTTCTGTCCCAACCACCTATAATGTTATCGAGTTCTGCAAATCCAGTCTTTACATAAAACTTTGAAAAATCTCTTGACCGCTCCACATAGGAATCATATCTTGAAGTGTCAGAGATAATATCTACTGACTTAATACCAACATCTGTGACTTGATTCTCTACAGAACTTTTGTAAATATCCAGTGCCTTATCAATTTGATTGTTTTGCAGTGCATTTCTGATGCTATTAAAAGTGTTTACAAGGAATCTTGTATTTCTATCCTTTATCAGTTCACTTAAAAGATATGAATTGTCCTCACTAACATCAATTATATCAAAAGTTTTGAACTTAATAAGGAATGTTTCAATATCAGGGACTTTTCCATAAGAGGATATATGGTTCTTTATGAATAAGAATTCTTCCTTATAGTCTGAAAAATAATCCTCGGAAAGGTTATTCTCTGTGATAAAAGAAGCATCCTTGCTTTTTAGAATTTTGTTTAATACCTGTAATTGAATCACTGACCAATACCCCTTTTATCTGCACCATTCAATCTGATGCACTCACTAAAATTAATCACCCTACTATAAAGTCTCTCACCTATTACCTCTCTCAAAACACTTGGAATAACATTAGATGTGTATATGTTAGACTTACCCATGTCAATTCTCGCATTTATAAAACTTAATAGCTGTTCATGGTCATGTGGTGATAATTCTCTTGTTCCTATTTCATCCCAAACAACAAGGTCTGCATCATATACATTGTCACGGAACCACTCGAAATAATCATTTTTATTCCCATAACTGTCCTTTATAGATAATAGCAGTCTTGGCACATTTACAAACATCGCCCTACACTTCAAATCAGTTTTATGCCAAATGGATGCAAAATACTCCTGAATTAGCCTTATAGCCCATGATGTCTTACCATTACCAGTGTGATTTGAATATATGAACAAATTGTTACCATCTTCCACATACTTCTCTATATAAGACTGTATTTCTGACAATCTCTTGAAAGCATCTGAATCTGACATATCGGCATCCAGCTGAAGCCCTATATGCTTTCTTTGCTTGTTTGATAGACCAGACAGGTCAAATAAATTGTTTAGTTTGAATAATTTTATACAGAAAACATCTGACGATAAACAAGGTGCTTCTATATTCTTATTCTGTGCTTTTACGCACCTATCCTTCATCCAACATGAATCTGATAAAATCATTAAAAAACTACCCCACTTAATTGTTCTTTACTTGTTATAACGGTGGATGCCTCAGGCAATCTGTAACTAACACCGAACTGCCTTCTGTAAGATTCAATAGCCCATGAAGCATCCCTGAATCCGCCAACAATAGCAATCTCAATAAGTTTTAATGCAGTGTCGAGATTATGATTTGCAAAATCATCAATATTCTTTTGGAATATCTCAATAGATCTTTTTGAAAGGAACCCCTTCGGGTTAGCACCTACAGCATCAATCCAATCATAGTATGCTGCCCTCAATTCCGGGTTGTCACAAACAATATATGACTTCATAGCGTCAAATTCTGACTGTCTTTTTGTCTTCCTAGGTGCCTTTGACTTCTTCTCAACTGCTGTAAGAACAAGTTCATCCTTAGCAGACATCAAAGACACGATTGTATTTACGCTCAGATAAACAGACCCGTCTTTTCTTTTTTCTAAAATATTTAACTTTGAAAGAATGTCTTCGGATTCAAGTTGGTCATCTTTTGTAAGGGTAGTCCTTCTCTCAATATAGTCCCTATCTAATGTACAATATTTATTATCAGTAAGAACATTTTTTCTTGTTGCCTTATCATAAATATTCAAAACTTCTGAAATATATATGGCTGGTTTTAACCCTACAAGGTTTGCAATTTTAGAATTAAAACAAATATTATTACTCGTACTCAACAAATCAAGTAACATACTTACCTCGTTATCATCTTTTTCATTTTTGAATTCCGTAACTTGGATAGACTGTAATCAATCAATTCATAAATCCTCTCCTGTTTTAATGAAGAAAAATACTCCATCATATCCTTTATTCTTTTATCAGAAACACGGTATCGCTCTGAAAATGATTTATAGAAATCATCATCAAATTCTTTAATTAACTTATGAACCTTTCTTTTGTTGATGCTTGTAAACAGGTCTGCTTTATCATCCCTGTACTCAAACACATCCTGATACATAATCATATCTACTAAAACAGCCGTAAAGTAATCATATGCGTTCACACAGTTCACTACCATCTTCTCTGTAACGGTTTCAGTCGCAGAAAATTCCGGGTCAGATGTTGCACCAACAAACTCAACAGCCAAATCACCAGACTCGTCTGTTAATTCTTCAATGCTTATCGCCCCTAAATTTGAACTTCTCTTATCTTTGTTAAGAAGCTGGTAGTGTGTAAGCCTTGCACACCTCATTTTAGTATTAAGTGCCTTATCTGGGCCATTTGGATCTCCGTAAAGTTTCGATCCGCTTACAGTCCACGCTCGATGTTCTAATACATATGTGACACTATCTATTAACCATGTATAGCAATCTTCCACATCAATGCCAAACTTACTGGTGTAATAGTATTTATCTATAAGTCTCCAGTATCTTGCCACTATTGCACTAAAGTATGCCTCTGACAGATATTTGTTATCCTCATGCTTAATATATAAATTAAATAAATCATTCTTGTTTATCTTTCTCCAACCTTCTATTCGGTCGGCAACCTGCTCATACAATTTTAAATTATCATTTAACACGCCTATCCCAATCATATCTCCAATCTAAAATCTTGTATATATTTCTTTAGACTTTCTACTGCCATCTCTGATATTTCATCGTCAATAACAAAGTCTGCTATATATTTCTTATCTGTTATAATTTCCAAAACTTTCTCATCTATGGTTTCCTTACAGACCAAATTATAAATGAATACCGGAGTTTTAGTGCCAATTCTGTGTACCCTATCACTTGCTTGATCAAATGCACCTGCCGTGTATGGTGTTGATAAGAATATCATGTTTGAAGCAGAGTTCAAAGTAATGCCTGTACCACACTTTTGCCAAGTTCCCAAAAACACCTGTTGTCCCTTGTTCTGGAAAGAGTTCATGTTAGCATTTATTTCTTCATCTTTTTGATCTCCAGTATTTATTGAGATTTTCAAATCACTAATCTTCTTTGCAAGAGCATAAATAGGTTCCTTAAAAGTAGAAAACACAACTACTTGCTCACCGTTTGAAACAATCTGCCTTACTAAATCCTCTGCTCTATCTATTTTTGAAGATCTTATTTCCTCCGATGTCAATATAGACGGTAGTTCTGTTGCTTGCCTTAATCTCGCAAACATAGCAAGAAGTGACTTTGTACTTATATGCACCTTATCTACTTCATCTACAATGCCATTTAATATGTTTGTATAGAATGATTTTTGCTTATCATTCAAATCCACATACTCCACAATGACATTCTTTTCAGGAAGATTGAGAAGGTCTTTTGTTCTTCTTATTGAACACCTACTCAACTGCTCCTTAAGTATGTCAATGTTTCTATATCCCATAAATTTGTTACCAAACTTATCATCGAACACACAGTAGTAATGCTCAAATGTAGATGCACTTGAATTATCTTGACCTATAAACTTCAATGGAAGATGACAGTCGGTAACATTATTTAACAGCATTGTTCCTGTTGCGCAAACAGCATATTCAACGTCTTTCAATTTTAGGAAGTTGTCTGACTGTGTAGCACCCGCATTTTTTACTGCATGTGCTTCATCCAGAACAATCATGGAAAAATGGTTTTTCTTATTCTTTCTTATTGCGTTTACAATTTCATTAGATCTTATAGTTTCAATGTTTGTTATTACAAAAAACTCATCTATTTTTCTGTTTAGATGCTCAACTCTATCTTTAATAGAACCGATTGAAATCCGACCTGTCCTTGAGACTTTTTGACCAAGAATAGTTGCAGTTAAATTAGAGTGTGTTTCAATCTCATTCTTCCAGTTAAATTTAAGTGTATTAACACCGCAAATTATAAGACAGTGGTCTATCTTTTTCCGTCTGTATAGGTGATTAGCCATCAATATAATAGTCAGCGTTTTACCAAGACCTGGAACATCTAACAGAAGGAACTTCTTGTGATTTATGCCATACTCTGCACCCTCTATCTGATGGGCATATGGTTTTGACTTTATTCCACTTAAAGTTAAACTGTCCTTTGAATATACAATGGTTTCTTCTTGATAGTTTGTTAATTCAATATCATCGTATCTGCAAAATTCATCAATTAGATAGGCAAGTGAGGTTGTCGGTACTTCCCATACCTTTGTTTTATCATTAAAATAAAACACCTCGCTACCCTTTATTATATTAACAAGATCTCTATTGAAAGGAAACTCAACCTGCAAAGAAGTAAGACCGGGCATTTTTACCGGCTTTCCCTCTTTTATTTTAATCATCCTTCAAACAGTTCCAACTTCTTTTCAGATTTTGTAACATAATCATTATTGAAGTCTCTTGCATTATCAATAACTGAATCGAAACTGATTCTTGCAAAAACTTTCATAGCCGTACCACACTTATCACAAATATAGGTTTCTGACAGGTTTAGGGATTCCCCATTAAAAGAAATGATTTTTCCAGAATAGTCTTTTGTAATATCGCTGACTCTCCCAAAAAAGTGCTTGGGATAAAAAATTTCAGCTGGAAGATACTCTGTATCACATTTTGGGCATTTAATTGTCTTCAACTTTTGATATTTCATTTGATATTTCTCCTATACTTTTTGTTTTGAGTATAGTATATCACAAATATTCCGTTTTGTCAACTATTTCTAACAAAAAAAAGAAAAGCAGACGAGTAATATCGTCTGCTTTTATTGCTACTTAATATTTTAAGATTGTTGGGTCAAATCTATCCACTGATTGTCTATACTATTTCTATCTATTTTATATCTGTACTCTTCTTTTATGATGTAGTTTGTTCCATCATAATATAATATAGGTACGATACACTCAAACACGGTTTCGGTCTCGGATGGTGAAGGTGGTGTACTTTCCCATGTGAAAGACAATGCGGTGAAATTTGAATCATTTCCACCCTGATTAAAGTCAATTCTTCCTTCCGAATTATTTGACGATTCCTGAGTTATCAATTCTTGATTATGATCATAAATGTTACTTCCATATTTCTTCAATTTTATTTTTGCACATAATGTGTACCCACTATTTGTTGCCGCAGGTAATTTGACATTGGTAGTATTTACATAATACCCACCTATTACAAACTCAAACGGATCACTTGAATTTTTTGTTATAGTACCAGATGGGGAAATCACAAATCCGTCTTTATCAGACATGGATTTTAATATATTTACAATATTTTGTTCAGTAGTCAGTCTTGAAAGAGGAAAACTTTCTCCCCTATTTGCTACTGGAAACATATAAATATCATTACTTGCTATATATTCCATTTATTATTCCCCCTCACCCTGTGTTTCTGTTTCATTAGACTCTTGTGAAGTATTCGTGGTTTGTGCTGGTGTTTCATCTGCGGATGTTATAAATTTCATTTCCCACACTATAATTATGGAACTCATAGAACTTGCGGATACCTTTATATCCTTGCCTGTACCTAGATTAACCGTTGCCAGTAATTTATCATCACCTGTATTAACAGAATGAACTTGAAGTTGGTTTATCGTTATGGATCCTTCACCTGTGTTAATTGATTTACGAGGTAATACTGCTGTAAAGGATGCTATCCAAGCGGTACTGTTGGTGTCTTTCTTTAACTGCTTACCTGTTAGTTGCACTCTTGACGACAAGCAAGATGTAAAACCTTGATTTTCCCCAACGGTTCCCGCATCCAAGTACTTAGGCATATTAACACCCTCATTATTTCCCAACACAGAAGATGCAATAAGTCTTGAAAACCAGGAAGTCCCTTCATTGTGACATTTTACATTTTTCAAAATCTTATTACCACTAACAACCTTGATGGTGACATGGCCTTGATATTCAATTCTTGTTGTACTATTATCCATTATTGTCTTCCTCCTCAGTTGTTGTTTGTGTATTCGATGTTATATATGCTTGTGGCACTATAATATTGGTATCGTATGTATTTCTCATGTTCAATCCAGAAATTTCTGGAGCAACGTCTGCAGTGTTTATATCAGCGTTCTTTCTCAACCCAGATGTTTCGGGACCATACGCTCCATGCTTAACAGTATCACTACCTGTGTTATACTTATATGTGGTACCAATGCCTGGTGCTTCTACTGCTGAACTAATATGGACATCGTACCCCGTTGGAATTACATATTTTAGAACTTCTTCAAGAGCTACCCTGTTCTTCAATACAACGAAGGTATAAATGTCTATTCTATGTTCTGTATTGTCTATCACAACACTATAATCGTTCATAGAGTTAGGAACTTTTTCTGCTCTTAAAATAGTTGCTACCGCTCTTTTTATGCCTCTTATGTTTCCTTTGTTCTTTACAATGTAAGGAAATGCTGAAACAATGTATCTCAGCACCTCGCTGTCTATACTAACGTTTGTAAAGAAACCAACCTTTGTAGCATACAATCTCAACATAGAATCATTGATTTTCATTGGGTTGGTTAGGTTTTGCATGGTAGTAATGTCATACATAACGCTACCATGCAAAGTATCTAACACTCTACACATCATTTGAAAATCTCTTGATTTATCTACATACACTTGAGGAACATTATTTTGTAGTCTAAAAACTCCCATCATGCACCTCGTTAGATTATACTTGATTTTATTACGGAAATATCACAGTTTCTCATCTGTGCTATTGTGAATCTGTTATATGGGTTATTGGTGTCCCAGAAAGAATCTGCACTAAATGGGTCTGTTATGGCTACATCTTCATCTACTCTGTAAGATTTATCGTAGACTGCTTTCGGGTTTATTTGCGCCCATCCCCCTATGGTTGTCTCAGCGCTTTGTCCACCTTCTATTTCATACCCGTTGTAGAATTTTAATTTTCCAATATGGACAGAGCAGTTGTCACTGGTTGCACCTTGATTGTAGGTTATTTTAATGGTTATATAATCATTATCATCTGTGTGGGATGCTAAGAAGTATGTACCCTTTTTAACACCAGTAACCCCTCCTTCTGTAACTCTCGGAACGGTTTGTGTACTGCTACCATTTGTTACACTTATGGATTCGACCATTAAATCTGTTCCACCCACAATTATAGGAATAACAGCGTCATCTGTTGTGCTGAATGAAAAAGTATGTGTATCTGTATCTCCTTGGTAGTCACTTGGAAGCGTCCCACTTGGTGGAGTTCCGGGGTCATCCACAATATACTCATCTATTAAATTTTTATCTTCTAACGAGATACTATCATTCCATTGGAAAGATACCATGGAAGCTGGGTATGTCACCTTACCGGCAGAATCAAGTGCAGTCATATCTACACTTTCACCACCGGATCTTATTACCGGGGTGTTAAATAGAATGAAATTACCGGATCCAATCGTCGCCGGCTGTGCTGCGGGTGTGCTATGTACGCTGACTGTTACAGACTGACCGGCCTTAAGCAATTGTGGTGCTACTGTCGAAGAGTTCAGGTCGAGTCTTGATCTTATACTGTACTGGACTGTACTTGTTGAAGCATAAGGTGTGGTGCCTATAATGATTTTCTGCCCATTTTCAAGGGGTTTATATTTATTATCTATAGACAGTGATTCTGCTGGGTCTTCTTCTCTATTATCATTAAACTTCACCACTGCACCCTCGCTTGCAATTATGAAGTCCTGTTCTATCAAGTTCAGAGAGGTAATGGGTGCAATAAAATTATACCAGTCTATGTCTTCTAATTCCTCTGTTACATTATCAACATCAAGTGAAATTACAGGGCAAGAAATATCATATGTTAAGTTGCCGCGGGTTTGTATCTCAATCTTCGTGCCACTACCGAGAATAACTAAGCCGTTTTTATCTGCATCTGTATACAAGAAATACTCGTCTTGATCTAACACATATGAATATGTTTTAGTATCATTTGATGTTGTTTCATCTTTTTCAAATAAAGTGTTCGTGGAATTATTCAATAGCCAGTAACAATTCAGGTTGTTTACTTTTACCGTGGAACTGCCGTTAAAAGTAATCTGGTTTAGTTCCATCAACTCTATGGTATCTGCCTGACCTAGAATAGCATATGAACTCATGTTCCCCTCTATATCTATAGAGGATTTGATCACGCTTCCTATCGGCAATGTTTCTTCAACAGTTCTTCCGCTGCTTTGCCACTTTAAGTTTATTTCCCTATCTATTGTTGATACGGTACCCTTAGAAATAGCACTTCCGTTATTCTTATATTCAACGTGATATGTGTACGTTTTTGTAGGTACATAACTTGGACTTGTAAGCATAATGTGCTCGTTTGGCTGAACTTCGTGACCTGCGCTACTAAGAGTTATACTTGCAAGAGTTTTAATTGTTTCTATATCTTTGTGAATAGATTGTATTTCTTGACCAAACTTAAAATCAAAGTCCTCTGTAAAATTATAAAGTTGGCAATTACCATTTGCTATCAGTGTTGCAAGAATAGCGTTTCTCTCTGAACTGAGCTGTGCTGTGTCTGAAAGAATTATTGTATTAGCAGAATCGGCTGTACCCTCTTTTTCATTGCTAAACATGATGTATGCTTCATAAGAAGGTTCATCAAGAATGACTGACTTAATTCTTGGGTCTGCACCTTTTATAACTTCTATAAGATAATCATATTCTATTGGTTCACCAAAATTAACTTCTCTTGCATTAAAGTTTTTATAAAGGGCATTTTCGACTTTACTCTTTATGTCCTTTGCATCTTCCTTTGTAACCTTTGCATAGGTAAGTAATTTGCCTTTCAAGTCATAGAAGTTCTTTATAATAAATGGTTTTGGTGTTTCTGGTGTGGTGTCAATAAAATCATGCTGACACAGACTTAAATAGGAATATTCATCTGGTTCTATTGGATTGATTACTTGTTCTATCTCCGGATAATTGTCATTTACTGTAAAGGATTTTGCATATCTCTTTGCATCAATCACATTACTCATAGGAGCAAGAATATAAAGACCTAAATCAAACGCAGTCATATTAGGCTTGCTGTCTGTTTGGTCCACTACTAGTTCTTTATCGTTACCCTCTAATGTAAGAGTGATAACTTTGTGTGAATTGTTTATATCGTTGGTTCTGTCTGAAACCACTGCATTAGAAGCAACCGGATTATTTGAACTGTCTACAATGTTATAGATGGCATTTTCATAATCCCTACAGGTAACAAGGGTATCAAACGAACCAATTGTCTTCTTATAATTTTTGTATGCGCTTCTTAAACTCTCCGGGTCAGATCCATCAAATGTAGAATATGGATTGTATACAGTAATATCTTCACTGTTAACAATTACATCTGCTGAATCTTTCAGTTCTTCTCTAAACGAATCAATGGTGTTGGATGGTATATTACCAGCCTCTCCATGGGACTGAATGTACTTAATAATAAGACCATTTCCAATTAACTCTGCAATATCTTGTGGAAACTGCACAAAGCAAGTATTAGAATTTGGAATAACACCAAAACTGAATATCTTTTGACCGGAATCGTGGGATTCAAGGTTATGTACTTTTACCCATTCCTCACCGTTTGCAACAGACGTATCTGGATCACTTGCATCATAATTATAAATAAATATTCCATTTTCAGCAACCATAGAATCATTGAAATACAATCTGAAATCTGCATCCAGTGCATTCAATGTTACTATATTATACCCGTTGATCTCAAAATTAACAATAACACCTTCGATAGCATTTGCTATATATACTTTGCCTTTTTCTCTAATTTCTTCTTCAGGATCAATCAGAGTGTATACATATTCCCCAGTGCTGTCTGTTACCATTGTGAATTTCTTAACAGGAATTGTTATATTTTCTCCGAGGTCTTTCTTGTAAGAATAACTAATTTTAGTAGTCGCAGACCTGTACCACTTCATCTCATATCCGAGAGCATCGTACAACTGTCTTGCATTGCCATATTGTGAAACGGAAATAGGGAATGTTTCAAGAACATTCTTATCAATCTGATAGTTCTCTTTGTCTGCAATAATAGCGTTTTCTTTTAAGAGAACAACACCGGGGTCGGATTCGTTGGATATGGTCGGGTCCCATTTTGGAGTAAGTTCCTTCACCATATCCAGTTCTTCACTGTAGATGCTATTAAAATCTTTATTTGTGTATGAAATACCACTAGCAGGGTTAGTGTATGCTTCGTTCATAAATTTTGTGTTTCTCATATAATTTCACTCCCTGTAAGTGTAATGTCGTACATATTTGTCTGATAATCAATCAAATTTGTTGCCTTTATATTTATATATACGTTTGTTCTATCTGATGTCACTTTTATGTTCTTTCTTTCTAAAAGAACTTGTGGCATGAATTGCAGTATTGCTGTATAAATACTATCAATTACCAAGTCCCTCAAAACCACATCATTTTGTTCAAATAAGTATTTTTTTAATGTTGTTCCAAAATATGGGTCTCCAAACAGTGATGTTTTCTCAGATAAAATCATTAACTTCAAATTACTCGCCGTCGCCTCGTGGTCCTCAAAAATGTTTGTCTTAGCCTTCATAAACATGTTTGGAAATGCTATTGATTTTATCATATCATATCACCTCTCCATTTATTCGGTCAATAGTGGCTGAAATACTAGATATCTGTTCATTCAATCTATCTATTTGGTCTTGTATGTTATCTCGTAGCCCCAATAGAAAAGATATTTGTGATGCTTGCACATCACCAATTGTCGTGTTTTTCGGCAGCTGTGCAGATGTGTATTCGTCTGACAAGTTATCATAAAAACTTAGCGTTTGCAATACAGCATTTGCACGGGTGTTAGTAATGTTATCACTATTTACATCATAAGCATTTGTATTTGTAATTAACTGCCCCATTATTACTGGGCTGTTGTATTCATCATTCTCAAAGACTACAAATACGATATCTCCCTTTTGCACAGTATTCGTAAATCCAGGTATACCACAAACTGAAGCCGATGGCAAAAGATCGTCTGGTGTACATTGGGGAGACCCCTCTACACCGTGTATAATGGGTATTCTTACAATATATTTATTTTCTTCATTTGGTCTTTGAGATTTACCGACTACTATTGCTTTAAGTATCACCCTTCATCACCTGCAATTCTTGTAAGTGATAGTTGTGTCCTGTAACCACCCACTCCAACAGTATCAACCTGACTCGTTATGATATATGTACCAGATGACACATGCTTGCGACCATAAAAGAATACATTTACTTTTAGATAGGTCATCAATATGGCTGGTTTTAATAAGCCTTTTATTGTTAGCTTGGCTGTAATTGGGTACTGTGTCATTTTCGTCCACCAAGTCTTATCTGTCTCTGTTGTTCTATAAAACTCAGATGTCCTGCTCAGAGTCGGTGAATAAATAATATCCATCTGACCTTTGTCATTTATTCTATAATTATACTCCGACTGCCCAATCTTTTGACTATAATTATACAGTATTGAATATGTTTGGTTGTTATCTATCGTAAATGAAACCACATTGCTATTTAATGGAAACCCGACATCCACAGTATAAATATCCACAGAATTTGTTTCCTGTATATTTCTAGCCACTCTCTGTATCTTGAAATATGGACCACCAAACACACCAGTATAATCATCATACATAGTCATAATATACTTATTTCCCTGTACTAACTCAGAATCACTGATAGATGATTGGCTTGTCATGCAAGATATAAGATATTTCAGATAGTCAAGAATATTTATATTGGACTGTGCTTCAATGGTTACTTGTTTATCATCAGACGCAATCAAACCCTTCTGCTTCACAAGTGCATGGTCTCTCATCCCATAGTAAACATCCAGTAAACCATACCTTGTATCATACAAGATTTCTTCAATTACCTCACTCGGTTTTGCTACACGCTTACCAAAAAAGTATGTACCAGCAGTAAGAGCAACTGAATCACTAACGCAATTTATGTTATATGTAATACAACTGCTCCTAAAATCAAAGTCCTGCGTAACTTCTGTGATTGTTGCTGTTTCCTCTTTATAAATGAAAGTGGGTGAAGAATAGTCACCATAACTCAATACAATCTTTCTTGTTTGGGAAACTGTTCCTAATATTCTATCTATTAAGTTTGGGTCGTCACCTGGTTTTACTGCATATCTTAAAACCAGAGTGTAACTATTTACCTCTCCGTTTAATTTGGTGGCGGTCAGACTTTCGGTGAAGTTAGGATATAATGTTGTTACTTTTCGTGAATACCCTGATTCATCAACAATATTCCTTGATTTTCTGTCAAACACGCCGAAGGAATAGTCACCTATGGTAGCAATTATAAACGGTGTTTCTACATGAACACCTGAACTAAATAAGCTAATTGCCATATTGCTACCTCTCTATCTAATCAAATTGAAAAACTAATATTACTCAACGTAGGAACCTTTATCTCTGTCCCTATCTCTATGTTTATAAATGGGTCTTGTATCTTGTTAAAATCACATATAACCCAGTACAGTGTTGGATTATTATAATACTTTAATGCGATACTATCAAATGTATCATTCTGCTTTGATTTATGTATAACATATGATATATCATCTTTTAAATATGCAGTAGTACCATATATATACTTACTGTCATTTGTATCATAGTAGTATGGAAAACTTGCATATCTCGATATATACTCATAACTTCTATATGACTTATCTACTAAATTATCCATTACATACCTCAGGATTTATACAACGATCTTTCCAGAGTTCTTGATAGACCTCTAAATGAACCTGTGTTTACAACAGTTTCTGCATCATATGGATCGACCTCTGAAACGGTAAATTGAATTTCTACACTTGCATATTTACCATTGTCAAGCATCGGAAGACCATATGTAACTGTAACGCCATTTGTAACAACACCCTTAATGAACAAATCGTTTCCAAACCTTACAGCAACCATCGGTGGGTCTACCATCTTACTCGCCACTGCATATCTAGGGAGGGCGGACGCTTGCAAACACTTTATAATAGTATCGACATAATCATCACCTATCTCAACATTCAAGTCACTTACACCGAAGTTTATTTCCTCGAACATGTCCCTTCGTAAGGACAAGTTAATAGATACAGAACGAGGACCTGAATAGCTATAAGAAAATATAGGTGCTGTTCTCATAAGGATGTTTGTAGTAGCAAAAGATGTTGCTAACGTATCTGCTATTTGCTCTGGTGGGGATGGAAGGACTACAAATTTGTCAAGATGATATAAGTAAATATAATTGTTTATAAAGTTAATAGTCTGCATTATATCACCTGACCTCTTGTTATAATTTCCTCTGTTTCTCTATCCACAAGGCCGTTTTTGTCTAACTTTGTTATTAAATATCTGGTATTTAGAATTGTGTTAAGAATAAAATCTTGTATGTTGTCATCCCATACACCCCGCCTGTATGGTTTTGTATAGACTGATCCATTTGCTTTTCTGAACTCATTAGAAGAGATATATTCTTGAACTCTTATAATATTTTCGTTAATAGGATCAACACCACATATGACACCCAATAATAAATATTGAATTAAGGTATCGCTAAATGCATATATATTACCGTCGTTAAAAAAGTTCATTTTTGGTGTTGTTATCATTCCAACTAGATTTTGCGGAACCTCAATCACATTCTTATCATCGGGATTGTTACTAGCGGGTACCAGAGATTTATGAATATTTATGTTTCGTGTATTGGTATTTATAATATTAGCACAATTACCCTCAAATACAACAACAGAAGATTTATTTGAAGATGGTACTTTTATGAGAAGTCTTAAAAACTTCTCGTACTGCCCTAAAAACTCTGCCTCGGTACCAGTACCACCAGATGTACTATCAACATATGTTAATGCACTAACCATGACATCTCTTCCTTGAAAACTACACCTGTCAAATTTATGACATGCACCGCTGTTTACTTGTAGAAGTTTAATTGTTCTGTCTTCTATGATACCGGTCTGAGAATAGATAACAGGTATTGTTTCTATACCGCAATCAGAGTCTATTGCTATTGTATATTCTCTGCCGAACTTTATTGGAACAGATAATATTTTATAACCACTGTCAACAGATGTTCTTGTAATCCCAAAATCTTCAAGTTTGGAATTGCCTGTTTTTTCTGTGTCTGTTGGCTTCTCAAAATATATACCATCAATATACTCACCACCGAAGCAGTTGTACAGCGGCATTAAATCAATACTATCTATCGCCCTTATGGACCTTAAAAATTCCCCCAAATAGTAATGGGTCTCAGAGTCATAGAAGTTTGTTTTTCCTATAAATTTGGTGGTTATATTAGCATAATGTTCTCCCAAAACAAATGGTTGAATATAGAAAGAATCCTTTATAAACTCATCTGTACTCTTCTCTCCACTACCACTGCATTTATAAATGGAATTATTGCAAATATATAGGTTGTCTTTCTTAACAAACATTCCATCTTCAAAAAATGGAATCATGGGAAGTTCAAACTTTGAAAGGAGATACTTTATAAATTTTGTAGTAATAGTACTATCATAAAATCGTGTCATCATATTATCTCCACCCCATTCCTCTACTTGCTTCTACCTTAATCGGGGATGCACCGGAAACAGCTCTTTGAAGCAACTCAAGTATTGCCTTTGTATTCGGATCTATACTTTCTATAATAGCATCTCTCACTCTTGTGTCTGTATATTCCTCACCCTTTACTTCTTCCTGTCTTTCATTAGCAGCGGTAAGAGTTTGCTGATACATGGCATCAGTATCTGAACTACCAACATATGTACTTTGAGATTTCAAGCCGGTAACGCTCTGTCCAAGAGACACTTCTGTTGCGCCTCTTGTTTTAATAGTACCGTTTCTAAGACCCCATCTTCCGAGTATATCTTCACCACTTGTAAGACTGCCAATTGCCTCTCCTATTGTTGACATTAAAGGAAATGCAACCAGTGCAATTTTTGCAAGTTGGTTTACTGTTGCATTGACAGAGTTGCCCATTACTGATGGAATATTAATGCCACCGGTTGCTTTTTCCACCATACTGTTTACCATCCATGCAGCAAAGGTTGCCGGGTTATTTGCAACTCCCATACCAATATTAGTGGTAAGATTATCAAGAACGTTACTTACCATCTGAGATATAGGTAAACGATTTCCGATTTGAGAGTATTGATCCCCCAGCTCTTTCATCATTCCACCATAGGAAAGATTAGTCTTTGCTATATCAGAAATGGTGCCTGTACTTAAATTCTGTAATGCACGAAGGTCAGATACAGACATTCCGAACAACTGTGCATACTGATTTCTAACTACTGCATTTGTAGAACTTGCGATTTGTTGGCCGTATGTAACAATACTTTCCATCAACTTATTCAAGTTATTAGCAGTAAGTCCACCGGTTAAAGATTCACCAAGACTTAAACCACCCCTACTTGTAGCCATCGCAAACAATGACTTCATAGCAGAATTGCTTGATAATGCTGTAACATCACCACTACCAAGTGCGTTAATGCCTTGTGCTAACATTTGAAGTGTTGAATCACTAACACCAACTGCTGCCAATGATCCTAACCACTTCTGTGCTATAAATTCAAGTTCTGCTGCTTCTGTTGTTGACTTTGCAGAAGCACTCATCGCAAGTAATGATGCGGATGTTACATCATACCCTTGGTTCAGATATGACGTATCTTGGAATGTTCTGTTAAGGAAGTTAGTCAAGTATGCTTCCATTCCAAGACGGGCAGCTGTTGAGTCTGCTTGCTGAATACGTATTAACTGCAACAGCGTTCCGTTAGCAGCGTCAAATGTGGTTGCAATATTATCTTTGATAGTATTCAGAAATGCTCTCTGCTCTACGTTAAAGGTAATTCCTTCGCTGACTAACTTACTCAAATTTTCAAGAACTTGTGTCTGCTTTACCCACGGACTTGAACCCACATTCTGCTTTATAAGTTTATACATATCTTGGAATGTGGCCGCACCCTGTGCTCTTGTGGAAATGGACGCTTGATATTGGTTAAGAAGACCAATTGCATTATCTACTGACTGTACCGCTGCATTTAGAGTTGTCGCAACAGCCTGCTTTGCTGATCTCTCTAACTCCTTACCAATGTCCTGAAAACTCATTTTCAGAGATGAGCCAAGGCGTTTTGTCCATGTTTCGCCATACTTCGCTTGATACTTGGCATGCTCCATTCGCATGTCATGTTCTTCGTTTATCTGGCGTTCTCTTTCTTTCCACTCATAGAGTTGCAGTGCTTTTCGCTGATCTTCCTCTAACTTAAACCGAGATTTTATATCCTCAATATCTTCTTTTTTGCGACGAGCACGTGCTTCTTTTCTTTGCTTCTCCTGTAACTTTTCAATCTCTGTTGGGTCACTACCTTCAATAGCGCCTGATAGTGTATTCTTATTCTTACCAAGATCTGCCATGTGTGTAGTGCCTCCTAATTACAAGTTACTTTCTACTCTGTTTATCTAAACTATCTATCTCTTCTTTTAACTTCTTGTTCTCTTCTGATATGGCTATTATAATCCTCTCTCTTTCAAAGGGGGTTATCTTACCAGTATCATAATAAGAAGTGTTTATTCTTGAAGAAATGTATTCTCTCTCTTTAATAATTGCTAAAAATCTTTCTCTTGCCCAAATCTTACCATCTTCAGTCTTCTTCGGGTCCATAAAATTCAGGGGTAATGAGAAACGGACTGCGGTAATTATTACCGCATACCCCACATTTGAAATTAAAATCGGTTTTCAATCCGATACTATTATCAATCTTATTTGCTCTTTTTAATATTGCATTGGTATCTCTCATCGGAAGTTTTCTTACGTAATTTTCAAGTTGAAAAGAATCCAAATGATCTGAATTTACTGTGTCAATAACAGAGCACACTGTAAACAGTAATGTTTGGTCCACTGTTGAGTTGGGCATATCTTTCTCAAAATCTTTTTTCTTAATAGAAGTGGTGTCAAACATTCTCGGTGTCTGATACTTTAGTGTTAACTCTGCTTTTGTTACAGGTAATGTAATTGACATCAGCTTGAAGATTTCTTCTGAAAATTGAATATGCTCTAAACTGTCAAGATCAATATCCTGTACTTCATTTGACCCACAAATAGGACAATAGGTATTCATCTTATAAGATGAACCATATGTAGCCACTCTTAACTTGTGCAGAACATATTGATAGTCACCTAAGCACATATCATAGACGGACATCCCGTTAAATGGGTTATTTATAAGACAATCGTCAATAATGTCGCAAATAACCTTGAGTGGTCTTTCTGAGTGTGAAAGTCTTCTCATCTCTTCAACAGTAGTCATAGAGCGGATTTTAAACTCGGGGTTAATACTTCTATCCCGATACAGTTTTCCTAAACTTGGAAGTGTGCCTTCCTCAAAAAGTGTGTATTCTTGTGACATAAACTATTTCTCCCAAAATATCAAAAATAGGGGACAAATCTATTCACTTGTCCCCTATACATATATACAACTTATTTAATTGTTATTCTTCATCAGAAAGAATCATTTTAGCAGTATCGAAGGGCATTGTAACAGTAATAGTACGAGGACCTTCAGACTCTACCGTTAAAGCTTCTCTTGAAATACTCGATACCCAGCAGCCTTTTAGTAAATACTGTCTGACTATTTCTGTCTTATCAACATTATACTCAACTAAATAGCAATCTTTCTTGTAAGCGGACATCTTACCTACAGTGTCTGTCTCCTGGTTGTATACGAGTTGCTTCCATGCATATAAAACATTAGCAGCATCTGTACCCTCGTACTCACGAAGAGTAACGCTTCCATCATCAAACGCTGGAAGACCTGCAGCCTTCATGACAGAATTTCCACGTCTGACGGGCATAACATTAATCGTTGGATCAGGTATATTTGCTGTAACAACAGAAAGTCTTAAAACATCTTGACCATCTGTAATGTAGTCTGTAGGTACTTGACCAGTTGAGCCTGGTTTCAATAAGGAGCCGAGGTTTGTAACAATTAGCTGGAATGTATTACTTCTATGTGGTTCATATATATCTGGATTGTCAATCATATGAAACGCACTTGGGTTTTGTGTTAATGCCATTTTTATTCACTCCTTACTCTGTTACTGTAATCTGGTCGTCAGAAAGTTCTAATGTGATATCGAAGTTCTCAACTGGGTCAACGCAATATGCCGTAATAATTGCTTTAAGAGTTGCTTTCTCTGATGTAGCTGCTCTTCTAATTGTGTATGTTGAAAGACCCCTGTTACCTGCCATCTTGTCGAGAATTGGTGTAATTTTGGACTTGTAGTTAATCCACAATACATCATCGTCAGGCTCAAACATGCACTCTTTACCTGCTACATAAACAGCTCTCTTGATATCATTCGCAAGCTGTCTAATGTTTAAGAAAGAGGTTGCCATAAGACCGCCGTATTTTTCATTTTGTCTTAAAGTTCTTGATCCCCAAATTCTGTACCCATATGGTCTAATTAGCTGGATAGGATTGATTGCAACTCTGTCTTTTGGTTGAAGATCATTTCCAACTGCATCAGAAATATTAAAACTTGTGGAAAGTAGATTTGGAACAAAACCTCTTGCAACACCAGCGACTGCAAACCAGTTAGCATATGTCTGTGTGGAATTGGCTAATGCGCTTAAATATGCAAATGAAGGAGCCATAATTACTTCTCCAACAGTTGGAGAGTTAAATGTTCCCCAAGGTGTAAAGATTGCACCGTAATTACCTTGTTCTTCATTATCTACCTTAGATAAACTATCAAGCCAGTCTTCTGCTAACTGTCTAATGGTTGATGGATTTTTCCCATTATCAAGATTAATGTCGTAATCAATTAAAGCAGTGACGTCTTTTCTGCCTACAGCAATGTTTAGTAACTTTTGTGCATAAGTGCTATTTGGCTGTCCGTTATTATTGAACAATGTAGGATAACCACCGGCAGTAATAAACTTTATCACATACTCATTTCTGTCTTTTATTGGGTCTAGTCCGTTACGTGATAAATATTCATAAATTGCGGCGGGTGTAAAATCAACACTACCTGTCGGTTGCGTATACGTTAGACGGGTTTCAGTCACTGAATCGGAAACATTATCTGTAAAGGCGATCTGTACTAAACCAGAATTGTCTACAAATCCAGGATCATTGATAGATGATACAAATGTCTGATATTTGTATTTCGGATTTGCTTGGCTATATTCTTCATTGAAGGTAAAATAGGTAATAACGGGTTGTATTTCTGTGATACCCAGCGTTGTATCTGCAAATCTACCCACTTTAATAGAGTATACATACACTTGGTTGCCACCCGTCCCAACATCGTTCACACTTAATTCAAAGTACACCTGTCCGTAAGAACTACCAGGATAACGTGCTTTTATAGCAAATTTAGCACCGGTAGTTTGTGCATATGTAGCATATGTATTGGAACCTTCCACACGTTCAAAAAGAACAGGTAAACCGAGTCTTAATAGGTCAGCGGCGTATATGTAGGACTTTTCCGGTTGCCCCTTTTTCCACGAGTAAACCCAATCACTACTAGATTCACTAGGACTATCATTTTCAAATCTATAAGGTGTAGAGCCAAATATTTCTTGGAATTCCTCTAACGTTCTGCACAATGTTGGCTCATTAACAGGGCCTTGAATAGCATAACCAAGAACGTATGTAGCATTAGTAGTAACATCTGCGCTACTTACCGTGGAAATATCCACTTCTTTTATGTCAATTGTTGGCATTTGTTTGTGTCTCCTTCAATTTGTTAGTTAGCTCAACTTCCACGGAGCCATCTTCTATATGATATGGTGTCTTAATTGGTACAGAGAATAAGTAAGCATCATTTATTCTCACACCAAGTGTCCATCTTGTAAATTGTCCTGGCACCAATCTTTCTGCAATATCTGAGTTGTCATCTACTGTGTTTACTAGTGACATGGTACAACTGTGTAATCTATCTGCATTATTGTAGGGTATTTCTATATGTAATTTCGGATAGTTTACAATATTAAATACAAAGTTTCTCATGTATTCATCTGCTTCTTCAGCGTATCTTGTGTATATGTCTATTTGATACCCAATCCCTATTGGTATTGCGTTCAGTAAAGACACCTTACAAGACTCGATGCTACCATCCTCATTCAGTATATGCTTACCCTGTATTTTTCTGCCCATGTAACTCATGGGTGTCTTATTGGGGTTTCCTATGTCAATAGACCTTGCTCTTCTAACTGCTATTAGTGGTAGTTCTATTGGCTTATCGTTGTTTATGTCTGCTTTGTATTCAAAATATCTTCTTGTTTCGTCAGGACTTGTTATTGTCATATTCGGGTCTTTAACCCACGACTTTATCTTGTCGAGGAAAGCTTTATCATAAAATCTTACTGACATTATTCATTCCTCTCAATGTATTCTTCAAACAAAAATGGTACATCCTCATCTATATCTTTTATACAATCTGAAAATACTGTATATGGATTGAATAGTAATGAACCATTTGTTATAAGTGCTATTACTGCTTCATACTTTATATCTGTATTTGGTATGAAAGCATTTGGATCTATAAAAATCTTATACCTCTGATTGTTTATATTTATAAAAGACAGATTATCTAATGCGCCTTCAAATATCTCGTCGGCATACAGTGTTATTGGATTTTTCAAATCCTTTAAGTAATAGTATGGAGAATATTCGGAGTTTAGAAATTCTGTTACTCGAATTAGTTCTCTCCTTGATAGTCTTTGTAAGACTTCTTTTTTTAGTTCTTCTATAACAAATCCTACAAATTCTGATATGTCATTGTCATAGAAATTATTGATTGTTAGTTCAAGCATTTCTTATGCCTAATGCGACTGGTTTTATTCCAAGCTGATTTATTAGTCTTCTAAATGTTTTTTGTTCGTCTGGTGACAATCTTGAGAAGTTATATCTTACTTCATCCTCATCGAAGTCATCATAACTTCCATGTCTATTTCTTTCTGAACGAATGTCGTTTGTTTGTGTTGCTATTTTATTATTCAGAATATCGGTAAGTTCTTTTCTGTCTTTTATACTACCACTCAGTATAGCGTTTTTATAGTCAACAACATCTTCTTTATTTAACTCCGGGTCATCAGGTCTCCACTGCTTCATCTTATTTTTATCTAAGATGAACCTAATGGCTTGAATATAGAAAGCGTCATCGTCTGCCTTCGGCATCTTGATGTTCTTTACGGCAGTAAGAAATTCAGCATTGTCAATCAAAGGATCATCCTTGCTAACCATGTCAAAAAATATGTTTGCGGTTTTCGGACTGTTCCTTCTAAACCTAATACCACTCTTTTTGGCATCGTCTAAAAACTTTATATATGGGTTTGTCTTTTTATCAAGACCATACACCTCTGCATATGTGGAAGCCAAGTCAGCAAAGTCCTTTACATTTTCCCCATACTTACTCATCATATATGCCTGAGCATACTGACTTTTAGCAGTGGATGTCTGTGCATTTTCAAAAGATCTCTTTAACTCAGTTGGTGATATGTCTTTATGAGAGTTAAAATCATTACCAGCATCCCTTAACTCTCTTGAAATCTTTCTTCCTTCTCGTCTGGACATCCTGCTACTATCTTGATTTACTTGAAGTGGCATTATTCTTCCTCCGAGTTCAAAAGGTTAAAATCTGTATGCTTGTAATTCAAAAGTGATTTTTCAAAAGTATTTTCAAATTCTGGTACGATTTCACATGATATAAAAGCTGGGTACACCATAGTTGTCATCATACTTGACACTCTGAATAGGCGACCACTTGCTCCATCTATTCCACTCGGAACCAAAAATAATGCACCTTTCTGTATTCCG
>Ga0247608_10002394_pt1 | contig 23558 bp, 25 predicted proteins | sample 176DNAGHGlowgp2_FD_193490 | JGI IMG/M metagenome (GOLD analysis project Ga0247608, IMG submission 193490) | Sheep rumen microbial communities from Palmerston North, Manawatu-Wanganui, New Zealand - 1766 DNA GHGlow gp2 | ecosystem: Host-associated > Mammals > Digestive system > Stomach > Rumen ... | reverse complement strand
TACCACGAGATAATCGTCCTTTGGTAGCACCTTTTTTGTTTGGAGGTTATTATGGAATATATAAGTTGGTTTATAATTAATTATTTAATAGTAATGATTATATGTTACTTTTTAGTTATAAGAAAGGCAAGACGTGGTAAGAAAGTACCATCTGAAGTTAAATTCTTAATTGATTTTTATAAACTTGATACTAAGAAATTTAATTATCGTAAGTTCTTATGGCATGTTGGTCTTGTAACTGCATTTGATGTATCAGTTGTTGCGACTTTTGTCCCACTGATTAATGGACTTATATTTCAAATCCTGTTTGGATTTATAATGATTATTCCAGTTGTTGTTGTTACGTATCATCTGCTGGGTAAATATTATCAAAAAGTACAAGCACAATATGATATAGAAATGGAAGAATTTGAAAGATTTAAAAAAGAAAAAGACAAGAAGAAAGGAAAGAAGAAAAATGTTAAATAGTAATAAAATAGAAGCAAAATGGCAAAAATATTGGGAAGATAATAAAACATTCAAGACAGATAGTTATGATTTTAGTAAACCTAAATTCTATGCTCTTGATATGTTTCCATATCCATCTGGTGTAGGACTTCATGCAGGTCATCCAGAAGGATATACAGCTACAGATGTAGTATGTAGAATGAAAAGGATGCAAGGATATAATGTACTTCATCCAATGGGCTACGATTCGTTTGGCCTACCTGCAGAACAGTATGCTATTCAAACAGGTAATCATCCTGCAGAATTTACTAATAAAAATATTGAAACATTTAGGACTCAATTAAAGATGTTAGGATTCTCTTATGATTGGGATAGAGAAATATCTACATCTGATCCAGAGTATTATAAATGGACACAATGGATATTTAAAAGATTATTTGAAGATGGATATGCTAAGTATATTGATATGCCAGTTAATTGGTGTGAAGAGTTAGGTACAGTTTTATCTAATGATGAAGTAATTGATGGTAAGAGTGAACGTGGTGGTTACCCAGTAATTAGAAAGAATATGAAACAATGGGTAATTGATATACCTAAGTATGCTGAAAAATTGCTTGATGGTTTAAATGATATTAATTGGCCAGAGGGTACTAAAGAAATTCAAAGAAATTGGATTGGTAAGTCTACTGGTGTAGAAGTAGAATTTAATATTAAAGATGGTGGTAAATTCTCTATTTATACAACATGTATTGAAACTATTTATGGTATAACATTTATGGTTTTAGCTCCTGAAAATCCATTAGTAGATGAATTAAAGGATAGAATAGAAAACTGGGATGAAGTAGTTAAATATAGAGAAGAAACAGCTAAGAAGTCAGATATTGATAGAACAGAACTTAATAAAGATAAAAATGGTGTATGCTTAAAAGGAGTTTACGCTATTAATCCAGTTAATTCTAAAGAAGTTCCTGTTTACTTAGGAGACTTTGTTTTAGCTAGTTATGGAACTGGTGCTGTTATGGCAGTACCAAGTCATGATCAAAGAGATTATGAATATGCAATTAAATATAATATACCTATGATTCAAGTAATAGATGGAAAAGATACATCTACATGTGCTTTTGAAAAACAAGATTATTTAGGAAAAGGATGTAAGTTAATTAATTCAGAAGAATTTACAGGACTTACTGTAGAAGAAGCAAAGAAAGCTATTACAGAAAAATTAGTTAAGATGGGTGTAGGTCAAGAAAAAGTTAATTATCGTTTAAGAGAATGGATATTTGCTCGTCAAAGATATTGGGGTGAACCTGTACCTGTAGTACACTTAGAAAATGGTAAGACTGTTGCATTAAAGGATGAAGAATTACCACTTGTTTTACCAGTACTTGATGATTATAAAGGGCAAAATGGTAAAGCACCTTTGGAAAATGATCAAGAATGGGTAAATGTAGAAGTAGATGGAATTAAAGGTAAAAGAGAAACATCTACTATGCCAGGATCAGCTGGTTCTTCATGGTATTTCTTAAGATATATTGATCCACATAATGATAAAGAGTTTGCATCTAAGGAATTATTAGATCATTGGATGCCAGTAGATTTATATGTTGGTGGACCAGAACATGCTGTAGGACATTTATTATATTCAAGAATGTGGAATAGATATTTATATGAAAAAGGATTAGTACCAGTTGCTGAACCATTCCAAAAATTAGTACATCAAGGAATGATTTTAGGATCAAATGGTATTAAGATGGGTAAAAGATTCCCTGAATTCGTTGTTAATCCTAGTGATATAGTTAGAGATTATGGTGCTGATACATTAAGATTATATGAAATGTTTATGGGACCTCTTGAAGCAGATAAACCATGGAATAATGATGGCGTAGTTGGATCTAAAAAATTCATTGAAAGAGTATATCGTCTTTATATGGAAGAAGATAAAATAAAAGATGAAGAAAATAAAAACTTAGAGAAAATATATAATCAAACTGTTAAGAAAGTAACTGAAGATTATGAAAGCCTAAATATAAATACAGCTATTTCCCAAATGATGATATTTATAAATGCTGTTATGAAGGAAGATGTATTCCCTAGAGAATATGCAGAAGGATTTATTAAATTATTTAATCCAATATGTCCACACGTAACAGAAGAAATTTGGCATGAAAAATTAGGATATACTGATACAATAGCTTATGAGAAATGGCCAACATATGATGAATCTAAGTTAGTTGAAGATACTAAGGATATCGCTGTACAAGTTAATGGAAAAGTAAGAGCTACTATTACTGCTAATGTAGATGATAGTGATGAAGTTATCTTAGAAAAAGCATTTGCATGTGATAATGTTAAGAAACATACAGATGGTAAAGAAATAGTTAAAACTATCGTTATTAAAGGTAAGATAGTTAATATAGTAGTAAAAGGTTAGTAGAAATACTAATCTTTTTTTGACATTATTTTTATTCTTTGTTTTATATAATTAATTTGGTGATCTTATGAAAGTAAAAACGTTTGATTATGAAAGTGAAAAGGATTTAGAGGAGGCGATAAATGATTTTTTAGATAGTGAAATTGAATTAATAGATATAAAGTATCAAGTGGCTATAGCAGTATGTGGTGAAGAACAATTATACTGTTTTTCTGCTATCATAATTTACACATAATACTATTGCTTTGATTTAAAATATGTAATATAATGTTATTAGAATATAGAGTAGGTGATATTATGAAATTTAATATTAATAATAGGAAGACAGTATTAGGATTAGGTGTTTTATCTATTGCTTTAATAACTTTAGGTGTAACATATGCATTCTTTAGTTATATTGGTAGTGGAACAACAGAAAATACTGTATCGTCTGATACTATAACTTTCTTATATGATGAAGTAGATAAACAAGGTAGTGGTATAAGTATAAGTGATGCACTTCCTATGTCAGATGAAGCTGGGAAAGCTCAAACAGTAGCTAATTCGTTTGACTTCAGAATCGCATCAACTACTGGTAGATCAGCTGCAATACCATATGAAATAACATTAAGAAAAAAGACTGGTAGTAATGATTTAGATGATATTATTAAAGTATATTTAGCTAAGACTACTGATAATACTACTTTAGTAGAAAATGAACAACAAGTTGTTTTATCAAAGTATACTGCTTTAACAGATGTAACACATAATGGACATGTTGAAAAAATCTTATATAATGATTATGTTCCTGCTAATAGTGATTCATATAATCAAGGATATAGATTTAAAATGTGGATTGATAGTACTGCACCATATGGAGATGTAACAACATATTATTGTGGTGAGACTGCAATAACACAAGAACAATATGAAGATGCTACTTATGTATGTCCAAGTGGAGAAAAGAATACAAAAAATGAAAATCCATATTTTGATAAAACATTTAGTGTAACTGTAAATGTATATGCTAATGGTAGAAATATTAGTAATGGTTCATTATATTCAGCTAATGAAATATATTATTTAAATAATGATTCAACTAATTGTACAAGTACACCTACTGTAGAATGTGCATTAAATGAACTTGCTGATAGATATAGACCATAATGTTTGTAAAATGACTTGCTTAGCAAGTCTTTTTCTTTGTTCGGGTGTTTTAAAACATCTTTTTTTATTATATAATTTTATTAGGTGAGAAATATGATAATTGCGCATAGAGGAGTTCATAATAATAAGAATAAAATACCAGAGAATAGCTTAAAGGCATTTAGTTTAGCTATTGAAAAAGGATATGGAATAGAATTTGATATAGAAATAACTAAAGATGATAAATTAGTTATACATCATGATGATAATCTTAAAAGAATGACTGGTGTTGATAAGAATACTGAAGATTTAACTTTAGCAGAGATTAAAGAATTAAATCTATTAGATACTAATGAAAAAATACCTACATTTAGAGAGTTTCTTGATTTAGTAGATGGTAAAGTATATTTAGATATAGAAATAAAAGGAACAAGAAAAGTAGATAAAGTATGTTCTTTAGTACTAGAAGAATTAAAGGATTATAAAGGCGAATTATCTTTAAAATCATTTAGTCCTTGGATAGTAAACTGTTTAAGAAAAAAAACTAATAAATATAAGATAGGATTACTTGTTATGGAACATAGTGGTAGTAGATGGTTAAATTTAGCTGTTAAGACTAAATTAATATATAAAATAGCTAAATTTGAGTTTCTTGCTCCACATAAGAAGATGTTAGATAAAGTCTATGATAAATATATAAAAGATTATCCTATGTATACTTGGACTGTAGATGGATTAAAAGAAGCAAAAGAAATAGAAAAGAAATATCCTGGGGTTATATGTATATGTAATTATTTAGATTAGGGAGTGATTATGATGGAAAGACTTATTTTTCATATTGATGTAAATAATGCCTTTTTGTCATGGACTGCTGTTGATTTATTAAAAAAGGGTTATCCTATAGATATAAGGAAAATACCTTCTGTTATAGGTGGAGATGAGGAATCAAGGCGTGGTATAGTAACTGCTAAGAGCCCAGTAGCTAAGAAAATGGGTATAGTAACAGCTGAAAGCTTGTATTCAGCTAGAAAGAAATGCCCTAATTTAAAGGTATTTCCAGGTGATTATTACTTATATCATCGTAATTCTAATGAATTATATAAGTATTTTTGCGAATTTACTGATAAAGTTGAAAGATATTCTGTTGATGAATGTTTTTTAGATATGACTGGTACTGAACTACTGTATCCTGATCCAATTGCTTTAGCACATAAGATGAAAGATGAAATAAAAAATAGATTTGGTTATACTGTTAATGTAGGTATTGGTAATAATAAGTTATGTGCTAAGATGGCTAGTGATTTTGAAAAACCTGATAAGGTTCATACTTTATTTTCATATGAAATTGAAAAGAAGATGTGGCCACTTCCTGTAGGTGATTTATTTATGGTTGGTAAGTCAACTGCTAAAGCATTAATTGATATGGGAATAGATACTATAGGTAAGTTAGCTAAATATGATGTTAATCTACTTAGAAAGAAGTTTAAGAATCAAGCTGATTTCTTACATGAATATGCAAATGGCATAGATTTTAGCGATGTTATAACACATTATGGTAAGAATAAAAGTATTAGTACAACAGAAACTCTACCTAAAGATGTTGATAATATAGTAGACCTACGTAAAATATTACTTCCTCAAGCAGAAAAGATAGGACGCCAAGCAAGACGTGAAAAGTTATATGCTAAGACCATAGCTATCATTTTTAAAACAAAAGATTTTAAAAGTTATTCACATCAGATGAAATTAGTTAATCCTACTAATGTTACTAAAGAGATATATAAGTATGGAGTAGAGTTACTTGAGCGAGGATGGAAAGGTGAACCAATAAGACTTATTGGATTAAGACTTGCTGATTTAACTAGTGATAACTGTAAACAAATATCTTTATTTGATGAAAAAGTAGATGATTCTAATGACAAAATTCAAGAAGTATTAGATAATATAAGTGATAAATATGGTAATAGTATAATAATACCAGCTTCTTTAAAAGTAAAGGAGGATAAAAATGACTGATGAATATCTAAATGCTTTAATTAATCAAGAAATAGAGTTTAGTGATAATTTATCTAGAAAATATAATTATCCAGATAATATAACGCATTTACTTTATCTAATAATACCAGCTTTTATCATTAAATATGACAATAATCATAAAGGCACTATTGAAAAGTGTTTTAGTGAAGTACCAATAGTTATTGATGATAGACAAGATCAAATGTATCAAGCTTATTATTTTAGTAGTCCTAAATATGAAAATGGTGAAGTTATTACTACTAAGGGTATAGTATTAAAAAACTATAAGAATATTTCTTTAATTCAATTACTTGATAATTTAGTACATGAGTATAATCATGCTGTTAATTCTATTCAAAATGAAATAGAAATAACTGATTATGTTAAAGTAAGAACAGGAATAAGCTATAATTATTTTGACAAAAAGACTTTGAATTTTATTAAAAAGAGTAGTGATATAACTGTAGAAGAAGTAATTAATACTAAACAAACAGAATCAATAATAGATATAATAAAAGATTTTAATAATCATAATATAGAAAATTCTACTATCACTAGTACTTTATACTCTATATCGCATATAGTAGGTAATGGATATAAATCACATAGTTATTATTTAGAATCAGTTGTATGTCAAAAACTTGTGGATAATAAAACATTTATTTCTACTTTTGAAAAACTTAGATTTGATGGATATGTAGAAGATTTATATCATTTTTTTGATAATATTGTTGGAAAAGATGGATCATTCTTAGAACTTGCTAATATATTAAATAAAACATTAGAATTAACTAAAAAACTTAGTAATACAAAGTTTTTTAAGAATGGTAAGATCAATAAAATAAAGGATTTAACTAAAAGAGGAATGGAAATAATTCAAATTTTTGATAATAATACGATATATAAATAAAAATTGAGGTAACTCTATTTTTTTGTGTTATAATTATAATAGGTGAATAGTATGAAGAAGATATTAAAATCTAATGTTAAGTTTATTTCTGGATTTTTGTTGGGATTAGTAATAGCAGGAGCTATTAGTGTATACGCATTTACTATATCTTCAAGTGAGGTATCCTATGATAATAGTACTAGTGGATTAGAGGCTAACAATGTAAAGGATGCTTTGGATAGTTTATACGCATCATCTGGTGGTAATATTAATTTTGTACGTGTGACTACTTCAACAACTTCTGTTGATTGTGGATTTAGGCCTAGATTAGTAGTAGTAGCACGTGGTATGAATATTAATTATCCAGAAGTGGATGTAATAGATTATGCTAATCAGAAAGGTGCAGCTGCTTATCATAGTCCAACTGGTAATGGTGGAATAAACTATGATGATAATGGGTATGGTTATTCATATATTGCTGGTGGATATACTTTAACAGATACTGGTTTTACTACTTCTTTAGCACTTGATGGTGGATCATCTTATGGGGCCTATGTATGGTGTATAAAATAAAAAAAGTTCTATTTATTTAGAACTTTTTCTTTTTCTAATAGATTTTCTCTATATTCTTTAATAATAGTTGAAGGTATTTGATATGATTGAAGTTTTTCATTAGTTATAATGGCTTTTATTTCATCACTTCGACGTATAATAACTGCATCACTATCTAATGTTTCTTTACCCCATTCAATTTCAGTTTCTTGCTTATTAAGTGCTCCAATTAAATACATAAGGCAATGTATATATTGTTTAAAGAATTCTCTTTGGTCTTTTAGATATGGAATTGAATTATTGATAGTTTTTAATAATTCTTCAAGATTATAACTTTTATATTCATCATCATATTTTTCCCATTCTTCTAATTTTAATTTTGAATATGTAATTAAACTCTTTTCAATTATATCTAAGTTCTTAATTTTTGGATTCTTTAAATATTCACTTTTATTTAATTCTTTTGCTACATATTGGGTAACATCAATGGAAGCATTTTCATAATTAATATATTTTTTCATAATTATCCCCTCTAATAGTTTCATATTATAACATATTTGAATAATAAATGCAAATTGTTTGACTAAAGTATAAGTTTGTTTTATAATTAATATAGATAGTAGAAAAGATGGAGGCAGTTATATGAAAGATGGCTATGTATTTGAATACTTAAATGAAAATGACTTTAGAGTTAAAGAGCGCACTGTTAGAAAATATAACATGCTTGCATATAAAGAAATGACTTTTAAGTTTTACCCTAAATTAAAAACTGGTGAATTTTTAGGTAAAATTGTTGGAGATGCAAAAGATGGTGGAATAATGTATGAACTTCCATTACCTACTGATGATATGTTTGCTAAGGTTCATGGTGTTATTACATTACACTATACTGTATATCCAGATAAGAAAGTTATTCTTTTAACTAATATAACTCCAGAAGATATACTTGAAGAAGGACATAGATCTGAACTTACTGCATATAAAGGAGTTATGGTATCTAAAACTAATAAAGATAAAGATATGTTTAAAATTAATCTATTAAACATGATGAATAAAGGTAATAGTAATGTATTCTTCTTAATTACAGCTATTACATCTATCTTAATATTATTAGTTGCTTCAATTTTCTTTGTAGCTACTAAGTTTATTTAGTAAAATAATTTAAGCAATAAAACCTTTATTGCTTTTATATTGCCTTAAAATGTGATAAAATATTAGTAGATGTATTAAATTCGGGAGGTGGATTCATGCATAAGCAAAAACTTACTAAAAATACTTTCATGCAGGGTGCTTTTATTGCAACGTTTGGTATCATAATTAGTAAGATACTAGGTATGATATATGTAATCCCTTTCTATTCAATTATAGGTGAACAGGGTGGAGCATTATATGGTTATGCTTATAATATATATTCAATATTCTTAAGTATATCAACAGCGGGTATTCCTTTAGCTATTAGTTCTATTGTTAGTGAATATAATACTTTGGGGTATTATAATGCTAAGGAGAGAACTTTTAGAATAGCTAAGCGTTATTTAAATATAGTTGGTATATTATCATTTTTAGTTATATTTATATTTGCTAAAGATATAGCTCATATGATAATAGGTGATATATCTGGTGGTAATAGTATTGAAGATATTACTTTTGTTATTAGGATTATATCTTTTTCAATATTAATTGTACCTACATTGAGTGTATATCGTGGATATTTGCAAGGACACAAATATATAACTCCAACATCAATAAGTCAAGTAATAGAACAAGTAATACGTGTATCTATTATAATAATTGGGTCATTTGTTGCTGTTAAAGTATTACATATGGAGATTAGATATGCTGTTAGTTGTGCATTAGTTGGGGCTACAGTTGGATCATTATTTTCATATTTATACTTAGTTTATATAAGAAGAAAACATCGTGAACAAATAAATACTGATGTAGAAGAAGATAAGATAAAAATATCTAATAAGGCTATAATTAAGAAAGTATTATTTTATGCTTTCCCATTTATATTCTGTGATTTATGTAAGTCATTATATAATTCTGTAGATACATTCTTTGTTGTTAAGACATTAGTAAAATTAGATTTTGATGTAAAGTCTGCTGAAACAGTAATGGGTATTATCTCAACATGGGGTAATAAACTTAATATGATTGTTGTAGCAATAGGCACAGGATTTGCTGTTAGTTTAATACCTAACTTATCATCTAGTTTAGCTAAAAAAGATAAACAAGATTTTGAAAATAAAATAAATTTAAACTTTCAAGCTTTAGGATATTTAGTACTACCAATGGCTGCAGGGCTTAGTTTTTTAAGTTTACCAGTTTGGAATGCTTTCTATGGTGCTAGTAATTATGGACCAATAGTATTTAGATTTTCAATAATGGTAGCAATAGTAACAGTATTCTTAAGTTCAGTTCAAATAATATCATTAACACTTAAAGAGTATAAAGTATTATTTGTTGGTGTATTGTTAGGATTAATATTTAATGCTGTATTTGATATACCACTTATGTATTTATGTGATAAGTTTACCTATGGATTCTATGGTGCAACTTTATCAACAATCTTAGGACATATTTTAACTATAACTATAATACTTACATATATTTCTAAGAAGTATGGTTATAGCTTTAAAAATACATATAAGAGAATAGGACAAGCTATATTCTTTACTATGGTAATGATTGGAGTTATGTCATTAGTTAAACTAGTAATACCACTTGATACAACTAATAGAATAGAATCCCTATTATTAGTATTATTATATGCTATTATTGGTGGAGGAACATACTTGTTCTTAACATATAAAGCAGGTTTAATTAAAGCAATTTTTGGAAATAATATAATAAACAGATTTAGAAGAAAAAGAAAAGAGTGATACAATGGAATTTTGCGAATTAACGGAAGAAGAATTTAGAAAGTTTTCAGAAAAACATGAATATGAAAGCTTTTTTCAAACAGTAGAAACAGCTAAATTAAGAGAAAGTTATGGTGCTACTATATATTATTTAGGTGTTAAGAAAGATAAAAAAATAGTAGCAGCTGGTATGTTTACTTTAACACCTTGTATGTTTAAAAAGAATAGATTTTATTCACCACAAGGTTTATTGGTAGATTATCATGATTTTGAATTATTAAAGTTCTTTGTTGATAATTTGAAAGTATATGCTAAGAAGTTAAATTCAATGTTTATTAAGATAGATCCTAATGTTATCTATAGGGTTAGAGATGTTAATGGCGATTTATATCCAGATGATAATCCAGATGATTTAAGTATTAATAATTTAAAAAAAGTAGGTTTTAAACATTTTGGGTTTACTAAAGATTATCGTTTTACGCAATCTAGATGGAATTATAGATTAACTTTAGATGTTCCATATGATGAATTAAAGAAGAAATTTTCTAAGAGTACACGTAAAAATATAGATAATATGTATGCAAAAGGTGTAGGTATTAGAAGAGGTAATAGTGATGATCTAGAAATCTTAACAGAATTACTTAAAAATACAGCTGAAAGAAAGCATTTTAGTTATCGTAGTTTAGATTATCATACTAGAATGTATAAATATTTTGGGGATTTAATGCATATTTATATAGCTCATGTTGATTTTAATAAGTATTTAGAAAATACTAAAGAACAGTTAGCAAAAGAAGAAGAAAATAAGAAAATAATAGAAGAAAAAATGAAAGTTGATATGGTTGGTGATAAATTGAGAAATCAATTAGAAACAGCCAATCGATTAATTGAAAAATTAACTAAACAAGTTGATGAAGCTAAAGATTATATAGATAAGTATCCTGATGGTAAAGATATTGGTGGATTACTTGCAATTAAGTCAGGGAAAGAATATGTTACTTTAACTAGTGGTATACTTCCTGAATTTAAGAGTTTTATGCCTAAATACATTATGTATAATGAACATATATTAGATGCATATAAATTTGGTTTCAAATATGTTAATTTCTATGGTATTTCAGGTAGATTTGATAAAAATGCACCTATATATGGTGTATATGAGTTTAAAAAAGGATTTAATGGTGAGGTTATTGAATTAATTGGAGAATTTACACTAAAACTATCAGTTTTATATCCAATATATAATATGTTTAGACATTTAAAAATAATTTATAGAAAAATAATTAAAAGGTAGTGATTTTATGAAATTTATCACTAATATTGATAAAGAAAAATACGATTCTTTTGTATCAAATAATCCTAAAGGGCACTTTTTACAGAGTTATGTTTGGGGAGAGTTTGCGAGATTAGAAAAAAATCTTATACCACATTATGTAGGAGTAGTAGATGATAATGATAATTTAATAGCTAGTGCATTGTTATTGGAAAAAAAGTTGCCTCTTAAAAAATCATATTTCTATATACCTCGTGGTCCAGTATTAGATTATAAGGATGCAAAATTATTAGAATTCTTAGTTAATAGTCTTAAAGAATATGCTAAAAAGAATAATGGTATCTTTATAAAAATAGATCCTGATTTAGTTATAAATTCTGAGAATTATTTAGGAGAAAAGAAAGATACTTTGTTTAATAGAGATAGTGTTAAGATGTTTAAAGCACTTGGCTTTAAGCATTTAGGTTTTACTAAAAACTTTGAAACTATGCAACCTAGATATTCTTTTAGAATCGATAATAATCAATCACTTGATGATGTAGTTGATCACTTTTCTAAAACTACTAAACAAAGAATTAAAAAAGCAGAAAATATTGGTGCTGAAGTTAAAATAGGTACTTATGATGATTTGGAAGATTTTTATAAGTTAATGATACTTACAGAAAATAGAAAAGATTTCGTTACTCATAATTTAAAATACTATCAAACATTATACAAACTATCACAGGGTGATAAAAACTGTAAGTGTAATCTATTTGTTGGTAGCATTAATCTAGCTAATGTTCTTAGTGATTATACTGATAGATTTAATGCTTTAAATTCTGAGAAAAATGAATTGGAATTTAAAGAAGAACGTAGTAAAAAGGAAAACTCTCGCTTAAATGAAGTGTTAAGAGAATTAGAAAAAGTAGAAGCAGATTTAAATAAATATAAAGAGTATCATAAACAGTATGGAGATAATATAGTTTTAAGTGGTCATTTTATAATATCATATGGTAATAAAGCTTGGGTGTTATATGCAGGTAACCATAATGTTTTATCAGAAACATATGTTAACTATAAGACTTATTTAGAACATATTAAGTATTATCATGATAAGGTAGAAATATATGATCAATTTGGAACAATAGGTGATTTAAGAACAGAAAATCATCTTTTAGGATTACATGAATTCAAAAAGAAATTTGGTGGAGATTATGTTGAATTTATTGGAGAATTTGATTTAGTTTTAAACAAGTTTTTCTATTTTGTTTTTACTAAGTTAGTTCCAATATACAGAAATATAGTTAAGAAACTAGCTAAAAATAAAAGACATAAAGAAAGTCAGGTGAAAATATGGAGTTTGTTGAATTAGATATTAAAGAATTTAGTAATTTTGCATCAAAACACGAACTTTTTAGTTTTCATCAAACTGAGGAATGGGCTAATTTAAAAAAGAAAAATGGTTGGTCTTCCTGCTATGTAGGATTGAAAAATAATGATGAAATAGTAGGTGCTTCATTACTTTTATATAAGAAAATACCTGTTGTTGGTAATATGTTTTATTCACCTAGAGGATACTTAATTGATTATAAGAATAAAGATATAATTAAAGAATTTACTGATGGTATTAGAAAATATATTAAGAGTAAAAATGGCTTTTTTATTAAAATAGATCCATATTATTCATATAGACAAAGAGATGTAGATGGTAATATTGTTGAAAATGGATATATTAATGATGATGTTATAAATGAGTTAAAACATGTTGGTTATAAGCACTATGGTTTTAATAATGATATGACAGAACTACAACCTAGATTTATATTTGTTTTACCTGTTCTTGGTAAAACTGAGGAAGAAATAATGAATAATATGTCTAAGCAGACTAAACGTCATATTACGCATGCTATAAATGAAGGTGTTGTAGTAGAAGAAGTTGATAAATCTAATATTGATGATTTTGCTAATATAATGGCTCATACTTCTAGTAGAAGAGGATTTATTGATCGACCTAAGAGTTATTATGTTAATATGTTAGAAACTTTTAAAGATAATATTAAAATAATAGATGCTGTTTTCTATCCATCTAAAGCTATTGAATCTAATAAATCTAAATTAGATGAACTAGAAAATAGAAAGAAAGAAGTAGAAGAACGTGTTAATACTATAGGCAATCAAAAAAGTATAGATGCTTTATCTAAAGTTAAAGAAGATATAGACAAAACTAATGAGAAGATTAAATATCTAGAAGATATGAAAAATAAATATGGTGAAAGAATAGTTATGTCTAGTTCTATGTTTATGTTATATGGAAATGAAGTATTGTATCTGTTTGGTGGATCATATGATTGCTTCATGAAGTTTAATTCTCAATACTTACTACAATGGGAAATGATTAAATATGCTATAAATAATAATTATGCTCGTTATAATTTTTATGGTATTGAAGGAGATTTTTCTGAAAAGAATGGTGTATATAACTTTAAAAAAGGATTTAATGGTGAAGTAGTTGAATTTATCGGAGAATTTGATCTTATTACTAATAAATTCAAATATATGATATATAAAGTTACATTCTTCTTATATAAGAAAATTAAAGGATTAAAATTACTTTTTAGGAGGCATAAATAATGGAGTTAGTTAAATTAACAGAAGAAGAATTTAATAGTTTTGCAAGTAATCATGAACAGGCTACTTTTCTTCAAACTATTAATTGGGGTAAATTAAAAGAAGCTAATGGTTGGAAATGGGAATTATTAGGTTTTAAGGATAAAGATAAAGTAATAGCTGGAATGATGTTATTATCTAAGACTACACCAATTAAGAAGAAAATGTTTTATGCACCACGTGGTTTTATACTAGATTATAATAATACTGCTTTATTAGAAGAATTTACTCTTAAAACAAAGAAATATGTTAAAGATAATGGTGGTATTTTTATTAAGATAGATCCATATGTAGAGAGTGTTGAACGTGATATAGATGGTAATATTGTTGAAGGTGGATACAATAATAAAGAAATTATTAAAGAACTAAAGAAATTAGGATTTAAAGAACAATTTGCTAAACCTGGACAAGTAAGTCTTCAACCTAAATGGTTATATAAAATAGATGTTAAGGATAAAACACTTGATGAAGTTATGAAAGAAATGTCTTCTAAGACACGACAAATGATTCGTAAGAATGAAAAAAATGGTGTTGTTGTTAGAGAAGGTAAGTATGAAGATTTAGAAGAATTTCAAAAGATAATGGAACATACTAGTGAGAGAAGACATTTTTTAGATAGATCACTTAGTTATTATCAAAATATGTATAAAGCATTTGGCAATGGTGAAATACTTAGATTATATTTTGCTGATTTAATGATTGAAGATAAGCTAAATGATTTCAAAAAAGAATTAGTAGAACTTGAAAATAGTTATAAAGAATTAGTTAGAAATAATGAAAATGGCAAACGTGTAAAAGAACAAACACTTAAGGATAAAGAAGCACAAATCGAAAAGACTAAAGAAAGTATTACTAAATATGAAGAATTATATAAAAAATATGGTTCTAAACTAACTTTAGGAGGAGTATTATTCTTTATATATGGTAAGGAAGTATTAGCTTTTTTAGGTGGAGCTTATAAAGATTATATGGAGTTTCAATGTTCATATTCAATTTATTATGAACTAATAAAATATGCTGTAGATAATAAATTTGATTATTATAATTTCTATGGTATATCATCTGATTTATCACCTAAGGATCCTATGTATGGTGTTTATCTATTTAAAAAGGGATTTGGTGGTAAAGTAGTAGAATTATTAGGAGAATATGATTTAAAAGTATCAGGTTTCTATTACTTTATTTATAAAGTTAGTTATTTTATAGTTCATAAATTAAAAAAAATTAAAACAAAAATATAAGATGCTTTATGCATCTTTTTTTACATCATATTATATTCATTGGTTTGATAGTAATTATTATTAGTTTTTTTCTCAAGATTATTTATTCTATTTTTTAGATTGAATAATTCTTTTTCTAGTGCATTTATTTTATTTTCAAAATTCATTAGTAATTGATTCTGCATACTATTAACATTTGGATAAGGGAATTCAGGTATAAACATAGGCATATTATTCATAATATCACTCCTTTATTTATTTTATTATATGAGTTATAATTGAAGTGGTGATTATTTTGAGACAAAGAAACGTTAAAAACAAACAAGAAATAATGGATAATTCTTCTTATCTAATAACTGATCCTTTTGAATATGTTGGTAAATGGAATAAGGTATTTAATAATACTAATCCTATACATGTTGAAATTGGAACAGGTAAGGGTAATTTTATTATAAATAAGGCTATTAATAACCCTAATATTAATTATATTGGTATGGAAAAGGTGGATAGTATTATAGCTAGATGTTTACAGAAAATACCAGATGATTTACCTAATTTAAAAATAATTAGAGCGAATGCCTTGGATATTGAAAATATTTTTAAAAAAGAAGTGGATACAATATATCTAAACTTTTCTGATCCATGGCCTAAAAAAAGATGGCATAAGAGAAGACTTACTAGTAATATATTCTTAGAAAAGTATGATAGTATATTTAAGAAAAATAATGTAATTATTCAGAAAACAGATAATATGGGACTTTTTGAATACTCATTAATTTCTTTTAGTAATTATGGCTATATTATTAAAGAAATCTCACTAGATTTACATAATAGTGAAATAGAAGATAATATAATGACGGAATACGAAGAAAAGTTTTCTAAAAAGGGTAATCCTATATACTATGTGATGGTAGAAAAAGATAATAAAAAATAAATAAAAATCTTTTGTATTGGACGAATATTTGGTATAATAAAAAAAGAGTAGGTGAATTTATGAAACTACGATTTGTTAAAGGTATATTCATATTTACAGGTATCATTTTACTCTTAAGTGGTTGTAGTGTTGTTAATATAAATAATCAATCTATCGATGAGATTGTAGATGAGATATTAAATAGTGATAGTAAACTAAAAACTATATCACTTGAAGGATATTCATATTACTTACCACAAGGTGTTAATCTAAAGAGTAATAAATTTATGAATTCAGTTCTTTATTATAATCATAAAAAGATGTATTTATATGTTGATTTAATATCATACTACTATAAAGTTCAACATCCATATAAAGAAAATGATAACTATTATTCACGTAAGATAGATATTGGTGATAAAACAGGTTATTTGGAAATAACTGAACTTGATCATGAATATTATATTGAATTTATGTATAATTACAGTAAAATAGAAGCATATGCTAAAAAGGAAGACTTAAATAAAACACTTACAGTTATGGCATATATTCTAAATAGTATTAAGTTCCAAGATAACATTTTAGATTCACTAGTAGGTGAAGGAGCAATTAATTATAAGGAAGAACAGTATAACATATATAAATCAAATAAAAATAATAGTGATTTCTTGGATATAGCTGAACAGTATGATGATGGACGTAAGAATAGTAAAGATGAAGATATATTAGATATTGAAAAAAATATTGAGTAAGGATGGGTAATTATGGGACTATTAGAGAAATTAAAAGATACTTTCTTTGAAGAAGAATATGTAGAAATAGAAGAAAAAGAAGATAAAAAAGAAAAAAAAGTAGCTAAAAAAGTAGAGGAAAGAGTTGAACCTAGAATTGAAAAAGTAGTAGAAGAAAAACCTACTATTCAAGATTTTGAATCAGATGAAGATGAAACACTAGATGATATTATAGAAGATGATGTAGTATCTGATCGTGATTTAGTAAATAAGAATAGTAAACTAACTTATTTCGATGATTCTGACTTTGAACCAACTCAATCTATTCCTGTTGTTAAGGAAGAACCAACTAGAATATATGGTGAAACTACTGATACTTTATATAGTTCTATTAAAGTAGATGATATAAAAGATTATAGTTCTATGAGTCATAGAGCTTATGGTGCTACAGAAGAAAATAAATTTGAACCTACGCCTATTATTTCACCAATATATGGTATTTTAGATAAAAATTACCGTAAAGAAGAAGTGATAGATAAGAAAGATAGACCAAGTAGTTATGTATCTAGAAAGAATGTTGATTTAGATTCTGTAAGAAGAAAAGCATATGGTGATGATGCAGTAGCTACACCTGTAGTTATTGAGGAAGAAAATGATGAAGAGCCACCAGTATATAATAGCCTTACTGATGAAATAGAAAATATACCTGCTGTTGATCAAGTTACTGTTGGTGATGCTGAAGAATACTTTAATGATTTAGGATTAGAGTATAATATTGATTATAAAGATAGACATTATGAAAATGCTACAGGTAGAAGAAGCGATGCTTATATTAATGAAGAAACTAAAGAATTATATGATGAAGTGATTTTTAATGATAATAATAGTATAGATCATCAAGAAGATGATAATAATATAACTATGGATGATTTAATGAGTTCACAACTTAAAGAAATAGATCAAGAAGAAGCTCATTTAGAAGATAACTTGTTTGATTTAGTTGATTCATTATATGAGGATGGTGAATAATATTGGATACTTTAATGCAAGTTTTACCAGTTATACTTTGTTCATTGGGAATAATACTATTGATTGTTCTTATTGTTTTAGGTATTAAATTAATACACACTATTGATAAAGCGAATAAAATATTAGATGATGTATATAATAAAACAAGATCACTTAATGGTTTGTTTAATGCTATAGATAGAGCTACGGATACATTATCTAGTTTAAGTGATAGTTTAGTTGGAATTATTACTTCTACAATAGGAAGAATGTTTCCAAAAAGAAGGAAAAAGAAAATGGAGGACTATTACGATGAGTAGAAAAGATGGTAGTTGGGGTAAGTTTGCATTAGGTTTTGCAGCTGGTGCTTTAATAGGAGTATTATTTGCACCTAAGAAAGGAACAGAAACTAGAAAAGAACTTGGAGAGAAGATAAAAGAATTAGTAGATCGTGTTAAAGAAATAGATATTGATGAAGTAAGAGAAAATGTTTCTTTAAAGATTGAAGAATTAAAGAAAGAATTAAAAGATTTAGATAAAGAGAAGGTAGCAAGTATTGCGAAAACTAAAGCTAAAGCTATTAAGAAAAAAGCTGATGAATTAGTTAAACTTGCTAAAGAAAAGGGAACACCAGTATTGGAAAAAGCAGCAAGTGATGTAAGAGATAAAGCTATTGTGGTAACAAAAGATATTTTGGAAAAACTAGAAAATTCCAAGAAGAAAGAGAAATAGTATGGGTGTTAATTTTAATGAGATAAATAAATTTAAGAGTCAGATTGAATTTGATAAAGAAAGAGATAATAAATCATTAACTATTTCAAGTATTAATAAATCTGAGATGTCTGAAGCTAATATTAGATTATCAAATGATGATCCAAGGAGAAGAGAATACTCTGATAATGGATTTGAAGAAGCATTTGATATTGCAAAGGAACCATATAGACAGGGAAAAAAATAGTTTTCAAAATATTATGAGTGTGTTATAATATACATATATTTAACGAAGAAGGATTATTTAGTAGTTAGAATTACTTGTTTAGAGAGTTTATGGTTGGTGAAAATAAACCCTGTATTTTAATGAAGTTACGTAATTTGGAGTTAAAGGTGACGCGTTATAGTCAATAGAGTATAAATAAGGTGGTACCACGATAATAATCGTCCTTTGGTATTATCTTTTTTTGTTTTAAGGAGGATATTATGAATTGTTTTGAAGATTTAGAATGGAGAGGACTTATTAAAGATATCTCATCAGATGAGTTAAAGAAAAAATTAAATGAAGAAAGTTTAACTTTCTATATTGGAACAGATCCTACTGCTGATAGTATGCATATAGGTCATTTTTCATCATTTTTAATAGCTACAAGATTAGCTAAATATGGTCATAAACCAATACTTCTTGTTGGTGGAGCTACAGGTTTAATAGGAGATCCTAAACCTACTGCAGAAAGAAAAATGATTACTAAGGAAGAAGTAGAAAAGAATGTAGACGGTTTAACTAAACAAGCTAAAGAAATATTTGGCTTTGAGGTAGTTAATAACTATGATTGGATAAAAGATATAAATACAATAGATTTTTTAAGAGATTATGGTAAATATATAAATGTTAATTATATGTTGGATAAGGATATAATCGCAAGAAGATTGGATTCCGGTATTACTTTCTGTGAATTTGCTTATACCATCCTTCAAGGATTAGATTTCTTACATCTATATCATGAAAAAGGTGTTACATTAGAAGTTGCTGGTTCTGATCAATGGGGAAATATAACTACAGGTATTGAACTTGCAAGACGTAAAGATGATGTAGAATTGTTTGGTTTAACTATGCCACTTGTAGTAGATAGTAATGGAGTTAAGTTTGGTAAAACTGAAGGTAATGCTTTATGGTTAGATGAGAATAAAACATCTAGTTATGAATTATATCAATTCTTAATTAATGCAGATGATAATTCAGTTATTGACTATTTAAAGAAATTAACATTCCTAACTAAAGAAGAAATAGAAGAGATAGAAAAGAAACATATAGAAAATCCTGAATTAAGACTAGCACAAGAAACTTTAGCTAAAGAAGTTATCACATTCTTACATGGTGAAGAATCATATAATCATGCTAAAGAATTAAGCGGTATACTATTCAGTGGAGATGTATCTAAACTTTCTAGTAAGGAAATAGAAGAGGTATTTAATGGAGTACCTAAATTTAATATAGAAAGTGAAGATAATATTCTTGATTTTTTAGTAAAATATGGTATACTAACAAGCAAGCGTGAAGCTAGAGAATTTGTATCTAGTGGAAGTATTACACTTAATGGAGAAAAAATCACAGATATGGACTTAATTGTTACAAAAGATATGGCAATTGAAGGAAAATATATTATAATAAGAAGAGGAAAGAAAAAGTATTATCTTGGTAACTTTTAATCTATAGAATGAAGTGGAGGGGTAGTAATGGCTGGAACTACAAAAAAGAAAAGAACAGCTGCTAGTAGTAAGGGTAAAACTACTAAAGCAACTACAGCTAAGAAAACGACTTCTTTAAAATTAAAAGAAAATGCTGTTAAGAAACCTAAAGTAGAAACTAGCAATACTAAGAATAAAGAAGAAGCAAAGACTACTAAAAAGGTAACTACTAAAAAAACACAGACACCTAAGAAGAAAGCAGCACCTAAAGTAAAGACTGTTAAGAATACTGCTAAGAAGACTGAAGTAAAGAAGACTCCAACTAAGAAAGAAAAGGTAGTAAAAAAAGAAAAGGTAACTAATAAACCTAAGACAGTTGAAAAGAAAAAAATAGATACTAAACCTAAAGAAGTAGTTAAAGAAATAAAAAAAGATAAAACTAACGTAGAACATAGTAATATTAGTAAAGAATTAAAAATAATTAAAACTAATATTATTAAAAAAATTAAATCATTAAAAGAAAAGTATAAATCTTTATCTAAGAATACTAAGATTGTGATTATGGTTGGAGTATTGTGTTTAATAGTTATAGTGATTGAAGCAATGATATTCTTGAATCATAAAGCTTTAAATAGTAATTCTGTATATCATGATAGTCACAATGCTATAGCTGTTGGAGAGAATAGCTTGGTTGTTGCTGGTAATAGTGACTTTAAGTATAGCAAAGAGAATAAGTTTTCTAAAAATTCAAGAGGTAAATTAATCAAGTATGATGAAATGGGTAATTTAGTTTTTGAAAAAAGATATGATAAAGGAATTTCAACTACTTTCAATGATGTTATTGAAGTTAGTGATGGTTATATAGTTGTTGGAACTGGAGTATTTAGTGAAGAAGAAAAGAAAAATGAAGGTAGAGAAGCCTTAATAGTTAAATTTACTAAAGATGGTGAAATTGTTTGGGAACAGTTCTATCAAGTCTTGACTAATACTGGATTTAATAGAGTTATATCTGTTAATGATGGTTATGTTGCTATAGGACAAAGTATATATGCTAATATGGAACTTGGAAATCACGAAACTGGCGGTGGAATCATAGTAAAATATGATAAAGATGGAAATGAAGTATGGCATAATAATCATGGTGGCACTAAATCAGGTTCATTTAATGACTTAGTTGAATACGATGGTAATATTTATGTAGTTGGTAAAGATGGAGCTGATAGTGGAAACTTAGTTAAGTTTAATTCAAGTGGAGAATATCAGTGGCATAAGAATTATAGTTATACTGATAATTATGGTTTAACAGGTATTACAAAATTAAATGGATCATTGTATGCAGTTGGCTCTAAAAAAGTATTTGATAAAGAAGTAACTGATGAAGATGATAGATATACAACTAATACTGATGCATTACTAATTAAGTTTGATTTAGATGGTAATGTTGTTTATGAGAAAACATTTGGTGGAAGTAGTTATGAACGTTATAACAAAATAATGGCATTTCACAATAATTTCTATGTTGTTGGTCATATTTGTAGTCATGATGCTGGATTAAAGGTAACAACAGACAAAGATGATGAAATGACTGGATTAATAGCTAGATATGATATTAATGGTAATATATTAAAAAAGGCAACATTTGGTGGCTCTAATAATGATAATTTAACAGATGTAGGAACAGATTCAACTAGTTTCTATATAGTTGGTTATACTAATAGTGAAGATGGTAATATGGTGCCTACTAAAGCAAATGGAAAAGATTACTTTGGTAAAGTATTAAAACTAAACTCAAAATTTATGAAGATGTTTGATAAGTAAGATTTTTATTAAATCTTACTTTTTTGTGTTATAATTATAATAGGTGATCCTCATGATAAAAAAAGTATTAAAATCTAGATTATTTGTTTTTTGCTTGGGTTTATTAATATCAGGAATAACTTTAGTATATGCAGTAAATATACCTTCAAATGATGTATTTTACGATAACTCAAATAGTGGTTCAAGCGCTACTACAGTCTCTGATGCAATAGATGATTTATATAGTAGAGTAGGACATGCTAGCGATGGTGAAAGTTTAAATGAAATAACTCGTATTCATGTGCGTGTTACACAATCTAAGGTTACTTCATATCAACCTCAGACAACAGTCCAATTATTTGATGAAGAAGATACACTAATAGATAGTAAAACTGCTACCACAGGTTATCAAGCTTCTGTTAATGAAAACGCCACTGCTGTCAGTTATGTGGTTGGAAATAATACTATTAAGGTAACTGCCTCAGGTTATTATGGCTCTAGTGGATCAACACCTATTAATTATATTCGTGTATACTTAAATGATGAAGCTTTATCTACTTTGTATGCCCCTAATACATTTGATTGGAATGGTGCCTATCCAACTGTAACTGATTACTATTTAGGTATAATGGATAATAAAATAGCACTTTATAATGGTAGTTTTACTGGTAGTTCATCAAATGATGAATTGGAATTTTTTGCTATTAGAACTAGAATAACTAAGGTTACTTCATATCAACCACAAACAACAATTCAAATATTTGATAGAAGAGGTAGAGTTGTAGCATCTGGTTCAGCGACTACGGGCTACCAAGCTTCAGTAGTGGAAGATAATACAGCTACTACATATAGTATTGCTGATGATACTTTTAAAGTAACAGCATCTGGGTATTATGGTGGAAAAGGAAGCACACCAATTAATCATGTTCAATTATATTTAAATGATAGTCGCTTAGCAATTATCTATTTGCCAAATACATTTGATTGGAATGGTGTGTATTCAACTACATTTACTTATTATGTTGGTGTATGTGAAAATAAAATAATCATATATAGCACTGATACAATGTAATAAAAAAACTTCGCTTTTGCGAAGTTCTTTATTTTTATCTGTTGTAGAATTCAACGATTAATGCTTCATTAATATCAGCATTTAATTCTGAACGTTCAGGTAATCTTACGAATTTACCTTCTAATTTCTTATCATCAAATGTAACAAACTCAACTCTTTTACCAACTTTTT